>ERZ1066121.775-NODE-775-length-27119-cov-23.900791_pt1 | contig 27119 bp, 24 predicted proteins | sample MGYA00382768_ERZ1066121 | MGnify/ENA primary metagenome ERZ1066121 (study PRJEB33369, sample SAMEA5778351) | biofilm metagenome | biome: Industrial cooling water; feature: Water cooling tower basin; material: Biofilm | place: United Arab Emirates | collected...
CGTCGCGCCGCCGGCGGCCGTGCCGGGCGCTCCCTGCGCCGCGAGGGGCGCGGCCACCGCCAGCGCCACCGCGAGCGCCGTGCGCACGAGCGGCGCGATCACGGTCCGCTCCGGGGGACCGTCACCACGCCGCGCCCGGCGACCGAGGCGACGGCGATCGTGTCGCGGCGGGTCGGCGTGCGGCGGTCGCCCCGCGTCGCGGGGCGGTCCGTGTCCTCGAACGAGTCGACGACGATCGTCGCGCCGTTCGCCGTCGCGCGCGCGTTCGTGGCGCGGAAGACGGTGCCGCGCGCGGGATCGACGACGGCCACGTGCACCGCGCCGCGCCCGCCGTCCTGCATGTGCACGACGAGCGCGCGCGCCGCGCCGTCGCGCACCTCGGTCACGTCCTCGATCATGAAGTAGTCCGCGACGACGCGCTGCCGGCGCCCGGTGGCGACGTCGAGCACCGTCAGCGACTGCCCCTCGTTCTCGAAGCCCCCGGCCCCGTCGAGCCCCGACCAGGCGACGAGCGCGCCGTCGCCGAGGCGCCACGCGCGGAAGGCGCTGTCGGCGACCTGCAGCGAGTCGCCGGTCGAGAGGCGCACCCACGCGGGCCCGGTGCCGAAGGTCGTGGTGTCGCGCGCGACGCGCACCGCCGTCGCGGTGGCGCCGGCGTGCGCGGGGAGCGGCGCGAGCGCGCCGGGGAGCGCGGGCGGCGGCACCGGGGCGCGGGGTGCGGGGGACACGGCGGCGGGGGCGGCGCCGTCGCCGGCGCCGGACCTCGGCGCATCGCCGCAGGCGGCGAGGAGCGCCCCCAGCGCGACGGCGAGGGACGATGCGCGCGGGCGGCGCGGGAGCGCGGAACGGGACATGTCGCGGAGACGGAGGAGCGGGCGGCGCGCCGGGCGGGCGCGCGGACGTGCGGATGCTGTCGCCCCCCCGGCCGCGGGGAAAGCCCCCGCCCCTACCGCGCCGCCCCGGGCGTGCCGCAGATTCTCGGGGCCCCCGACAGCCCGGCGCGCGCCCGCGCCCCCGCGGACCACGCCACACCGCCCACGCCGCAGGAGGGTGCGGATGAAGGACAGCCAGCTCGCGAAGCTGATGAAGAAGGCGCAGGCGAAGGCCGAGCAGAAGGCGAAGCAGCCGAAGCCCTCGTTCGACGCGACGCTGAACATCACGCGCCGCCCCGAGCCCGAGGAGACCGCCGAGGCGAAGGAGATCTTCAACGAGATGAAGCGCCGCGACTTCTGAGCGCCGTCCCGGGCGCGCACCGTCCCCCGCGGCGGTGGCGGCGCGCGCCCGGTCCGCGTGCTACACTGGCGCGCGTGCGCCCGCCGATCGGCTCGTTCTCCGCCGCGACCGCGCTCGCGGCGTGCGTCCTCGCGACGGCGTCGCCGCTCGAGGCGCAGCGCCCCGCCGCCGCTCCGTCCCGCCCCGCCTGCGGCGCCGGCCCGTACGCGCTCGTCCTCCCGGGGGGCGGCGTCAAGGGGATCGCGCACATCGGCGTGATCCAGGTCCTCGACTCCCTCGGCATCCGTCCCGACCTCGTCGTCGGCACGAGCATGGGGGCGATCGTCGGCGCGCTCTTCGCGAGCGGGTGGAGCGGCCGCGAGATGGAGGCGCTCGCGAAGCGCTTCCCCGTCGCGAGCGCCGTCGGCGTGCGCAGCTACTTCCGCACTCCCCGCGCGCTCGGCACCGCGCCGTCGCTCCTCCGCTGGGAGCAGGGCGACGCCGGGCTCTCGCTCGACCTCGGCGCCGCCGACGAGACGCGCGTCAACACGCTCATGTCGGCGCTCATGCTGCGCGGCAACCTCCTCGCGCGCGGCGACTTCGACCGGCTCCCCGTCCCCTTCCGCGCCGTCGCCGCCGACATGGTCACCGGCCGGAAGGTCGTGCTCGCCCGTGGCGACCTCGCCGAGGCGGTGCGCACCTCGTTCGCGATCCCGCTCGTCTTCCAGCCGCTGGTCGACTCGACCGGGCATCCGCTGGTCGACGGCGGCATCGCCGAGAACGTCCCGGTCGCCGTCGCCCGCGAAATGGGGGCGCGGCACGTCCTCGTGTCGCAGCTCCGCGACACGGCGGCCGCGCGCGTCGAGCCCACGGGGCCGTCGATCATGGCGCGGATGATGTCGCTGATGTTCGAGCAGAACGTCCCGACGCTCCGCCCCGGCGACGTCGAGGTCGAGAGCGACGTGAGCGGGCAGTCGAACCTCGACTTCTCCGACGCCGCGATCGACACGATGCTCGCGCGCGGTCGCGCCGCCGCGCGTCGGCTCGTGCGCGACGCCTGCCTCCCGCGGCGCACGCTCGCGGCGCCGTCGCTCCCGCCCGTCGCGGGCTCCGTCATCGTCCCGGGGGCGCCGCGCGCGTCGCGCGCGCTGCTCGAGCAGTCGCTCGCGCTCCGGCGCGGCGGCTACGACCTCGACTCGGTGATGACGCGCCTCGACCGGCTCTCGTCGGCCGAGGCGATCCGCGCCCTCTGGCTCAACCCGCTCCCCAAGGGCGACTCGGTCATCTTCGCGCCGTCGCTGCAGCTCGCGCCCCGGCGCGTGCTCGGCGCGGGGCTCGTCCTCGACGGCGACTACGGCGGGCGCGCCTGGTTCGGGGCGGCCGACCGACGGCTCCTCGGCGATCGCGTCGAGGGGGGCGTGCGCGGCACGCTCGGCGAGTACCGGCAGGACCTCGAGCTCCACGCCCGCCGCGCGCTCGACAACGCGCGGTACGGACGCAGCCCGTTCGTCTCGCTGCTCTACGGGCACGAGCAGGTGCGGCTCTTCCTCCCCGGCGGCGACGAGCGCCCGCGATCGGGCTTCCCCGACCTGCGCGAGGTGGTGGGACGCGTCGGGTGGGAGTTCCCGTTCACCAGCGCGTGGCGCGTGCGGAGCGGTCTCGTCGCGCGCACCTGGAACGGCGAGGGGCGCGTGACCGCCGACGGGACGCGCGGCGCCGTGGGCCTGGGCGTGCTCCTCGACGGCCGGTGGCCCGGCAGCGGGCGCGCGCTCGTCGCCGACGTCGAGGCGAACACGCGCTTCGTCCGCGCGAGCGGCGGGGCCTCCGCGCTCGTCTCCCTCGGTCGCCTCAAGCTCACGCCGACGGTGCGCGCGGGGTGGGTCTCGGCGGCCACGCCACTCCATCTCTGGCTCTCCCTCGGCGAGAAGGACGGCTTCGCCGGGCTGCGCATCGGCGAGCGCCTCGCGCGGACGCAGCTCTACCTCGCCACCGACGCGGCGTGGCCGCTCGTCGGCCCGCTCGACCTCGTCGGGACGGTCATGACGGGGCGCGCGAGCGACGCCTTCCTGCGCGAGGGGCCGCGCGTCGACGGCTGGCTCACCGGCGCGCGCCTCGGCGTCGGGGCCGAGACGCCGATGGGGCCGATCCGGCTGCAGTACGGGTGGAACGACACGGGGCGGCGACTCTGGTTCCTGCGGCTCGGGCGCTGGTTCTGAGCTGTCCCCCGGTACAGGGGCACGGCGCGCCTGCCGATACCTGAGGGGAGCCCGACCGCCACCCCTCGGATCCCCGGATGGACGCGACGCCGCCCCAGCCGCCTCGCCACGGCGACATCAACACGCGCACCCGCTTCTTCTGCGTGGCGGCGCTCGGTGTCTTCAGCGCGATCGTCGCCTTCCTCGCGCCCGGCGAGGTGCCGGGGGCCGCGCTCGCGGTCGTCGCCGGCTGGGCGCTCGTGCGTGCCCTCGAGTGCCGCACCTGCCGGCCGCTCACCGAGGGCGCCCCCACTGGCGTCGTGCTCCGCTACGTCGCCTCGCACGCGCTCGACGTGGCCTGCGGCCTCGCCTACGTGCACCTCGTCGGCGGCGGGCTCTGGGTGACGAGCTGGGTCTTCGTCTTCTTCATCGCGTCGGCGATCGCGACGCTCCCCCTCCCCGCCGCCCGCGCGCTGATCGCCGCGATGCTGGCCGGCGTCGTCGCGCTCCTCGGCGCGCAGGCGGCGGGCGTCGTCGCCCCCTCGCCCCTCTTCGGCCTCGGCGCGCTCGCGAGCGAGCCACGCGTCGCCGTCGCGACGGCCGCGGCGACCACGCTCTTCGGCGTCCTCCTCACCATCGCGCTCGAGCGGATCGTGCGCGCGCTGCGGCGGCAGTCGGCCGAGCACCGCGCGGTGCTCGAGTCGGCGACCGACGCGATCCTCGTCCTCACCGCCGACGGCACGGTGCGCCAGCGCAACCGCGCGGCGATGGCCGCGAGCGCGCCCGGGAGCCGGATCGACGTCGAGGGGCTGGGCGCGCTCGTCCTCGCCGACGACCTCCCGCTCGCGTTCGAGGCGCTCGCCACCGCCGCCGCCGGCGCGCCGCAGGCGCTCCTCCTCCGCGCCCGCTCGCCGCACGGGAGCGGGGTGCGCTGGTGGGCGTGCACGCTCTCGCCGATGCGGCAGGGCAAGGGCGCCGTCCACCTGCTGGCGATGCTGCGCGACGTGAGCGAGGAGCGGCGCGCGGCCGAGGCCGTGCGGCGCAGCGAGGCGCGGCTGCGCGCCGTCTTCGACCAGGCCGCCGTCGCGATCGCGCTCACCGACCTGCACGGCGTCTTCCTCGAGGCGAACCCGGCGATCGAGCGCCTGCTGGGCCACGACGCGGCCTCGCTCGCGGGGTGCGCATGGACGCAGTTCGTCCCTCAGGACGACCACGGCGCGGCACAGGAGGCGCTGGCCGCGATCCGTGCCGGCGAGCGCGAGTCGGCGAGCTTCGAGCAGCGCTTCGTGCGCCGCGACGGCCGCGTCGTCTGGGCGCAGCTCACCGTGTCGCGTGCCGAGTCGCCGGACGGGCGCGACGGCCTCGTCGTGATGCTGCAGGACGTCACCGAGCGCCGCGCCCTCGAGGCGCAGCTCACGTGGCAGGCGTACCACGACCCGCTCACGAACCTCGCCAACCGGACGCTCTTCCGCGACCGCGTCGATCGCGCGCTCGTCGGCGCGCGCACGCGGCCGGGGAGCGTGGCGGTGCTCTTCCTCGACCTCGACAACTTCAAGACGGTCAACGACTCGCTCGGCCACGCGGCCGGCGACCAGCTCCTCTTCGAGGTCGCGCGCCGGCTGCTCAACGCCACGCGCGGCTGCGACACCGTCGCGCGCCTCGGCGGCGACGAGTTCGCGATCCTCCTCGACAACATCCGCACCGCCCAGGACGCGATCGTCGTCGCCGAGCGCGTGCTCGCCGGGCTGCACGCCCCCGTGCTCCTCGAGGGGCGCGAGGTGATCGTCGGGGGGAGCGTCGGCATCGTGCGCGCCGAGCTGCAGGAGTCGGCCGACGAGCTCCTGCGCGACGCCGACGTCGCGATGTACGACGCCAAGCAGGCGGGGAAGAACCGCTACGCCGTCTTCGAGCCGCGCATGCACGTGCAGGCGGTGGCCCGCATGCAGCTCGAGGCCGACCTCCGCGTGGCGATCGAGTCGGGCGAGTTCTCGCTCGTCTTCCAGCCGATCGTGCGCCTCGAGTCGGGGCGCCCCGTGCACCTCGAGGCGCTCGTGCGCTGGGTGCACCCCTCGCTCGGCCCCGTCGGCCCGGACGTCTTCGTCCCGCTGGCCGAGGAGACGGGGCTGATCGTCCCGCTCGGCCGCTGGATCCTCGCCGAGGCGTGCCGCGCCTGCGCCCGCTGGAACGCGGCGCTCGGCGGCGACCAGCGGATCGGCGTCACGGTGAACGTGAGCCCGCGCCAGCTCGAGGAACCGGGGATCGTGGCGCAGGTCGGGGAGGCGCTCGCGGCCAGCGGGCTCGCCCCCGACCGGCTCGTGCTCGAGATCACCGAGACGGGGCTCGTCGGCGGCGGCGGCGCGACGGAGGAGCGGCTGCACGCCCTCAAGGGGCTCGGCGTCGCCCTCGCCATCGACGACTTCGGCACGGGCTACTCGTCGCTCGGCTACATCCAGCGCTTCCCCGTCGACGTGCTCAAGATCGACAAGGTCTTCGTCGACGGGCTGCGCCGCGGCACCGGGCACGAGGCCGCGCTCGCGCGCACCATCGTCGGTCTCGGCGCCTCGCTCGGGCTGCGCACGGTGGCGGAGGGGATCGAGACCGACGCGCAGCGCGCGATCCTCGCGGAGCTCGGGTGCGCCTTCGGGCAGGGCTACCTGTTCGCGCGCCCGCTCGCCGAGGACGACATCGCGGCGTGGCTGGCGAAGGCGCTCGGCCTCCCGCTCCCGACCTTCGGCGTGCCGCTCCGTCCGCGGCGGCGGCGCCCCACCACCGGCGACATGGTCGCCGTCAGCGAGGGGCTCGTCGCCTGATCGCGCCCGCGCCGCGCGCGGCGGCGCTCACTTCGCGACCATCCGCCAGACGGCGAGCACGAGCGGGACGACGGCGAGCCAGCCCACGATCGTCCAGCGCCGGTACGCCGCGCCGAGCCGCACGTCGTCGTCGTCGGCCGACGCGCGCCGCATGGTGCGCTGCGCAGGGACGAGGACGACGAGCCAGAGCAGCGCGCTGACGGCGAGCAGGACGATGCTGTCGCGGATCCACGGCGTCCCCCACAGCGGGAGCCCGCGCTGCACGGCCTGCGCGACACCGGTGGCGACCAGGAGCGACGACGCCCCGCTCGTGAAGAGGACGTCGGTGACGACGATCGCGCGGGCGGCGAGCGCGAAGTCGGCGGCGCGCGTGCGCGCCCCGAAGGCCAGCGCCGCCCAGACGCCGGTGACGATCACGTTGCCGACGAAGAGGATCGCGGCGAGGACGTGGAGCGTCTTGAGCATGCCGGCATGCTAATGCGCCTCCCGCCGGCGCGGGCGACCGCCGCACCGGCGCGGGGGAGGCGCCCGCTTTCCCGGCGCGGGGTCAGGCGGCGCGGCGGGCGCGCGTACGCGCCGGCGCACCGGCGAGCGTGAAGCCCTGCTCCGTCTCGCGGAGCACGCCCGCCTGTCCCGCCAGCGCCTCGGCGGCGCTCGCGGCGGCCCCGGCCTGCTCGGCCGCACGGGCGGTGACGCCGCTCACCTCGTCGAGCTCGTGCGAGACCGCGCCGACGTCGGCGCGCTGTGCCCCGCTCGCCGTCGCGATGTCGGCGACCACGGCGGCGACGCGCGTCGCGCCATCGACGATCGCGCGCAGCCGCCCCGCGACCTCGTCGGCCGCGGCGCGCCCCGCCTGCGCGCTCGCCTCGGCCTCGGCGAGGAGCTCGTGCGTCGAGCGCGCGGAGGCCGAGGCGCGCTGCGCGAGCGCGCGCACCTCCTCGGCGACGACCGCGAAGCCGCGCCCCGCGTCGCCCGCCCGCGCCGCCTCGACGGCCGCGTTGAGGGCGAGGAGGTTCGTCTGGAAGGCGATCTCCTCGATCGTGCGCGCGACGCGCGCCGTCCCCTCGGCGGCGGCGGTGATGCGCCCCATCGCCGACGCGAGGTCGTCGACGGTGGCGAGCCCCTCGCCCGCGGCGTGCCGCGCGGCGCCGGCGGCGTGCGCGGCCTCGCCCGCGTGGGCCGCGGTCGCCTCGGTGCTCGCGCGCGTCGCCTCGAGCGTCGCCCGCGCGCGCGCCACCACCGCCGACTGCTCCGACGCGCCGGCCGCGACGGCCTGCGCCGCCACCGCGACCGCCTGCGCCGCGCGGTCCACCTCCTCGGCCGCGCCCCCCGCCTGCGCGAGCGAGACGGAGATCGCGGTCGTCGCGTCGCGCATCGCCGCCTGGATGCGCGCGAAGTCGCCCGCGTGCGTCCCGTCCACCGCCGCGCCGAGGTCGCGGGCGGCGAGCCGGTCGAGGGCGGCGGCGGTGGCGCGCACCGGGGCATCGACCGCGGCGAGCGCGCGGTCGAGCGTCTCGAGCAGCCGCGCGTAGACGCCGCGGAAGCGCGAGGCGTCGGCGCGCGTGGCGAGGTCGCCACGCCGGATCGCGTCGGCGACGCGCGCCGCGTCGTCGAGCACCGCGGCGAGCTGCCCCCGGGCGCCCGCGAAGTCGCGCGACGTCGTGCGCAGCTCCTCGACGAGCGTGGCGAGCGCCGCGGCGGCCCGCCCCACCTCGTCCCGGCCCGCGATCGCGGGCGGCGTGGTCCGCACCGCGAGCGGCGCGTCGAGGTCGCCCACCGCGAGGGCGCCGGTCGCCGCGCGGACCGCGGCCACGTCATCGCGCGCGAGCGACTCGAGCGCCTCGGTCATCGTGGTGAGCCCGCGCGCGGTGCGGGTGGCGATGACGCGCCCCAGCAGGAGCGCGGCCACGAGGGCGACGGCCGCGAGCGCGACGCCGCCCCCGACGACGAGCAGGACGTGCCGCTCCACGTCACGCCGCACGGCGACCACGGCGCCGCGCTGCGCGGCCACCGTGGCGTCCATCGCCCGCACGAAGGTCTCCGCCCAGCGCTTCCAGTCGCCGCGCACGTAGCCCTTGAGCTCCGGGAGCTCCGCCGTGCCGCGCGCGAGCGGGAGGAAGCCACCGATGCCACCGCGATACGTGCGGTAGTCCGCCTCCAGTCGTCCCATCGTCGCGCGCACCGCGGGGGCGAGGGGCATCGCCGCGAGGGCGACGAGCGTCGAGTCGAGGCGGCCGCGGATCGCGACGATGCTGTCGGCGTACTGCGCCCGCTTCACCGGGTCGCCCGCCTCGATCAGGATGTCGCGCGTGTACATGCGCACGCGCCACGTGTGCCCCTGCAGCGCCGACAGCGCGAGGAGCGGCGCGCTGACCTCGGCGTCCTGCTGCGCCGCGCGGGCGATCGCCTCGCGTCCCGCCACCACCGCCGTCGCGACGGCGACGACGGCCGCCACCGCGGGGACGATGGTCGCCACGGAGAGCTGGGTACGGATCGGGCGATCGAACAGTCGGATCATGGAGACGCTCCCGGAACGGTCGGGGCCTGGCGCCCCGATCGTCAGGAGTGTCGGACCGCGGTCACGCGCGGAATCGCCGGGTCAGGTCACGGCTTCCTGTCGATTCCCTGACCGGGCGCGCCGCGACGACGGCGCGTCGCGCCGCTCACGGGAAGCGCGCGACCGCGTACCCCTCGAAGCGCCAGCGTCCCCCGGCGTCGAGCCCGCGCGCGAAGTCGAAGCGGAACAGTCCGTTGAGGATCGCGACGCCGGCCCCGGCGCTGCGGATCGGCCGGGCCCCGTCCAGGAAGCGGTCGCGCGGCCCCGCCCACCCGGCGTCGACGAAGGCCGCCGGCTGGAAGAAGCCCTTGCGCTGCCACCACAGCTCCCCGCGGGTGAGCCAGAAGCTGTCGCCGCGCCGCGAGCCGGCCGTCATGCCGCGCACCGTCTGCCACCCGCCGAGGTTCCACCAGCGCTGCGGCGGCAGCTCGCCGGCGCTCAGGCCGACGGCACCCGCGGCGACGAGGCGGAGGCGTCCGGGGAGGCGGCGCTCCAGCGTCGCGTCGAGCGCCGTGCGCCCGTAGGCGAAGCTCCCCGCCGCCGCCTCGAGGCGCAGGTCGCCGGCGAGGCGCCACGGCGACGCGTCGTCGCCCGCGATGCCGCGCCAGCGCGCGGCCGCGCCGGCGACGGTGCCGGCCTGCGCGGGGATCGTGTCGACGATGTTGCGCGAGAAGCGCGCGCCGCCGTTCCACAGGCGCCCCAGCGCCCAGTCGGTGCCGGCGGCCGCCCCCCACTGGTGCTCGGCGAAGAGCCGCCACGTCACGCCGCCCCGGGCGAAGCGCTCGCGCTGCCCGGTGAGCTCGATGCCGCCGGCGCGGTGGTAGAACTGCTCGTCGAGCGCCGAGAGGAGGTTCTGCATCGAGGCGCCGAAGGTGAACGCGGCGCCCCAGTCGTCCGACTGCACGAGGCGACGGTACGCGGCGAGGCGCAGCACCGAGGTGCCCGCCGCGCGGCGCAGCGCGAGCTCCGCGTTCGGCTCGAGGTCGGCGGTGCCGAGCCGCGCGCTCGCCTCCCAGTCGAGCCCCGCGCCCAGTTGCTGGCGGAGCGCCACGCCCGCGCTCAGCCCCTCGACGCGGTTGTAGCGGAGGAACTCGGTCGTGAAGCCGTGGAGCGTCGGGCGCTGCGGCGCCCAGATCGCCTGCCGCGCCATCGTGAGCGAGGCGGCGAGCTCCTCGCGCTCCTTCGATCCCCACGTGCGATCGTCCTCGGACAGGATCTCGGTGCCGCCGAAGACCGGCGCCTGTGCCAGCTTGACCGAGTCGCACGGGACGACGACCTGGATCGGGAGCCGGTCGCCGTAGCGCGACGAGGTCCGCGTGTAGCTCCCCGTCGCCGCGCATTCGGCGGTGCGCGTGCTGTCGGCGCGCGCGCTCCAGCGCTTGTAGCTCGAGTCGCGCCACGCGGTCTCGGCACGGCGCAGCGCGGTCGAGTCGCTCCGCGTGCGCGCACCGGCGAGCGCCACACGGAGTGCCGCGCGCCGGGTGCTGTCCGCGACCTCGAGCGAGTCGAAGTGGCGGCGCACCGCCATCCGCCCCTCGGGGAAGCGAGGCGGGACGTCGAGGCGCCCGTTCACGTGGTCGTAGTCGAAGCGCTGCTCGGCCTTGATCGCGACGCGCGACGTCATCGCCGTGATGCGCCCCTCGGCGACGCGCCGGCGCGGCAGCCAGAAGCGCCCCTCGTAGAGCCCGTGCTCGATCGTGACGCCGGTGATCTCGCCCCGGAGCGGCGAGACGAGCCAGGTCACCCAGCGCGGCGGGCGGTTCTCCGGGTTGGTGTCGGCGCGCGCCTCCTGCCAGATCTCGATCGGCGCGGCGTAGCGGAAGGCGGCGCGGACGAGCTGCCCGTCGCGGCCGTCGAGCCAGAACGAGCCGACGGCGACCTTCCACTGCGGCGTGCGCGGGGCGACGCGCAGCTCGACGAGCGGGATCGTCGCGCCGTCGGCGAGGCGGATGCGGATCGAGTCGCCGCGTGCGTAGGTGTAGTACTTCTCGGCGCCGTTGGCGAAGGGGTGGATCGCCTCCGACTCGTCGACGTCGGGCTTCACGAACGTCGACCCGCCGATCCAGAGCGGGTCGCGCCCCGGGTACCACGGCACCGGTGCGTAATCGTCGCCGGCGGGGCCGCCCGCAGGGGCGATGCCCGCGGCGAAGCGGCGGCGCCCGAGCATGTCGAGGTGCACCCCCTGCGCCCGCGACCAGCGCACCCGCGCCGCGCTCTCGTTGCGCCAGACCGTCCGCTCGCGCCCCACGTCGCGGATGCCGACGGCGGCGGTGAAGCGTTCGCGCGCGGTGGCGTCGTAGGCCTGGAGCGCGTCGTCCTGCGCGAGCCGCGCCTTGCGGGCGAGGGCGAGGAGCGCGGCGCCGTCGGCGGCGGCGGGGATCGTGCCGGCGTGCACGACGCCGCTGTCGCGGCGGGGGACGGCCACGGAGTCCTGCGCGTCGAGCGGGGGCGCGAGCGCGGCGAGGGCGAGGGCGGCGATCGGGAGCGTACGGTGCATCGGCGATCTGCGCGACGGAGCGACGGGGCGCGACGCGCCGAGTGCGCGGGCCCGTACCGGGGCGCTACGGAACGGCGGACTGGACGGTTTCCATGCGACGTGTCACGACGCGCGGCAGGCGCGCGTCGACTAACGCCGCCGGCGGCTCAGACGGTCGCGGTGGCGGGGGCGTCGCGGTCGTCGCGGAGGCCGCGCAGGAGGCGACGCAGCAGCCAGAGCGCCGCGACGATGGGCACGGCGACGAGCGCCAGCTTGAAGAGCCACACGGCGGCGAGACCGACGACGAGCGCGAGCACCACGGGGATGCCGAGGAGCGTGGCGCCGAGCACGGGGCGGAGCGCGAGGAGGCGCAGGAGCGAAGCGAGCACGGGACTCTCCGTGAGGAAGGACGCGGCTCCCTACGCCGCGACCGCCGCGCGGTTTCGCGTCGCCCGGTGAGGCACGGCATGGGCGCTGGTGGCGCGCCCGCGCCCGGTCGTGCGGGTCGCACCGACCCGCCACCCGATGCGGTACGCGACATGACGGGCGGCGTCGCGCCCGTGCACGCTTGGCACCGCGCTTGCCCCTCGTGGCAGGCTCGCGGGCCTGTGCCGACGCGACGCATGCGACGACGCGACGGCACGAGCGGCCCACCCGAGATCACGGACGCACAACCGCAGGGCAGGAGGAGCCGCAATGGCATCCCGGATCGAACGCATGGTGGAGAACATCCAGGACGGCGCGCGTCGCGCGCGTGGAAGCCGCGGCCCGTCGGTGCGCGGCGGCATGTCGGACGGCGTGAACGTCGGCGGCACCGAGCGCATCGTGAGCGCGGTCGCCGGCGGGCTGCTGAGCGCGTGGGGCCTCAAGAAGAAGGGCGTCGTCGGCTGGGGCGCGGCCGCGCTCGGCGCCGAGCTCGTGCGCCGCGGCGCGACCGGCAAGTGCATGGCGTACAAGGCCATGGAGATGAACACCGCGGGTCGGCAGGCGCCGAGCCCGTATCCGAACGACAAGGGCGGCCACATCGACCACTCGGCCGCCGTGAGCGTGAAGCAGGTCGAGACGATCGACCGCCCGAAGGACGAGCTCTACGCCGTCTGGCGCGACTTCTCGCGGCTCCCCGAGTTCATGCACCACCTCGAGCGCGTCGACGTGCTCACCCCCACGCGCTCGCACTGGGTCGCCAAGGCCCCGGCCGGCACGGTGGTGGAGTGGGACGCCGAGATCACCGACGAGCGCGAGGGGGAGTACATCGCGTGGCGCTCGGTCGAGCCGGCGCAGGTGCCGAACAAGGGGTCGGTGCACTTCATCACCGCGCCCAACGGCCGCGGCACCGAGGTGCTCGTGAGCATGGAGGCGCAGCCCCCCGCCGGCAAGCTGGGCGCGGCGGTGGCGGCGATGTTCGGCAAGTCGCCGGAGCAGGAGGTCAAGACCGCGCTCAAGAACTTCAAGGAGATCGCCGAGCGCGGCGGCTTCCAGTCGATGGCGGGGAGCGGGGCGTCGTCGTCGCCCTCGTCGATGTCGGGGAGCGGCGTGACGTCGGAGACGGAGTCGGGGCTGAGCGGCCGTGGCGGCGTCTCGTCGTTCGGCGACTCGAACTCGCCGAGCGATCCGTGGCGCTCGCAGGCCGAGGGGAACACGGGCTGGGGCGGGTCGCCGTCATGACCGATCCGGGCCGCGGTGGCGATCCCCTCCCGCCGGAGCTGCAGGCGGTGCACGTCGAGGGCGCAGACGCCGACGACGAGGCGGCGATCCACGCCGCCCTCGAGTCGATGGACGCCGACGATCGCTACGGCGGCGCGACGCTGGCGACGCACACGGAGTCGGAGATGACCGTCGACTCCGGTGCGCGCCAGGTGCGGGTCGACGAGGCCGAGATGGGCTTCGGCGCCGAGGCCCGGTCGATCGACGAACTGGAGTCGGCGGTGCTCGGCGACGAGCAGCGCCGCTCCGGTCCCCCGACGCGCGAGGACGAGGCGCACGGCGAGGGCTTCCTCGATCCGGTGCCCGAGTAGTCCCGGCGCGGTCGGACGACGCACGAGACAGCGGGTGAACACGTAGGGCACGCCGGACACGTGGCACCCTGCACACGGAGCCACCCTTCGAGCCGGGCCGAGAGCAAGCACCTTCTCTCGGCTCCGCGCGAAGGGTGGCTCCGTGTGCAGGGTCCCACGTCTTCGACGTGCCCTACCTGTTGCCCGCTGCCGGAGACACGAATGGGAGCCGCTACGCGTCGCGAACCGGCGACGGCGCCGACGACGGATCGAGCGGATGCACGCCGAGGAGGAGGTCGCTCTCCTCGAGCGCCTCGACGTCGTGCGCGAGGCCGGTGTCGAGGGCGAGGAGCTGTCCGGGGCGGAGCTCGACGGGGCCGTCGGGCGTGCCGACGCGCAGCGCGCCGCGGAGGACGTGCAGCGTGACGGGGCCCGGGGCGTCGTGCTCGCGCATCTTCGCGCCCGCGTCGAAGGCGATCAGCACGACGCGCAGCGTCTCGCGGTGCACGAGCGTGACGGCGCGATAGCCGTTGGTGTCGAGGTGCGGCTCGGCGCGGAGCTGGCGCTGCGCGCCCGCGAGGTCGAGGAGCTGCACGGGGGCCGCGAGTCGCGCGGCCGGCGGGGGGCGGAGACGATCCTCGGTGTCGGGCATGGCGGCCTCGGGTGCGGGTGCGGCGGCGCGACGTGCGCCCCCTCGCCCCTCGCGTGGTGCACGAGGCGGGCCGGCGTCGCCCGTCTACCAGTGGACGCGCCGGAGGTCGTCGGGCGTCGCCGGGAGCGCGACGGGTGCCGCGTCGGGGCGCGTCGGCACGAGCCAGAAGCGCTCGCCGTCGAACCAGAAGAAGGCCGTCTGTCCCTCGCGCGCGCTGAGCGTCCGCACCGTCGCCATGTCGGCGACGACGGCGACGCCGTGCTCGACGTGCGCGCTCGAGGCGCCGTGTCCGTCGGCAGCGAACCAGGGGAGCCGCCGCGCGTCGAGGTCGCGCTCGAGTGCCCGCAGCCGCGCGCGGTTCTCGTCGTCGTCGAGCGTCTCGCCACCGGGGTTGTACGGCGTCAGCACGCCGAACGCGCGCTCCCGCGCCGCGTCGCGCAGCACCCCGGCGACGTTGGCGCTCACCGGGGCGCGCAGGTCGATCTCGACGCGGCCGGGGGTCGTGGCGACGGCGAGGATCGTGTCGCCGTAGTGGATCCAGGCCGCATCGTCGTGCGGCGCGGGGGCGTCGTCGGGGTGCGAGGACTCGCGCATGCGGGAGGATACGCGCATCGCGCGCGCCGCGGCGAGGGAGGGCGCGTGATCAACGACGCGCCCGTGGTCGCGGTCCGACTCGCCTACTCCTCGCGCGGGATCGCGAGGACGAGCCCGGGGGCGATGTGCGCGGGGTTGTCGCCGATCAGGTGCCGGTTCGCGTCGAAGAGGAGCTTCCAGCGCGTGGCGTCGCCGTAGGCGAGCTTCGCGATCGTGGCGAGCGTCTCGCCGGGCTGCACCACGTGCCGCGTGCGATCGACGGGGGGTGCCGCGGGCGCCGGCGGCGACACGGGCGGCGGGACGGGCGTGGCGCGGCGGGCGGCGCGCGGGCGGGGCATGGCGGCGACGGGCGAGCTCGGGACGCGGACCGCGCGCCGGCGCCCCGAGCATCCGGTGCGCCAGGCGGGGACGGCCGGACGGCGCACGCGGCGCCGTCGCCCGCCGAGCCATGCAAGGGGCGTGCACGCCGGGCGGCACGCCCGCGGGCCGTCACGACGTGGGCGCGTCCCAGTCGGTGAGCAGCGCCACCACGGCCGTCACCCCGGCCAGCGCGAGGAAGAAGTTGCGCGCGGCCTTGTGCTCGCTGAAGCCGAGGAGCCACGGTGCCGCCGGGAGGAGCGCCCCGATCGCGACCTCCGCCGCGCCGTGCGCCTTGAACGGGACGAGGCGCTTCGCGGAGAGCGGATAGTCGGTGACGCCCGAGAGCGCCGTGTAGCCCGCCGCGAGCCCGTCGCAGGCGAGGCGCGCGTTGCGCGGGAAGTCCCACGCGCGCGGCGCGGCCGCGACGAGGGCCGAGGTGGCGTAGTCGAGGACGCCGTGCATCGTCGGCGAGATGGGCTTCGCGCGCGACGTCGGCGACGGAAGGGACGTGGGGACCTGCAGCGTGTCGTGCATCGTGTCGTGCAGCGCACCGGTGTGCATCGCTCGCCTCGGCGGGTTCGGGTTCGGGGTGCCGGGGTGCAGGGCGCGTTCCAGCGGCGCGGCGGCCGGCATGAGCATGCGGTGTCCCGCGACGCGACCCGCGACGACGGCGCCCGCGACGCGCTCGCGACAGGCGGCGGCACGGCCCGCGCCGCGTCGCCGGCGGCGCACGGGGCGGGCGCTCCCGGCGGGCGCGGCCGCGCGCTTGATTGCCCGGGACGCGCCGCCTGCCGCGGCCGTCCCGTCCCGCTCCCGCCCCGCCCCGCCCGCGATGCAGTTCGTCGATCCCGCCCTCCCCCGCCGCCTCGACGGCTGGCGCAGCCCGTCGCTGGGGCTGCAGATGCCGATCGTCACCTACGGCCACGCCGGCCCGCCGGTGCTGCTCTACCCCACGGCGGCCGCCGACTATCTCGAGAACGAGCGCTTCTTCCTCGTGAAGGCGGTCGAGCCGCTCCTCTTCGCGGGGCGGCTCCGCCTCTTCTCGATCGACAGCATCAACAGCCACGCGTGGATGGACCGGTCGATCCCCGTCCCCGAGGCCGCACGCCGGCAGGCGCGCTATTCGCGCTACGTCGAGGAGGAGGTCGTCCCGTACATGCGCCACGTCTGCGGCGACCCGCACGCGCGCGCGATCACGACCGGGGCGAGCTTCGGCGCCTTCCACGCGGCGAACCAGTTCTTCCGCCGCCCCGAGCTCTTCGGCGGCGTGATCGGCATGGCGGGTTTCTACGACCTCGCCAAGGGGTACTTCCGCGGCTTCAGCAACGACGACTGCTACTTCAACAACCCGGCGTGGTTCGTCCCCAACGCGGGCGGCCGGCACCTCGAGCTGCTGCGGCACCACTCGCGCATCGTGATCGCGACCGGGCAGGGCGCCTACGAGGTCCCCGAGGCGTCGCAGCGCTTCGCGCGGCTCCTCGCCGACAAGGGGATCCCGCACTGGCTCGACGTCTGGGGCCACGACGTCAACCACGACTGGCCGTGGTGGCGAAAGATGCTCCCGTACTTCCTCGGCAAAATCGGCTTCTGACGGAGCGGCGTCCGGGCGACCGGGTGCCGACGCGACGCGGCCGCCCCGCTCACGAGGGAGCGGGGCGGCCGCGCGCGGTGCCGCAGGCGGCGCGCGCTCAGCGCACGCGCACCGTCCCCGTCATGCCCGGATGGATCGGGCACTCGTAGGTGAAGTCGCCGACCGTCCCGAACGAGCGTCGCACGGTGGCGTTGCTCGTCGTCGGGATCGCCGCCGGCGCGCCGGCGGTCGTCGGGAGCTGGAAGTTCACGGCGTGCGCGAGCGCCGGGAAGACGAAGTCGATCGAGCCGCCGCGGCGGAGCAGGACGTTCGCCGGCGCGAAGCTCGTCCCGGGCATCGTCACGGTCGCCGTCGCGACCGGCTCGGCCTCGACGGTCAGCTGCATCGAGCCAGCGCGCCCGTTGATCGTCGCGCGGATCGTCGCGGACCCCTGCCCCACCGCGGTCGCGAGCCCCGTCGTGCTCACCTGCACCACGTCGGGCTGGCCGGAGGCCCACGTCGCCTCGCCCGAGGCGAGCTCGCCGCCGGCCGCGTCGACGGCACGGGCCGCGAGCTGGACCGACTGGCCGACAAAGAGCGGATTGGACGGCGCCGTCACCTCGACGGTGCTCGGCTTCGGGAGCCCGGTGCCCCCGTCGCCCCCGCAGGCGGCGAGGAGGGCGGCGAGGGCGAGCGCCCCCGCGCCGCGCAGGATCGCGTGCCGCGCGCTCATCGGGTCACGCCCCGCATCGTGGGCGTGTAGTCGGGGAAGATCTGCGAGAGGTTCGCGTTGCCGAGGCGCCGCTGCACGATCTCCGCGAGGATGTCGCGATGGTCGATCGTCACCCGCAGGTCCTGCCCGATCTCGAGGTTCTCGCGGTTGAGCGTCTGCCAGTTCTGCGTCATCACGCGCCCGCCGCGGATCCCGGGGCCCATCGCGAAGAAGACGGTGCCGCGCCCGTGGTCGGTCCCCTGGCTCCCGTTCTCGCGCACGTTGCGCCCGAACTCGCTCACCACCACGACCGTCACGCGCGTTGGCGTGGCGCCGGTGAGGCAGTCGGCGTGGAAAGCCGCCATGCTCCCGGCGAGGTCGCGCATGATGTTCGCCATCGAGCCGGTCGTCGTCCCCTGGTTCGCGTGCGTGTCCCAGCCGCCGATGTCGAGCTGGATCGCCTCGATCCCGACGTCGGCCTTGATGAGCGCCGCCGCGGCGCGCATGCCGCGCCCGAAGCCGGTGTTGGGGTAGGTCGCGCCGTTCGCCGGGGCGTAGCCGGTGAAGTTGATGCGCTGCAGGAGCGCGATCGTGTTCAGCGCGTCGAGCGCCGGGGCGCCGACCGCCGCCTCGACGCCGGTGTACTCCTCGGCCAGCCACTGCTGGCGCGCGGCGCGCGTGGTGGCGTCGCCGCCCAGGCCGAAGTTGGCCGGGTTCGGGATCGGGAGCGTCTTCGGCGCACCGACGAGGGTGCGCTGCAGCCCGCTCGAGAGGCCGAGCGCGCGGAGCGGCGCGTCGGTGCGCATCGGCTGGATGGTGGCGAGGTGCCGGCCGAGCCACCCGGTCATCAGGTTCGGGTCGCGCGCCTTGCCGACCTCGAGGAAGCGCTGCGCGTCGAAGTGCGAGCGCGTCGTGTCCTGCAGCCCGCAGCCGTGCACGATCAGCAGGTCGCCGTTCCGGTAGGCCGGGAGGAGCGCCGCCATCGGCTGCGCGAGGGCGAACTGCCCGTCGAGCGGCGTCCCGGCGGCCGGGAGGCCGCTGTCCGGGCGCGGGTTCAGGATCGTCGGGCGGACGCGGTAGTACTCGGGGTCGAGGAAGGGATAGACCATCCCCAGCCCGTCCGACCCGCCGCGGAGGAAGATCGAGAGGACGACGTCGCGCGAGCTCGCGCTCTGCGCAAGGACCACCTTCGGCACCCAGCTCGCGAGCGCCGAGCCGGCGACGATGCCGGCCGCGGTCCCCATGAAGCCGCGCCGCGAGAGGGCGTTGTACTCGGCGCAGCCGGTGTCGTGTCCGCACATGGTGAGGTCTCCGGTATGTCGGCGGCGTCGCCGGTCAGTACCACTGGAACTGCGAGGACGAGAGCGCGAGCGCGACCGCCTCGCGGATGCGCGTGTCGCTGGCGAGCGCCGGGCGCACGTAGTCGGTGAGGCGCGTGCGGAAGCCCGGCGGCACCTCGCCGCCGAAGATGCGCGCGATGATCGTCTCGGCCGTCGCCTCGGCGGTCGCGCCGCGGAAGCCGGCCGGGTCGACGCGGAACGCCGCCGAGTTCGCGAACGAGAGGGCGGTGGCCGCGTTCCAGCGCTGCATCACGAGCCCGCTCCAGAACTCGAGCTTGTCCGGGTAGCCGTCGGGCGTCTCCCAGGCGAAGAGCGACTGTCCCATCTGGTCGACCTGCTGGCGCATCAGCCCCACGCCGGTGACCGCCGGCGCCAGCGAGCGCGTCGCCGCGACGACGAAGTGGAAGGGGCGCTTGTACTTCGCCGGCGCGGCCATGAGCACGCGCTGGTCGAGGATGACGCGCAGGATGCTCGGGATGTCGCCGCGCGAGCGGGTGAAGGCCGCCGCCGCCGCGTCGATGATCGCCTGCCCCGGGTCGTACTGGAGGAAGAACTTCGCCAGCTTCTTCGCCAGGTAGCGCGCGGTGTTCGGGTGCGCCGCGAGGAACTCGATGAAGCGCTCGCCCTCGGCCTTCCCCGCGAGGCCGGGGCCCGGCGTGGTCGCCGGGAAGCTCTGCCCCATGACGGTCTTCGCGCCGAAGTCGTGGAGGCTCGCGTCGTAGGTGAAGATCCCGCGCCCGGAGATCGTCCACCCCGTGAAGACGCGCGAGAGCTCGGCCACGTCGTCCTGCGTGTAGCCGCCGTCGACGCCGACCGAGTGCAGCTCCATGATCTCGCGCGCGTAGTTCTGGTTCGGCGACCGGCGCGAGGAGCGGTTCTGGTCGAGGTAGTCCATCATCGCCGCGCTGTGCGCGCTCGCCCGCAGCAGGTTGCGGAAGTTGCCGAGCGCGTGGGCGCGGATGACGTCGCGGTCGTCGATCACCTTCAGGTAGCCGACGGCGTCGCGCCAGATGTTGAAGTGGTCGGTCCAGAACTCGACCATGCGCTCGTGGAGCTGCCGGCGGCTGAAGGCGGCGCGGTAGAGCGTCGCCTCCTGGAGCTGCGTCATCGCGGCGCCCTGGTCGCCGCGGAAGAGCTGCTCGGGCGTCATCGCGAGCATCGGGTAGGTGCGCGCGACGAACTCGCTGCACGCCCGGTCGTCGATGCGCGCGGGGCGGAGCTGCTCCTCGAGGTAGCGCGAGTAGCCGAGCTGCTTCGCGCGCGCGAGCTCCTCGCGGGTGATGCCGAGCGTGATGCGGCGCACGAGGCGCGCGACCGGGTCGGTCCACTGCGTCGAGAGGTCGGGCGGGCCGGCGGGGCGCGCGAGCGCCGCCGAGAGGCCGCGGCCGCCGGGGCGCGGCGTCGCCGGGCGGACCGACTGCGCCTCGACCGCGCGGCCCCCGGTCAGGGCGAGCGCGGCCGCGGCGGCGAGGAAGCCGCGTCGCGAGGGCGGCGGCGCCTCGGTCGCCGTCGGTGCGACGTTCTCGGCTGCCGAGGAGGCGACGTCCGCCGCGGGGGCGGCGTCGCGGGTCTCGTGGTCGAGTGCGGACTCCGGGGTCACATCGAGCGACACGCCCATCCCAGCCTCCCATCGGTACGGCACGGCCGCGTCGTCGCGGCCGCGCGAGGTGATGGCCCTGTCTCGGGTCACGGCAGGTAGACGACGCCGCTCGCCGCAGGTAACGGCCGAGGTCGCCACGATCGGGCGTCAGCCGCTCGGCGCGCTCGTCGCACGAGTCGTGCCGGGCTCGGCCATTCCGTCACTTGCGGCTCTTGCTTGTGCCGACGCGTGAGGCGCTCGAGCGTCGCGCGAGTCGAATGCGCTTGATTCGTCACGAATACGGGGAATCCGCGCGCACGCGGCGCCCCGCTATCGGCCTGGCGCGCGCGCGTCGTCGGTCCCCACGTCCGCGTCCTCCCCGCTTCCCCCGGGCACCCCGTCGCGGCCGAGCGAGACGAGCGCGTACCCCTCGCCCCCGCGCACCGGGGCGCGGTAGTCGTACGCCTTCCCCCACGGGTCGAGCGGCACCGGCTTCTTGAGGTAGGGCCCGCGCCAGTTGGCAGGCGCGGGGGCCGCCGTCGGCTTCGTCCACAGCGCCTCGAGCCCCTGCGCGGTGGTGGGATAGCGCCCGTTGTCGAGCCGGTACCCGTCGAGCGCGACGCCGAGCAGCTCGAGCTGCGTGCGCGCCGTCGTCTGCTTCGCCTCCCCGACGCGCCCGAAGAGCTGCGGCCCGATCAGCCCCGCCACGAGGCCGAGCACGAGCAGCACCACCAGCAGCTCGATGAGCGTGAGCCCGCGCCGCCCGCGCGGCGATCGCCGTTCCCGTCGCATCGTCCCCTCCAGCGTCTTCGTCGTCGTCACCGGATCCCCGCGTTCACGGCGTAGATCGCCTGCAGCATCGCCAGCGCCACGAAGCCCACCAGCGCCCCGAACACCACGATCAGCGCCGGCTCGAGCAGCGCCGCGCCCGTGCGCAGCGTGCGCCGCACCTCCTCGTCGTGCCGCTCGGCCGCGCGCAACGCGAGCGCGCCGACTTGCCCCCCCTCCTCGCCCACGGCGAGGAGCTGCACCGCGAGCGGCGGGAGCACGCCGGCGTGCGCCGCGGCGAGCCGTTCGCCCCGCGCCACGCGCTGCGCCGCGCCGTCGAGCGCCGCGGCGAGCGCCGCGTTGCCCACGCTCCCGCGCGCGAGCCGCAGCGCGGCGAGCACCGGCACCCCCGCGTCCAGCAGCATTCCGAGCGCGCGCATGAAGCGCGCGGCCGCGAGCGTGCGCTCGAGCGGACCGACCACCGGGAGGCGGAGCCGCGCGCCCGCCCACGCCGCGCGCGATGCCGGCTGCGCGAGCCACGTGCGCCACGTCGCCACCGCCGCGGCGCCGGCGGCGAGGAGGAGCCACCACCAGCCGCGCACCCCCTCCCCCAGCGCCACGAGCAGGCGCGTCGTGAGCGGGAGCGTGCCGCCGAGCTCCGCGAGGAGCGTCGCGAAGCGTGGCACGACGAAGAAGAGGAGCACGAGCACCCCGGCACCGGCGACGACGGCCATGAGCGCGGGATAGAGGAGCGCGCTCGCGACCTGGGCGCGCAGCCGCTCCTCCTCCTCGAGGAAGTCGGCGAGCGTCGCGAGCGCGCGCGGGAGCGCCCCGGCCGCCTCGCCCGCCTCGGCCACGCCCACGTGCAGCGTCCCGAAGAGCGCCGGGTGCGCGCGCAGCGCGCCCGCGAGCGACGCCCCGCCCTGCACGTCGCGCAACACCGCGTCGCCGGCGGCGGCGACCGCGGGCTCGGCCACCTGCGCGCGCGCGACGCGGAGCGCACGGTCCATGGGCGCGCCGGCGTCGAGGAGGGTGGCGAGGGTGCGCACCCAGTCGGCGACGGCGCGGCGGCGCGCCCCGCCACCGGTGAGCGCGCGCGTCGCCGCACCACCGGTGACCGCCGCGACCGGCTCGACCTCGACCGGCCAGAGCTGGCGGCGCCGCAGCTCGCCCAGCGCCGCGTCGCGCGTCGCCACGGCGAGGACGCCGTCGACGATCGCGCCGCGCGCGTCGGCCGCGCGGAAGCGGAAGCCGGCGGCGGTCACGAGGCGTCGTCCCCGAGCGCGCGCAGCAGCTCCTCGGGCGTCGTGCGCCCCTCGCGCACGAGGCGCGCCCCCTCGTCGCGCAGCGGCACGGTGCCGCGCGCGCGCGCGAGCTCGCGCAGCGCGAGCGGCGAGGCGCCGGCGACGATCGCGCTCCGCATCGCGTCGTCGGGGACGACGAGTTCGTAGACGCCCGTGCGCCCCCTGTAGCCCGTCCCCGCGCACGCCTCGCAGCCGACGGCGGTACGCGGCGGCCCCTCGTCCGGCGCGGCCGCGCGCGGCGCCGTGCACGCCATGCAGAGCGTGCGCACCAGCCGCTGCGCGAGCGCCCCCTGCAGCGTGGCGGCGACGAGGTACGGTTCGACGCCCATGTCCACGAGGCGCGTCACCGCGCCGACCGCGTCGGTCGTGTGCAGCGTCGCGAGCACGAGGTGGCCGGTGAGCGCCGCCTGGATCGCGATCGCCGCCGTCTCGGGATCCCGCAGCTCGCCGACCATGATCACGTCGGGGTCGTGGCGCAGCATCGCACGCAGCGCGGCCGCGAAGGTGAGCCCCGCCTTCGGCTGCACCGCGACCTGCGTCACGCCGTCGACGCGGTACTCGACCGGGTCCTCGACGGTGACGATCTTCACCGCCTGCGTGTTGAGCCGCGCGAGCGCCGCGTAGAGCGTCGTCGTCTTCCCCGAACCGGTGGGGCCGGTGACGAGCACGAGGCCGCCCGTGCGCGCGATCAGCGTCCGCACGCCCGACTCGACGTGCGCCGGCATGCCGAGCGTCGCGAGGTCGCGGGTCGTCGTCCCGGCGTCGAGGAGGCGGAGGACGATCCCCTCGCCGTGGAGCCCGGGGAGCGTGCTGACGCGGAGATCCACCTCGCGCTGCTCGAGCCGGAGGCGGATGCGCCCGTCCTGCGGGCGCCGCCGCTCGGCGATGTCGAGCCCCGCCATCAGCTTGATCCGGCTCGTCACGGCCGCCTGGTACTGTCGCCCGACGCGCGTCGTCTCGCGCAGCACGCCGTCGAGCCGGTAGCGCACGCGCAGGCCGTCCGCGAGCGCCTCGACGTGCACGTCGCTCGCGCCGGCACGGAGCGCGTCGAGGAGCGTCACGTTGACGAGGCGGATCACGGGCTCCTGGTCGGCGAGCGCGCGCAGGTCGTCGAGCGCCGCGTCGTCGCCGGGCTCGTCGAGCACCGAGACGGCCGCGCCGGCGTCGCCCTCGCGCTCGCCGGTGAGGAGCGCGGCCCGCAGCTCCCCCGCGGCGTGGAGCGTCGCGCGCACCGGGCGGCCGAAGAGGCGCGCCAGCTCGTCGAGCACCGTCTCGTGCGGCGGCTCGGCCGCGGCCACGACGAGCGCGCCATCGGCGTCGACGCCGAGCGGGAGGACGACGTGCTCCGCGAGCCATCGCGCGCCGAGTCGCCGCGCGAGCGGCCCGGCGGCCGCCTCGCGCAGGTCGCGCGCGACGGGCGGGAGCGCGTCGGGAGCGGCCATCACCGTCACGGGCGACGCGTCCCGGGGGCGGCCGGCGCCACCGGCTTCGGGGGAAGCGCGTCGCCGTGCTGCACCTCGCCCACGCGCCCGCGGGCACGCTCGCGCACCGCGTCGGCGTCGGCGTCGCTGCGGATGATGTAGGGGGTGATGAAGATCGCGAGCTCGGTGCGCGCCCGGCTCCGCGCCTGCCGCTTGAAGGCGAGGCCGAGGAGCGGGAGGTCGCGCAGGAACGGCACGCCGCTCTCGATCACCTCGTTCGACTGACCGATCAGCCCGCCGATCACCACCGTCTGCCCGTCGCGCACCACGGCGCGCGTGCTCGCCTCGCGCGTGTTGATCACCGGTGCGTTGAGCGCCGCCTGCACCGTCTGCGTGGTGATGCTGCTCACCTCCTGCAGCACCTGCACGCTCACGTACCCCTCGTCGTTGATCGTCGGGACGAGGCGCAGCGAGGTGCCGATGTCCTGGTACTGCACCCCGCGGTCGATCGCGACGTCGTTGCTCAGGCGCTGCGCGGCGACGAAGGGGAACTTGCTCCCCACGAGGATCCGCGCCTCGCGGTTGTTGACCGCGAGCACCTCGGGGGTGCTGAGCACCTTGACCTCGCTCGTGCTCGCGATCGCGCGGAGCACCGCGCGCACGTCGACCGAGCCGATGCGGGTGACGTTGGCGACGAAGTCGGAGATCGGATTCTGCGCGAGCGAGAAGCTGTCGGGGAGGAGCGGCGTGCCGAACGACGCGCCGCCGTTCGCCTGTGCTCGGCGCGCCGCGGCGCTCCAGTCGACTCCGTACTCGAGCCCGCGCCCGAGCGTCACCTCGGCCACCGTCACCTCGATCAGCACCTGCGCGGGGCGACGGTCGAGCGAGTCGATCGTCTCGCGCAGCGTCGCGAAGTTCCCCGGCGCGGTGCGGATCACGAGCGAGTTGCCCGGGGCGTTGCTGACGATCGTCGTCTGCCCCACGAGCCCCGAGCGCGACGAGTCGCGCCCGCCGACGTTCACCGTGCCGGCGACGGCCCCCGTGCCGACGGTCGGCGGCGTGGCGGGCGTGGCGGGCGCCGGCGCGAGGGCCTGCCGCTGGCGGAAGATGTCACCCTCGCGCGCCCGGAAGCTGTCGAGGTTGCGCGAGAGGGAGAGGTCGTCGAGCGAGCCGCGGCGCGGCCCGGCGACGGCGATGCCGAAGAGCTGGCCGAGCGCGGCGGCGAGGTCGTCGGACGAGGCGTAGCGCAGCGGGACCACGTAGGTGCGCAGCCCGTCCTCGCCCTGCGCCTCGGTGTCGAGCCGCTTGAGCAGCTCGAGGTAGCGCGCGACCGCCGTGCCGCGGTCGGTGACGAGGATCGCGTTCGCGCGCGGCACCGCCTCGACCTTCGCCGTCGGCGAGGCGATCGCACGGACGGCGACCATCGCCTCCTCGGGGCGGAGGCGGACGAGCGGCACCATGCGCGTGACCAGCCCCACGGGCGGCGGATCGGGGAAGTCGTAGCCGACGCCCACCTCGCCCCCTCCGCTCGCCTTCTCGGCCGGCACCACCTGCACGACGCTCCCGCGCCGCACGAGCACGAGCCCGTTCGCCTCGAGCAGCGACTCGAGGATCCCGTTCAGCTCCCCCGGGCGCATCGACGCCGGCGTGACGAGCGAGATCCGCCTGTCGGGGACGTCGCTCGTGACGACGGTGAGCCCGAGCGACTGCCCCAGCGCGACGATGACGTCCTCGAGCCGCGCGTCGGCGAAGCGCATGCTCGTGACGCGCTGCGCGTCGAGCGCGCCCGCGCCCAGCGCGAGCGCGAGTGCGGCGACGGTCGCCCGGATGCGACGACGGCCGTTCACGGCGCGCTCCCTCGCGGGGGGGCGAGCCGCACGACGCGCGTCCCCTCGCCCGAGGCGAGCGTCACGCGGTCGGCGCCGATCGCGGCGACACGCCAGCCGCCGCTCCCCTCGCCGACGTGGTAGAGCCGCCCCCCCTTCGCCGCGCGGTCGAGGCGGAGGAGCGCGGCGTCGCCGGCGGTGCCCTGCACGATGCCGTAGAGATGCGGCACGGGATCCTCGGTGGGAGTCACGCCGCTGCCGTCGTCGGCCGCGGTGGTGTCGGCCGGGAGGCCGGTGTCGTAGGCGACGTCACCCGCGGCCGCGGGCTCGTCGCCGCGCGACGCGTACGTGCGTCCGGGCGGCGCCTCGCGCGTCGGCGAGAAGACGTTCGTGTTTATCACCAGGTCGGCCGCCTCGGCCGACGAGTCCGGGACCGCGGGCGGCGCCTGCCGCACGGGGGCGACGACCGGCGCGACCGGCACGACACGCGCGCTCGGGGCGATGGCCACGATGCCGACGGTGGCCGCCGCACCGGCCGCCGCGACGAGCTTGCACGCGAGCAGGAATCGATCGGGCATCGGCATCACTCGGTCGCGTAAGGGGCGCGCACGACGAGCGTGAGCTGCAGCAGCTCGCCGCCGCCGCTCGCCTTGAGCGCCGGGTTCACCTGCACGGCGAGCTCGCGCACCTCGACGAGGTGCGGCCCGGCGCGCAGCTTCGCGAGCAGGTCGGCGACGCCGTGGACGTCGCCGAGCGCGACGAGCGTCGCCGGGACGACGGGGAGCGGCGCGGCGGCGCTGTCGGCCTCGCCGGTCACGTCGAGCTGGTCGACGGTCAGCTCCGCCTCCTCGGCGTAGCGCTGGAGGAGCGCCTGCAGCTCGCCGGCGGCGAGCGCGCCCGTCGCGGCACGCAACGGGCGGCGCGGCCACGCGAGCACGGCGCCCGTGCGCTCGGCGACCCGCTCGCGCAGCATCGGCACCGCCGCCACGAGGCCGCGCACGCGCGCGAGCTCGTCGCGTCGCGCCGCGAGCAGCGCCTCGCGCTCGCCCCAGCGGCGCGCGGCCGGGAGCGCCGCGCTCACGAGGAGCACCACGCCCGCGGCGATCGCGCCGAGGCGGAGCGCGCGACGATCGCGCACCGAGAGGGCGTCAGCGGACGGTGAAGGCAATGGCGAAGCTCTCGCGCTGGACGCCGTCGGCGTCGGTGAAGCGGCTGCTCGGCGCGGCGAGGCGCACGTCGGCGAAGCGGGGCTCGGCGGCGAGCGCCGCGAGGACGGCGGCCGCCGTCTCGGCGTTCCCCTCGACCTGCCACGCGCCGTCGGCCATGCGCACGCGCGACGCGACCGCGTCCTCGGGGAGCCGCGCGCCGACGCGCCCGAGGACGTCGAGCGGATCGGCGGCGGTCGGGGCCTGCGCGATCGCCTCGATCTCGCGGTCGATGGCGCGCACGCTGTCCATCACCGCCGCGGCCGCGCGCGAGGCCGGGCGCGCCGCGGCGAGCGCGTCCTCGACCGCGAGCAGCGCGCGGTCGCGCGACCAGCTCGCCGCCCACGCCGCGGCCACGAGCCATGTCGCCGCGGCCACGCCCCAGACGAGCCGCGTGCGCCGGCGATCGACGGTGCGCGCCCGTTCGCCCGCCTCGTCGAGGAGCGCGGTGGCGCCGTCGTCGTCGCGCACGGCGCGCGCGGCCCCCCACGCGGCGGCGAAGGCGGGATCGACACCCGCGGCGGGAGCGGGCGCCGCACCCGCC
>ERZ1066121.777-NODE-777-length-27103-cov-6.568693_pt1 | contig 27103 bp, 25 predicted proteins | sample MGYA00382768_ERZ1066121 | MGnify/ENA primary metagenome ERZ1066121 (study PRJEB33369, sample SAMEA5778351) | biofilm metagenome | biome: Industrial cooling water; feature: Water cooling tower basin; material: Biofilm | place: United Arab Emirates | collected...
CCGCGTCGGCGATTTCGCGGCGGGGCACGGCCAGCCCTTCGTCGCGGTCAGCGACGGTCGGGTGAGTTTCGCCGGCCCCTCGGGCGGGTACGGCAACCATGTCCGGCTCGCACATTCGGGCAATATGGGCTCTGGCTATTCGCACATGAGCCGGATCGCCGTGCGGCCAGGCCAGGCGGTCCGCCAGGGCCAGGTGATCGGCTATGTCGGCTCGACCGGGTTGTCGACCGGCCCGCATCTCCACTTCGAAGTCTATCGCGGCGGCGTGCCCGTCAACCCGCGCAGCGTGAACTTCGTGTCGACGTCGATCCTCTCGGGCGACCAGCTCCGCGCCTTCCGATCGAAACTGGCAGGTCTGCTCGCGACGCCCACGCGCTGACGTCAAACGGAGGAGGCTGCTACCGCTGGTACTTCCAGTGAAGCTTTCTTCCTTCGCGCATCAAGGCAACCGCCTCGGCAACTCGCCGCGCGCGCGTTTCGGGTCGCTTGGCCCCGATCACCCACTCGAGATATTCGCGCCGGCAGCTCGGCGGGAAAGCGTCGAATGCAGCCTGCGCCGCCGGAACATTCGCCAGCGCCGTCGCGAGGTCGTCGGGCGTTGCCGGCTCGGGCCTCGGCACCCTGGCGCGCGGCGTGCGCTTCCGTTCGTCGACAAGCGCGGCCGCCTTGCGCACCATCGCGGCAAGCTCGGCTTCGGGCGGCAGTTCGGCGACGGAGGTGAGCCGGCCGAGCTGCCCCATCGCGGTCTCGGCCGTCTCCGTCTCCACCACGTCGCGCTGGCCCCAGAAGCCGAACGTCGCATGCGCCTTGAAGGCCGCCATCCCGCACAGGATCGAGCCCTTATAGGTGAAGGCCGGCATCGACCATTTGATCGCCTCGACCACCTCCGGGCAGGCCGCGTGCACGATGCCGCGCAGATGCCGGAGGATCGGCTGCGCGAACGGCGCCTGGCGGGCGATATAGTCGTCGACGCGCCGGTCGATGGTCGGCATCCACTCTCTCCGGTTCGCACCATATGCCGGTCGGGCTGAGCTTGTCGAAGACCTCCCTTCCCCTTTACCGCACAACGCCGTGAAACCCGAACTCGTCTTTGTCGTCGCCCGCGCCGCAAACGGCGTGATCGGCCGCGACGGCACCCTGCCCTGGCGTATTCCGGCCGACCTCAAGCGCTTCAAGGCGCTCACGCTCGGCGCGCCGATGATCATGGGACGCAAGACGTTCGAAAGCCTGCCCGGCCTGCTGCCCGGCCGCCGCCACCTCGTCCTGACCCGCGACGCGGGTTGGACGGGGCAAGGCGCGGAGGTGGTCCATAGCGTCGAGGCCGCCCTCGCCCGCATCGAAGGCCCACGCGCATCGGTGATCGGCGGCGCGGAGATCTACCGGCTGTTCCTGCCGCTGGCCGACCGGATCGAGCTGACGGAGGTGCATGGGGCGCCTGAGGGCGATACGGTGATGCCGCCGTTCGAGGGGTGGCGCGAGACGGCGCGAGAGGATCACCATGGCTACAGCTTCGTCACGCTCGTCCGCTGATCTGCTGGGCCAGCCCTTCGCCGACCATTCGGACCTGTTCCGCGCGCACGCGGCCGAGCAGCCCGACGCGGTCGCCATCGCCGACGAGGCGGGACGCCTCAGCTGGCGCGAGCTCGACGCGCTCGTCGAACGCGTCGCCGCGCGGCTGCAGGCGGAAGGCGTCGGGCGCGGCGGCGCTGTTGCCGTGGTCGGCCAGAACTCGATCGCGTACGGGGCCGTCTTCCTCGCCGTTATCCGCACCGGCGCAGCGGTCGCGCCGCTCACCACCTCGGCCACCCCCGAGGCGCTCGCCGCCATGCTTGCCGACTCGGGCGCACGGCACCTCTTCGCCGATCCGGCCATCGAGCTGGACGTGCCACCCTCCGTGCAGCGCATTGACCTCCATGCGCTCCCGGCGTGGATGGCACCGGCAGGCACCCGCGCCACGCCCGTGACGGTCGCGCCCGAGGACCCGTTCAACATCATCTATTCGTCGGGCACGACCGGGGTGCCGAAAGGCATCGTCCAGTCGCACGGCATGCGCTGGGCCTACCTCGCCCGCACCGCCGTCTACGACCGGCAATCGGTCGTGCTGCTCTCGACCCCGCTCTACTCAAACACCACGCTCGTCGCCTTCCTGCCTTGCCTGGGCTTCGGCGGGCAGGCCGTGCTGACGAAGAAGTTCGAGGCCCGCCGCTTCCTCGAGCTCTCGGCACGCGAGCGCGTCACCCATGCCATGCTGGTGCCGGTCCAGTATCGCCGCATCATGGCGCTCGAGGATTTCGACCGGTTCGACCTGTCGAGCTACCGCGTGAAGTTCTGCACCAGCGCGCCGTTTCCGGTCGAGCTCAAGCGCGACATCCTCGCACGCTGGCCGGGCGGCCTGGTCGAGTTCTACGGCATGACCGAGGGCGGGGCCTCGACCGTGCTCGTCGCGCACGAGCATCCGGACAAGCTTCACACGGTCGGCCGCGTCGCGCCCAACAGCGAGATGAAGCTAATCGACGAGGACGGGCGGGAATTGCCGCCGGGCGGCGTCGGTGAGGTGGTCGGGCGCGGGCCGATGATGATGAACGGCTATCACCGCTGCGACGAGGCGAGCCGCGCGGCCGAATGGTTCGACGCGCAAGGCCGCCGATTCATCCGCCACGGCGATGTCGGCCGCTTCGACGAGGACGGCTTCCTGATCCTCATGGACCGCACCAAAGACATGATCATCTCGGGCGGCTTCAACATCTATCCGTCGGACCTGGAGGCCGTGCTCGCGGCTGAACCGGGCGTGGTGGAAGCGGCGGTGGTCGGCGTGCCGCATCCCGATTGGGGCGAAACGCCCGTCGCCTTCGCCGTGCTCGACGGCGTTGAGTCGGAGGCGGTGCTCGCCGCCGCGAACGCCCGACTGGGCAAGACGCAGCGCATCACGGCGCTGCACGTGGTGGATCAGCTCCCGAGAAGCGCCATCGGCAAGGTGCTGAAGCGAGAGCTGCGGGATCGATTGGCTCGGAGTTAGGAAAGGTGGCGTCAGCCCGACCTTGAGCCGGGCCTGGGCTGTTTTTCAACAAGGCAGAAGAAGCCTAGGCCCGGGTTAAGGCCGGGCAGACGATACCTCAGACTTCACCCGCTCGCCGCCTCCGGCTCGTCGTTCGCCGGCGCGGCGATGGCGAGAGGCGCCGTCGCGTGAGTCGCAATTGCTTCGGCCGCCTTGACTTCGTGCAACGCCTTCTTTCCGTGCTCAAGCTTTAGTTGGGCGAACTTCGTTGCAGTTACAGCGAAACGAGAGTTGAAGCTATTTGTAGCTTTGTTAAAGTGACTAACTGCTAAGTTCAAGTTATAACCGGCATTTCCGAGATGGTCACTAAACGTGGCAAGCCTCTCGTACAGCTCTTTGCCTAGTTCCCCGATGCGCCGTGCATCTTTGGTTAAGATCTCCTGCTTCCAAACCGCATCAACGGTCCGCGCAATCGCAATTAAGTTTGTGGGCGTCGCGAGTAAGACCCTCCGTTGGAATGCAAAGTCCCAGAGGTCCCCGTCTTTTTCGAGAGCGGCCGTGAGCAAATGCTCCCCCGGCACGAACATCACGACGAATTGCGGCGTGTCCTCAAACTGATCCCAGTACGCTTTGTCACTAAGGGTCTTGACGTGATTGCGAACAGCGAGCGCATGGGCTTTCAGCGCTACGTCGCGCGCCTCATCGTCATTAGCCTTGATCGCGTCCTGGTAAGCGTTGATAGAAACCTTCGCATCAATCACCAGCACCTTTTCTCCCGGAACCCGCACGATCGCGTCGGGTCGGAGCAGCTTGTCATCGTCGCCCTTCACTGAAACTTGGGTCAGGAAGTCGGTGTGCTCCGACAATCCGCATTGTTCGAGGACGTTGCGCAGCTGCTGCTCGCCCCAGTTGCCGCGCACCTTGGGTGCGTTGCGGAGCGCGTTGACGAGGCTCGCGGCCGAATCGGAGACGCGGAGTGCGTCGGTGCGCATGGCCTCGATCTGGCCCTTGAGCTGCCCGAACGCGTCCTTCTGCTCGGCCTCGGCCTTGCCCACCGTCTCCTCGTAGCGGGCCAGCCGCTCGTGCACCGGCTGCAGCAGCGCACCGACGGCCAGCTTGGCGCTCTTCTCGCTTTCCGCGAACCGCTCCTGCGCGCGCTCGAGGAACTTCTTCTGCGCCTCATCCAGGCTCTGCTGGGCCGTTGCCTTGAACGATTCGCGCAAGTCCTTCAGTTCAGACACCAGCTTTTCGTGCGCCTCGGCATCCTTGGTCGCGGCCTGCCTTAGTTCCGCCACCTGGATACTCAGGCGCGTACACTGGCTCTCGGCGTCAGAGTGTCGCCCGGCAAGCACGTCACGCTCTTCGCGCAGCGCATCGCGAAGCTGGGCGAGGCCGTCATGCTGCGTTCGCGCCTGCGCGATCTCGACCTCCAGGCGTTGCCGTTCGTCCCGCGCCGCCCGCAGGTCCTGCTCCAACCGGCCGAGCGTCTCGCCGAGACTGTCCGCCTGTCGCGCGCGCTCCCGAAGCGCCGCGATCGGCCGCGCCCCGAGCAGCCAGCCGAGCATCAGCCCGATGCCCAGCGCCGCCGCCGCCGCGCCTGCCAGAAACCCGATGTCCATGCGTCGCCCCCGCCGATCCCCTCAGCGGAACATTAGCCGAACTTTTCCCGCAGCGCCAGCATGGCGAGCGCGGCCTTCGCCGCCTCGCCGCCTTTGTCCTTCTCCGTCCGACGCGCACGCGCGAGCGCCTGCGCTTCGTTTTCGACGGTCAGGATGCCGTTGCCGATCGCGAGGCCGTCGAGGGTCAGCGCCATGAGCCCGCGCGCGCTCTCGTTCGACACGATCTCGAAATGGTAGGTCTCGCCGCGGATCACCACGCCCAATCCCACGAATGCGTCGAAGCGCCCGCTTTCGGCCGCCAGTGCGATCGCGGCTGGCACCTCCAGTGCGCCGGGCACGGTGACGGTCTCGTGGCTATACCCCGCCGCCTCGATCGCCGCACGTGTGCCGTCCAGCAGCAAATCGTTCAGATGATCGTAGAACCTTGCTTCGACGATGAGCAGATGAGCCATTCTTCCTCCGTCATGCCGGACTTGATCCGGCATCCCGCTTCCAACCTTTGCTCTGGAAGGAAGCGGGACCCCGGATCAAGTCCGGGGTAACCGAAAAGGAGCTATTCCCCACCCGTGCCCGGGATCGCGCGCTCGCCCACGATGCTGAGCCCGTAACCCTCCAGCCCGACCAGTGTGTGGTGCGTGTTCGTCAGCAGCACCATGTCGTGCACGCCCAGCTCGGCCAGGATCTGTGCGCCGATGCCATAGTCGCGCAGCTCCTCAACCTCCGGCGCGCCCGCGCCCTTGCCCTGGCCGCGCAGCTGGATGAAGCGGCTGACCAGGCCCTGCATGGGCTTGTTGATCACCACGATCACGCCCGCGCCTTCCTCGCCGATCAACTCCATCGATCGCGACAGCAGGCCGCTGCGCTCATTCTCCTCGGCGAACACGTCGACGAACATGGACAGGGTGTGCATCCGCACCAGCGTCGGCTTGGCGGGATCGACGCGGCCCTTCTGCAGCGCGATCAGCTCGTCGCCCGTGACCTTGTTGACGAAGGTGATCGCCTTCCATTCGCCGCCCCAGCGGCTGCGGAAGGCAAGCTCGGCGCGCCGCTCGACCAGATGGTCGTGGCGGCGACGATAGGCGATCAGGTCGCGGATCGTGCCGATCCTGAGGTTGTGCAGCTGCGCAAAGGGCATGAGGTCGTCGAGGCGGGCCATGGACCCGTCCTCCTTCAGGATCTCGCAGATCACGCCCGACGGGTTGAGGCCGGCCAGCCGCGCGACGTCCACCGCCGCCTCGGTATGGCCGGTGCGCACCAGCACGCCGCCGTCGCGCGCGACCAGCGGAAAGACGTGGCCGGGCGTGACGATGTCGTCCTTGCCCTTGGTGCCGTCGATCGCGACGGAGATGGTGCGCGCGCGGTCGGCGGCCGAGATGCCCGTCGTCACCCCCTCGCGCGCCTCGATCGACACGGTAAAGGCCGTTTCGTGTCGCGTGCCGTTGTTGCGGCTCATCGGCTCCAGCCCGAGCTCGTCGACCCGCCGCCGCGACAGCGCGAGGCAGATCAGCCCGCGCCCGTGCTTGGCCATGAAGTTGATCGCGTCGGGCGTCGCCATCTGCGCGGGGATGACGAGGTCGCCCTCATTCTCCCGGTCCTCGTCATCGACCAGGATGAACATGCGCCCGTTGCGCGCTTCGTCGATGATCTCTTCCGGGCTGGACAGATAGCCGTGACGAAGGCGGGCGACTTCAGCGTTGGCCACGATAGGCCTCCATGCGTTGCAAATAACGGGCGAGCACGTCGATCTCGACATTGACCGCGCGGCCCGCCTCCAGGCCGCCGAGCGTGGTCACCGCCTGGGTGTGCGGAATGAGGTTGATCGAAAAGTCGGTCGCGCCGTCGCGGTCCTCGACCTGATTGACCGTCAGCGACACGCCGTCGATCGTGATCGATCCCTTGGGTGCGATAAAGGGCGCGAGCTCGGCCGCCACGCGGAAGCCGATCCGCTTCGAGTCACCGTCGGGCCGGACCTCCACCACATTGGCGATCCCGTCGACATGGCCCGTCACGATGTGGCCGCCCAGCTCGTCGCCCAGCTTCATCGCGCGTTCGAGGTTGAGGCGGCGTCCGGCCTCCCACGCGCCCTCCGCGGTGCGCGACAGCGTCTCGCCAGACACGTCGACCGCGAACCAGCCCGGACCCTTGTCGACCACGGTCAGGCACACGCCCGAACAGGCGATGGACGCGCCGAGATCGACGGACGCCATGTCATAGCCAGTGCGGATCACGGCGCGCAGGTCGCCGCGCTGCTGGGCGGACTCGATCGTCCCCACGTCCGTGATGATGCCTGTAAACATTAGGCGCGCTCGTAAACCTCCAGCCGGTCCACGCCAAGCGCCCGTGCGTCGGCCAGCTGCCAGCGCCCGTGCGCGTCGGCCAGTTCGCGCAGGCCGATGTCGCCAAGCGACGCCTTGCCCTCTCCCACCAGGATCGGCGCACGGTAGAGCAGCAGCCGGTCGACCAGGCCGGCGCGCAGAAAGGCGGCCGCTGCCTGCGCGCCGCCCTCGACGAGAAGATAATCGCAGCGAAGGGTGGTAATCTGCTCGGGAGACGAGATCACCATCACCTCCCGCCCGTTTCGAGCAAAGTCGAGAAACGCGGTCGCTTCACAATGCTTCTCCACTTCGCTCGAAGCGAACGGCTTCGTGGTGAGCACCACCCGCACCGGCGAGCGCGCCTCCAGCCCCGGCAGGCGCACGTCCAGCCCCGGCGCGTCCGCGTCCCACGTGCCGCGCCCGACCAGGATCGCCTCGTGCCGCGCGCGTTCCAGATGCGCGTGCGCGCGCGCCTCCGGTCCGGTGATCCACCGGCTCGAGCCGTCCGCGAGCGCGATCCGCCCGTCGAGCGACGTCGCGAGCTTGAGCGTAACGAAAGGCCGCCCGAGCCGCTGCCGCGTCAGGAACCCGGCCATGCTCCGCTCGGCCTCGCGCGTGCGAAGGCCGTTCACGACCTCCACGCCTGCGTCGCGGAGCCGCGCGTAACCGGCTCCGTTGACGGCCGGGAACGGATCATCGGCCGCGACCACGACGCGCCGCACCCCCGCTTCGATCAGCACGTCCGCGCAGGCCGGCCCACGGCCCGGACGCGCGCAGGGCTCGAGCGTCACATAGGCGGTGGCATCACGCGCCGCATTGCCCGCCTGATGGGCGGCCACCGCCTCGGCATGCGGCCGTCCGCCTGATTGCGTCCAGCCGCGCCCGACCACGCGCCCGGCCTTGACGATGATGCACCCGACACTCGGATTGGGGCGGGTCAGCCCGCGCCCGCGCTCGCCCAACGCAAGCGCCGCGCCCATCCAGCGCGCATCGTCGGCGCTCAGAACCCCCACCGGGTCAGCGCGTCGTCGATCTTTTTCAGGCTCTCGCGGTTGCGCGCCACGCGATCCTTCTCGGCCGCCTCGCGCGCGGCGCGGGTCTTCGCGTCCGCCTTCTGCGCCGCGATGATCTCGGCGTCCGTCCGGTTGAGCGGCCAGCTTTCCACATACTGGATCTCGCGCCGGTAAGGCCGCGTCAGGTCGCCCGAATCGAGATAAAAGCCCGCGATGATCGTCACCGTCACGATCACCGCCAGAAAGGCGAACACCAGCTCATGCTTCTCGCGCGAGGCAAGGAACAGGCGCAAGTCCCTGAGGCCGACAAGCGGATTGAAACGACGGAGGCGTGACACGGCACGAGACATAGGCGGCAGAGATGCACTTCGCCACCTCAGGCCGCGGGCGGAGCCTCGACCGCGTCGTTGGACGCGTCGAGACGCGGGCGGCGGCCGCGACGCCGCGGGGCCGGAGCCTCCGCCTCGTCGCCCGCATCGCTGTCGCTCACCGGCGCGATGGAGGGGGGCAGCGGCAGGCTGTCGGCCTGGAAGCTTTCCGCACCCTCGGCACGCTCGCCGCGCGGCTCGTACCCGTCGCGGCGGCGACCCCGGTTGCGCCGGCCGCGGCCGTCTTCCTCGCGCTCCTGCTCGCCGCCCTGCTCGGCCTGGGCGAGCTCGGGCGCACGCTCGCGACGCTCTTCGTAGCGGGGCTGCTGCTGTTGCGGCTGCATGCGCGGCGCGAACTCGTCGCCGTCCTCGCCGTCGAACTCGTCGTCCTGCTCGTCGCGCGGACGGCGCTGGTTCTGGTCCTCGAAGCGTGCGCGGTTCTCGCTCAGCACGCGGAAGTAATGATCGGCGAACTGCAGATAATATTCGGTGGTGACGCGGTCGCCCGACCGCTGCGCGTCCTGCGCCAGGTTACGATATTTCTCGTGCAGCTGCTGAGCATTGCCGCGCGCGCGATTGTCGATGCGATTGCCACCCCCGGGCTGGCCGGGATTACCCTGCGGCCGCTGGCCGCCACGACCGCGACGGCGGCCGTTCTGACGATTGTTGATCAACTCTTGTCCCTTGCTTCGCCCAAAAACCTGTTCGTCGGATCGGTCGGATGCGCGGCCCTGAAGAAAGCGGCGGGCCGTCGCGGCCGAGCGCCAGGCTCTCGCCATATGCCAGCGCGGCCGGGTCGCACCGCGTCTGAACTGTGGGAATGGCCAACCTGCCCGCTCAGCGCCCGGCGCTCGTCACGAACGAAGGTTTGCCCCTCTGACCGAACACCTAGTCGGTCGCTTCCCCAAATCCAAGCCCTCTTTAGTAACGAAATCTTGCTGATCCATGTCACCTGCACGTAATTTGCAGGCAGCGGTCGTGTGCGGCGAGGTCCTGACGCACCGAAACGGCCAGCCCGGCGGCGCGGAACAGCGCCCCCGCCGCCTCCCCCTGCACCGCCCCGATCTCGACCGCGGCGAAGCCCTCGGGTGCCAGCAGCCGCGCGACCTGCGGCGCGAGGCGACGATAATCGTCCAGCCCGTCCTCTCCCGCGAACAGCGCACCGTGCGGCTCGTGGCCGCGCACCTCGGGCGGAAGATCGGCCCCGGTCTCGACATAGGGCGGATTGCACAGGATCAGGTCGAAGCGCCCGTCCAACGCCGCCGCCCAGTCGCCCAGGACGAAGCGCGCGGGCAGCCCGAGCCGCTCGGCATTGCCCCGCGCGACCGCAAGCGCGGCCGCCGACCGGTCGACGCCCAGTCCCCAGGCCTGCGGCCACTCGCTCATGGCCGCCAGCAGCAGCGCGCCCGAGCCGGCGCCCAGGTCGAGGATGGATGTGGGCGCGCGGCCTGCGAAATGCGCCAGCGCCGCCTCGATCAGCGTCTCGCTGTCGGGGCGCGGAATGAGCACATCGGGCGTGACATGAAGGTCCAGCGTCCAGAAGGCTCGCTCGCCGGTGATAAAGGCCACGGGCTCGTGGGCAAGGCGGCGTTCGAGCAGTCCATCGAAGCTGGGCGGCACCGCGCGTTCCGGCCCGAGCAACAGTGCCTCCCGCGTGATCCCCATCGCATGGGCGAGCAGGAGCTCGGCGTCGAGCCGGGGGGTCGAGGAGACGGAAGCGAGCAGGCGGGCGGCGCGGATCAACTCCCCTCCCTCTTGCGGGAGGGGCCGGGGGAGGGCCTTTACCGGGTCGGGAGCGGCGGTCGCGCCCGCCCCTAAACCCTCCCGCAAGCGGGAGGGGAACTCACCCATCCAGATTGGCCAGCTTCTCGGCCTGGTCCTCCCGCACGAGCGCGTCGATCAGCTCGTCCAGCTGGCCTTCCAGTATCTCCGGGAGCCGGTGCAGCGTCAGGTTGATCCGGTGATCGGTCACGCGTCCCTGCGGATAGTTGTAGGTCCGGATGCGCTCGGAGCGGTCGCCCGAGCCGACCATGGACTTGCGCGCGCCGGCCCGCTCGCGCGCCAGCCGCTCGCGTTCGGCCTCGTAGAGCCGCGTGCGCAGCACCTTCAGCGCCTTCGCCTTGTTCTTGTGCTGGGACTTCTCATCCTGCTGGATGACGACGAGCCCAGTCGGCAGGTGCGTGATCCGCACCGCGCTGTCGGTCGTGTTGACCGATTGACCGCCGGGGCCCGACGAGCGATACACGTCGATCCGCAGGTCCTTCGCCTCGTCGATCTGCACGTCGACATCCTCGGCCTCGGGCAGCACCGCCACGGTCGCGGCGGAGGTGTGGATGCGCCCGCCGTTCTCGGTTGCGGGCACGCGCTGGACGCGGTGCACCCCGCTCTCGAACTTCAGCCGCGCGAACACGCCCTGGCCGGTCACGCTCGCGACGACCTCCTTATAGCCGCCCAACTCGGCTGCGTTGGCGCTGATCAGCTCGACCCGCCAGCCGCGGTCCTCGGCGTAGCGCCCATACATGCGGAACAGGTCGCCCGCGAACAAAGCCGCCTCGTCGCCGCCCGTGCCGGCGCGAATTTCGAGCATCGCCGGCCGCTCGTCGGTGGCATCGCGCGGAAGCAGCCGGACGGCGAGCGCGTGCTCGGCTCGCTCGAGCGCAGCCTGGTTCTCGTGCAACTCCTCCGCCGCCATCTGACGCAGCTCGTCGTCGCCGTCCTGCGTCATAAGCGCGAGACTGTCGGCCTCGGCTCGGAGCCGCCGCACCTCGCCCGCTGCCACGGCGACCGGCTCGAGCTCGGCATATTCCTTCGAGACCGCCACGAACCGGTCGGCGGCGAGCTCGCCCGACGCCATCAACGCCTGCAACTCGTCCCGCCGCGCCTCGATCTGCGCGATCCGTTCCGCAGAGATGGTGGTCATCCGAGCAGCCCGGAAAGTCGTTCACTCAGCTCCTGGTCGCCCCGCAGCCCGAACCGGACCGCACCATCACGAAGGCCGATGCTCAAGATCGTGCGCGCGGGTATCCGCGCCGCCTTGTCGAACCGCTTCTTCGGCGATCCGGTCGCGACCATATCGGCTGAGAAGCCGGCGCGACGGATGGTCGCGAGGCGGGCCACCGCAGCCTCCAGAGCCGCATCGTCCTCGAGCGCGATGATCGTGTCGAGCTTGTCGGCGGCGGGTGCTTCGATCAGCATCGCCAGCCGCTCGATCCCCGCCGCCCAGCCGACGGCCGGCGTGTGCGGGCCGCCCATATTCTCGATCAGCCCGTCATAGCGTCCGCCGCCCAGCACCGTGCCTTGTGCGCCCAGCCGGTCAGTCACGAACTCGAACGCCGTGTGGCGGTAATAATCGAGCCCGCGTACCAGCCGCGCGTTGCGGGTCCAGGCCACGCCCGCCGCCTGGAGCCCCTTCTGCACCGCCTCGAAGAACGCGCCGGCCTCGCTCGTCAGGTGATCGTCGATCGACGGGGCGGCATCGGCGATCGGGCGATCACGCGGGTCCTTGCTGTCGAGAATTCGCATTGGGTTCTTGTCAAGCCGCGCGACGCTGTCTTCCGACAGCTCCCCTCGATGTGCCTCAAAATGCCGCACCAGCGCGTCGCGCCACGCGCTGCGCGTCTCCGCGTCGCCCAGCGTGTTCAGCTGCAGCTTCACGCCGTCACTCACGCCCAGTTCGCGCAGCAGCTGGTCGGCAAACACCAGCAGTTCCACATCGGCCGCAGGCTCGGCCGCGCCGATCACCTCGGCGTCGAGCTGGTGAAATTGGCGGAAGCGCCCTTTTTGCGGCCGCTCGTAGCGGAATAGCGGGCCATGGGTGACGACCTTGAGCGGCGCGAACTGCTGCCACCCCTCTGTCAGGTAGGCGCGCGCGATGCCGGCCGTGAACTCGGGCCGCAGCGTGACCGAGTCGCCGCCGCGATCCTCGAACGTGTACATCTCCTTCGAGACCACGTCGGTTGTCTCGCCGAGCGAGCGGGCGAACACCGCCGTCGCCTCGAACACCGGTACCTCGACGCGCTGGAAGGCGTAGAGCCGCCGCACGCGCTCGAACGCGTCGACAACGTGGCTGAAGCGCCGCTGCGCTTCGCCCAGCATGTCCTGTGTGCCGCGGATCGGCCGGGGTGTTTCGATCTTCGCCATGGGAGCGCGCGGCTGTAGCCGCAGCGCGCGGCCAACAAAAGAGGAGGGCGGCGGTGCGGACAGGACGCCGCCCTCAGCCTCGCTCGATCGGCGCGGCCGGCGCTTCTTCTTGGTCGCCTTGGTCTCGGCCGTGCTGTCCGGGGTCTCGGTCGCGGCCGGAGTTTCGGTCGCGGCCGGAGCGGGGGCGGTGGTCTGTGCCGATCCGGACGTGGTGTCCGGCACCGTCGTCATCGGCGTGGCGGTCGGTGCCGGCGCTGGCGTCTGCGTAACGGCCGGGTCGGCGGCCGGCGGCACGGCTTCCTGCGCAAAGGCGGCCGTGCAGGCGAGCGCCAGCGATGTGGCGGCAAGGATATGCTTCATGCGACTCACTCCCAGAATTTCCCACGCTCCGGGCCTTGGGGCCCGCCCCGTGCACGAGGGGGCGGTTCGCGGCGTGAATGCCGGATGAACTCGGGTCGTGACGGGGGCGGAGCGCGCCCAGGCAAAGGTGAGTTGATGCTTTCCCTTGTGCTTCGAAGCGATTAGCCAGCCGCCATGCGCTTCTTCCTCCCCGTGCTCCTGCTCGCCACCTCCGCCCTTGCCCAGAACTCCGCGCCGCAGGCGGCGCCTGCGGTCAGCGCCGTGCCGGCCCCGCAGGACGTGCCTTATCCGGGCACCATCCAGCTCGACGTGGACGCAACGGATGTGCGGCGCGGCATCTTCCGCGTGCGAGAGACGATCCCCGTGCGCCAGGCGGGGCGCATGATCCTGCTCTTCCCCAAATGGCTGCAGGGCAATCATGCGCCGCGCGGCGAGATCGAGAAGCTGAGCGGGCTCACGATCACGGCTGCGGGCAGGCGCGTCGCATGGCGACGCGATCCTTACGACGTCTACGCTTTCCACGTGGACGTGCCGCAGGGTGCCCGCTCGCTCGAGCTCGCCTTCCAGTTCATCTCGGCCACCGCGCCGGACCAGGGGCGGGTGGTGGTGACGCCCGACATGTTGAACCTCCAGTTCAACTCGGTCTCGCTTTATCCCGCCGGGCACTACGCCCGCGCGATCCAGGTGCAGGCCGATGTGCGCTATCCCGAGGGATGGCGTGCCTTTTCAGGCTTGCCCTCGCGCGTCGAGAACGGCGTGTATCGCTACGAGCGCACCACCTACGAGACGCTGCTCGACTCGCCCGTGTTCGCCGGGCGCTATTATCGTACGGAGCAGCTGAGCCCGGACGTGCGGCTCAACATGGTCGCCGACGAGCCCACCGACCTCGCCGCCACGCCCGCGCAGATCGACGCGCACAAGCGGCTCGTCGACCAGGCGCTGAAGCTGTTCGGGACGCAGCATTACGACAAGTACGAGTTTCTGCTCGCCCTGACCGACCAGCTGGGCGGCATCGGGCTGGAGCATCACCGGTCGTCCGAGAACAGCGTCGACCGCGACTATTTCCTGAAGTGGAACGACGGACCGGGCCGGCGCGGCCTCTTGCCGCACGAGTACGTGCACAGCTGGGACGGCAAGTATCGGCGCGGCGTCGGGCTGTGGACGCCCGACCACAACACGCCCACACGCAACGACCTGCTGTGGGTGTATGAGGGCCAGACCCAGTTCTGGGGCTATGTGCTGGCCGCGCGGTCAGGCCTGTTCACCAAGCAGGAGACGCTGGACGCGCTCGCCTCCATTGCCGCAACGCTCGACGCACGTCCGGGCCAAGCCTGGCGGCATCTGGAAGACACGACCTACGATCCGATCATCTCGGCGCGGCGGCCCAAGGGCTGGACCAGCTGGCAGCGGTCGGAAGATTACTACAACGAAGGCATGCTGGTCTGGCTGGAGGTCGATGCGATGCTCCGCCGGATGACGGGCAACCAGCGCGGCATGGACGATTTCGCGCGCGCCTTCTTCGGCGGCCGCGACCGCGACTGGGGGGTGGTCACCTACACGGTCGAGGACGTCGCGCGCACGCTGAACGGCATCGCGCCCTATGACTGGCTTACCTACCTCAACCAGCGGCAGTTCGAGGCGGCCGAAGGCGCGCCGATGAAGGGCTTTACCGACAGCGGCTACCGCCTCGTCTTCACGCCCGAGCCGACCTCCGTCTGGAAGGATACGGAAAGGCGCGGCAAGGGCCTGGACCTGAGCTTCTCGGGCGGGTTCAGCCTGGACAAGGACAACCGGGTCAACGGCGTGATCTGGGATGGGCCGGCCTTCAAGGCCGGGCTGACCGTGGGCACGCAAGTCGTTGGCGTAAACGACAAGCCGGTCTCGTTCGATGCCTTGAAGGCGGCGATCACGACGGCCGCCTCCGATCGCAAGCCCGTCCGCCTGCTCGTGCGCAAGTTCGACCGGCTCGACACGCTCAACCTCGACTGGACCGGCGGCCTGCGCTACCCCCGCTTCGAGAAGACGGGCGCAGGCGAGGGCGCGCTCGACCGACTGCTCGCCCCGCGGTGACATGACAGAGGCCGCCGGCGCCAGCCGACGGCCCTGCACCATTCGGTCGGATCAGGCGAACACCACATCCGCCGCGCGCTTGCGGCGCAGCGCCGCGCCGGAAAACGCGAAGCCGCCGATCATCATCGCCCAGGTGGCGGGCTCGGGAATGGCGGGAGTCGCCGCGGCATTGATGGTGAAGGGGAAATCCTTCCGCTGCCCTGTGCTCTGGTCAGAAGCGCCGACGAAGGTTCCTCCGTTCACCCGCTGGAAGCCGTTGCCTGCGCTCGTGGACAGCACGGGGGGCACGAAGGGCCCTGAAGCCGCAGTTCCTGCCAACTTCCAGATGAGAAAGTAGCTGCCGGCCGCAAGCGAGAAGTCCGCCATGTCCGCGTTCAGGCGGTAGATAGCCCGCGTCCGACCGCCTTGGGCGCCGTGCTGGACCCGGTAACCGATCAAGCCGTTGTTCGTCACACTGGTCAGCCCGGATGCCACCACGCTCGCCGTGCTGACGTCAGTTCCTCTGACGACTTGCCAGTCGGCCTGTGTGAACGTGAACCCGTTCGCCAACGTTTGATAAGCATAGAAGTCGATCGATCCGATCGTCCAGTTTCGCCCCGTGACGGTGAAGTCGTCCGCAAGAGCAATGTTCAAGGTGATACTCGAGCCGAAACCGATCGAGTTTTCTTGCGGCGTCATGACCGACAATCCGTCGGAGTTCACGATCGGGCCGTTGTCGTAGAGCACGGTTGCGGCCAGCGGAGCGCTCGTAAATGCCGCGAAGGCGAGCGCCGTCGTGGCGCAAAGACGCGAAACTCTGGTCATGTGATTACCCCCAAGAAATAAATGGTCCGATCGCAGGAACTTACGTTCCGCTGACGTTGCTAACGCCGCGTCGGCGGGCTGATAAGGCAGGCACTTCCCCGATTCGGAACGGCGAAGCTTCTGGTCCCGAAATGGAACGGACGCGGGTCAGCCGCTCCGGCCCGCGGCGAGATCGTGGAAGACGCGCAGGATGTAGCGGATCTTGCTGCGGTCGAGCGCAGCGGTGGACGGATCCTTGTGGAGGAATTTCTCGGCGAGCAGGTAACCACCTCCCGGTGCGCGGCGCAGCGCACCCGCAGCTTCCGCAGCCCGCGCGCGGTGCCAGATCGTGGTGCGTGGAAAGCCGTCCAGCGCAGCGATATCGGCAATCGTCGCGGGGCAGCGCAGCGCATCGGGGGCGACCGGATGGTCGGTTCCGTAGCGCTGCGACAGAGCCGGATCATGGGTCAGCTTCGCCGCGTTCAGCACGCTCACCACGCCCAGCAGGTAAAGATCGAGCGGGCGCCCGAGGCCGGGCTGCGCGAACTCGACGGCGCAGAGCTGGACGTCGAGCGCGGCGGTCACTCGCGCGCTCGGCGGGGCATCGTGGAGCCCGGCCGGAAGAGCAAAGCCTGCGCGCTGCAACCCGTCGATAAGATCACCGAGTGCCTCACGAAACCGATGTTCAGCAGCGATGATCGCCGGCATTGCGAGGAAGCTCGGCCGTCGCCGAACGCCCCGCTCCGCGCGCTCGCAAAAGCCGTGCGCGACCAACCCATGGACGGCACGTCGAACGGTTTCCGAAGGGCGGCGCAGGGACGCCGCCAGTCCGTGGAAGCTGACGCGCAGGTCGGACGGGTCGCGGATCGTAGCCCGGTGAATGAGCAGCAGCGTCGATACCTGGTAGAGCTCCCGGCCCGTCAACGCGAGCACCACCGACGCGACCCGAAGCTGATATTCGTTGACCAACCGAGTCGCCTGGCGGAACGGCAAATGATCGTCGCGGGCCATCGGCTCCGCATCTACGGCGCACACCGGCATCGCTCCACGGCGGCGTTCCCCGAAATGAAACGGCCTTGGCCTCGACGGAGGTGCGGGAGGGGGCTACGGACGGCAGCACGCCGATGTCGCATACGCTGCGACTGTCCACATCCCTGGAGCCGACGATGAATATCGACCTGATCCCCTGCGGGGACGAACCGCCGTACAATCTCAACGTCATCATCGAGGTGCCGGTCGGCGGCGAACCGGTAAAGTACGAGTTCGACAAGACATCGGGCGCGCTGTTCGTCGACCGCATCCTGCACACCCCGATGCGCTATCCGGCGAACTACGGGTTCGTGCCGCACACGCTGTCGCCCGACGGCGACCCGCTCGATGCGCTGGTGGTCGCGCGATCGCCCTTCGTGCCCGGCTGCGTGGTGCGGGTGCGCCCGATCGCGGTGCTGATGCTGGAGGACGAAGCGGGCGGCGACGAGAAGCTGCTGACGGTGCCCGTCGACCAGACCTTCCCTTATTATTCGAACGTCGAGGAGATGGGCGACCTGCCGGAGATCGTGATGCGGCAGATCGAGCATTTCTTCACCCACTACAAGGATCTGGAAGACAAGAAGTGGGTGCGCGTCGGGCATTGGGAGAATGCCGACTATGCCCGCCGGATCGTGCTGGAAGCGATCGAGCGGGCGAAGGGGTGACGAAGCCCTCTCCCGCTTGCGGGAGAGGGACGGCCGCGAAGCGGCCAGGGTGAGGGCAGGCGACTGACATCAGTGCCCTCACCCTCCCTCTCCCGGGACGGGAGAGGGGCTTAGAGCCGCGCTTCAGCGCGGTGCCATCCGGATCGCGCCGTCGAGGCGGACGTCTTCGCCGTTAAAGTAGCCGCACTCGATCATGGTCAGCGCGAGCTGGGCGTATTCCTCGGGATGGCCGAGGCGCTTGGGGAAGGGGACGGAGGCGGCCAGCGCGTCCTTCACCGGCTGCGGGGCACCCTGCATCAACGGCGTGTCGAAGATGCCCGGCAGGATGGTGTTCACACGAATGCCCTCATTCATGAGGTCGCGCGCGATGGGGAGCGTCATGCCTACCACGCCGCCCTTTGACGCCGAATAGGCGGCCTGGCCGATCTGGCCGTCCTCGGCCGCGACCGACGCGGTGTTGACGATCGCGCCGCGCTCTCCGTCCACCGGCTCCAGCGTCAGCATGCCCGCCGCCGACTTGGCGATGCAGCGGAAGGTGCCGACCAGATTGATCTGGATGATCCAGTTGAAGGCATCGAGCGGGAAGTGCTTGATCGAGCCGTCCTCCTTGGAGCGGCTGGCGGTCTTGATCGCATTGCCGGTGCCCGCGCAGTTGACCAGGATCCGCTCCTGCCCATGCGCTTCGCGCGCACGCGCGAAGCCGGCATCGACGCTCTCGTCCGAGGTGACGTTCACCTCGCAGAAGACGCCGCCGATCTCGGCCGCGAGCGCCTCGCCCTTGCCCGCCTGCAGGTCGAAGATGGCGACCTTGACGCCCTTGGCCGCGAGCGCGCGCGCGGTGGCGGCACCCAGGCCGGACGCGCCGCCCGTCACGATGGCCGCAATGTCGGAACCGAGTTTCATGGCATCCCCTCTTGAACAGTGATCGCGCCGCCATCGAACAGCCGTGCGGGCCTGTCAAACCTACCTCTTGCAAACCGTTCGCAGCAGTCTAAACCGCTAACGAGAATGACTCGCAAGTGGGGTTGAGAATGCGCGCAGCGCGCTTTGGCGTTTCGGTGATCGGACTGTCCCTTGCTATGCTGGCGGGCGTGCCGGCTGCGGCCGAGGAGGTGACGGCTGAGGGCGACGATGCCGATCGGGTGATCGTGGTGACGGGCGTCCGCGAACAGGGCTATGTCTCGTCCAGCCAGTCGGGCGGCACGTTTGGCGAGACGCGGCTGCTCGACACCCCCTTTTCGGTGACGGTAATCCCGCAGGAACTGCTGATCGATCAACAGGTCCGCTCGCTGGGCGACATCGCGCGCAACGACCCCTCGACGATCGTGAGCTCGCCGCCGGGCTTCAACGACACGATCAACGTGCGCGGCTACAATCTCGACAACTCGTCGAGCTACCGGCGCGAAGGCCTGATCTTTCAGAACCAGGTGCAGAGCCCGTTCGAGAACAAGGCCGCGGTTGAGATCGTTAAGGGCCCGACCTCGGTCCGCTACGGCTTCACGCCGCCGGGCGGCGTCATCAACTATGTGCTGAAACGCCCGACCGCCGACCCTTACCGCTTCGTGCAGGCGTTCGGCGACAGCTTCGGCGGCTATGGCGTCCATGTCGACCTGGGCGGCCCGATCGGCGACGATCTGGGCGTGCGGCTGAACGCGGTCGCGGCGCACGAAGCGACCTTCGTGGACGGCGTGGCCGGGCCGCGCGTGCTGGCGAGCGCGCTGATCGAGTGGCGCCCGACCGACCGACTGACGATCGACTTCGACTTCGAATACCAGTTCCGCGAGCTGGAGCAGCAGGCGGCGATAACCATCGGCGCCTTCAATGCTGGCGTGACGGCCGCCCAGCGCCGGGCGGTGCTCGAGCGGTTCGACCAGCGGACCTTCATCGGCCAGGCCTTCGGGACTTATCCCACGTCGAACGTCATCGGCTCGCTGGGCGCGCGGTGGGAGTTTGCGGACGGCTGGACGCTGAACGCGCGCGCGCAGCAGATGCGGCTGGAGCGCGACCAGCAGGGCGTCGGCATCGCGCCGGGCACGCTGCAGGCGAATGGCGACTACACCGCCCGCATCTTCTTCAGCCCCAACCAGGTGCGGGACCCGTTCTCGGCCGAAGCCTTCGTGACGGGCGACTTCACCACTTTCGGACTGCGCCACGAGGTGGCGTTCGGTGCCGCCTACAGCCACAACCCGCTGCGCTTCGCGGGCCTGTCGGCACAGCCGAACGTGGGTACCTCGAACATCTTCGATCCGGTCGTGCTGCCGCGCCCCGCGCCCGCGCTGCTGGTGACCGACGCCGTGCTCGACCGGCTCGTCTTCACGCAGAAGGCGGTGTTCGTGTCCGACCTGCTGACGGTGACGAACTGGCTCAAGCTGTTCGGCGCGGTACGGTTTGCCGAGCAGCGCAACCAGGAGCGCGTCGCGCCGAGCTTCGAGCGCCAGACGACCTACAAGGACAATGTCTGGGCCCCGAACTTGGGCGTGCTGATCCAGCCGACGAAGAAGCTCACTTTCTATGGCAGCTATTCGGAGGGCGTGACCACGGGCGTGCAGGTGCCGACCACCGCGTCCAACTTCACGACTCTGTTCCTGAACCCGGCGCGCACGCGGCAGCTGGAAGCGGGCGTCAAGGCCGAGTTGTTCGCCGGTGCGCTGCTGACGGCCGCTTACTTCGACATCAGCCAGCCGCTCGCCGCGCTCGATGAGCAGAACAATTTCGGCTATATCGGCGACCAGGACCATCGCGGCGTCGAGCTGACGCTCGCGGGCCAGCTGACCCCTGCGCTGCGCGTGGTGGCAGGCGGCCTTTACCTCGACCCGTCGATCAACAATCCGGTCAATCCCGCGATCAACGGGAACCGGCCGAGCGGCGTGCCGCGGGTGCAGGCGAACCTGTTCGCCGACTGGCAGGTGCCCGCGGTACCCGGCCTCGCGCTCAACGCAGGGGCCTTCTACACCGGCAGCCGGTTTGCCAACGACCTGAATACCTTTCGCGTCGACGGCTATACGCGTTTCGACCTCGGCGCGCGCTACGGCTTCGATATGGGCGGGCAGCGGCTCACCGCGCGGATCAACGTTCGCAACGTGACGAACAAGGACTTCATCGAAGGAACGGCGTTCGGCCAGTTTCTGTTCGGCGCCCCGCGCGCGGCCATCTTCTCGCTGACGGCCGAGTTCTGATGCGGCAGGCGCTCGTCCGATTGCACCGCTGGTTCGGCCTGGCCGCATCGGTGTGGCTGCTGGGCGTGTGCCTGTCGGGCACGGTGATCTCGTTCGAGCACGAGATCGACGCGGCGCTGAACCCCGACCTGTTCCGCGCGACCGCCGAGGGCGATGTGGGCCGCGCGGTCGCACGCGCGCAGGTGCGATACCCCGACCAGGCGATCCGCTTCGTGCTGCTCGACTACAAGCTGCTGGGGCTGGTGCGTGTGGGGATGAAGGATGCGGGCGAGCGGCCGCGCGAGGTGTTCGTGGACAGCGGCACGGGGACGGTGCTGGGCAGCCGCGCGCAGGACGAGAACGGGCTGGGGCGGCGTGCGATCGTCGCGACGGTCTATCGCCTGCATGCGGAGTTCCTCGGCGGAGCGGCGCTGGCCTGGGTGCTCGGGCTGGTCGCGCTGCTTTGGACGATCGACCATTTCGTGGCGCTCGGCATCGCCTGGACCAGCCGTGCGCGCTGGGCCGAAAGCTTCCGCATCCGGCGCGGGGCACGCGGCTACAAGCTCCACTTCGATCTGCACCGCGCGACCGCGCTGTGGCTGTGGCCGGTGACGCTGATGCTGGCCGTGTCGGGGCTTTCCTTCCTTTGGCCCAGGGAGGTCGACCGGGCGGTGAGCCTGGTGAGCCAGGTCACGCCCGATTATCCGGACCGTGCGGCGGGCGCCCCCGCCCCCGCACCCGCCCCCCGGCCGTCCTGGTCGCAGGCCTATGCGCGGTTCGCGGCGCTTGCCGCGCCCGAGACGGTGACCAGCTTCAGTTACAACGAGAAGGCGGGTGCGTGGCGGGCGCGGATGCATGATCCGCGCGACCTGTCGCCGAACGGGATGCGGATCGTCTGGATGGCGAATGACGGCCGCGTGCTCGACGACCGGCACGAGACGCAGGGCAGCGCGGGCGACAAGGCGCTGGCCTGGATGTTTCCGCTGCACTCGGGCACCGCATTCGGGCTTGCGGGGCGGGTCGTGATCGCGGCGACCGGCCTGGTCGTGGCGCTGATGATCGTGACCGGCCTGCTGATGTGGGCGCGCAAGCGTCGCGGACGGCGAACGCGTGCCGCACGACACCCGGACGCTCTTGGCGCGCCGGCTATTCGCCCGGCCGTCGCGGCGGGGGCGGCGGCGCAGGCGGCTGGTCCGCGCTGGCCAGGACCTCGTGCGGTTCCTCGCCCAGATACCAGCGGCGGACCACGACCAGCACCACGATGGTGAGCGGGGTCGCGAGCAGCACGCCCGCCGCGCCGAACAGGATGCCCGCGGCGATGATGCCGAAGATCGTGATGGCGGGCGGCAGGTCGACCATCCGGTTCTGGAGAAGCGGCATGACGAGACTGCCCTGGACCTGCTGGACGGCGATCAGCACGCCGATCGTCCAGAGCCCGGTATCCGTGCCCTGGCCGAAGCCGAGCACCACCGCCGGCACGCCCGCGACGATGATGCCGAGATAGGGCACGAACTCGGCCAGGCCCGCGACAAGGCCGATCGCCCAGGCGGCGGGCACGCCCACCAGCCACAGGCCGAGCCCGGTCGCGATCCCGACGAACAACATGCCGAGCGCCTGGCCCTTGAGCCAGTTGCGGAGTGACATGGTGACCGCGTCGAGCGTTTCGGCGACGGGCGCGCGCGTGCGGGCCGGGATCATGCGAAGCAGTCCGCCCGCGTAGAGGGTCGGCTGCGCGGCGAGGTAGAGGCCCCCGACCAGCACGATGGCAAGGCCCGACAGCGCGCCGCCGACGGCCGCGAGCGCGGTCGTGACGGTATTGACGAGCGCCTGACCGCTGGGGGCGAGACCCTGCGCGCGCTCGAGGATCGCGGCGCCGATGGAGGACCCGCGCAGCCGCGCCTGCACATTGGCCCAGGCGGTCGGCAGGCGCGTGGCGAGCTCGGCGAACTCGCCCTGGAGCGTCGCCCCGAAAAAGACGAAGGCTCCCACAATCAGCAGCAGGAGGGCAAGCGTGCTCAGCCCGAGCGCGACGCCGAACGGGAGCCCCGTGCGGCGGCGCACGGCGTTGGTGATGGTGAGCAGGATCAGGGACACGAGCGCGCAGGCGAAGAGCAGCAGCAGCAGGTCGACGAGAAGCCAGAGCACATAGGCGGCCGCGACCGTGGCGAGCACGATCGCCGTTGCGCGGAAGACGCGACGTTCGAAGTTGTCGCGCACGGCGGGGCCGGGCTTAGCGTCTTCGGTAATCTGTTCGGCTTGTTCGGCGAAGTGCGGCATCGCGCTCGGACGATTGCCCGCGCGCAAGGTTCCGCAACCGCCGGGGGGCTAAACCCTGTCCAGCACGCGCGGGCGGGCGATGCGGAGCGGCGCGCGGAGTGTCCGCGGTTGCAGGCAGCCCGGGAGCGGCGCGGGCGCGAGACGCGGCTCGGGCGGAGGCTCGTCGTCGCCGCGGCGCGGGTCCGGGGCGAGGTGGAGCAGTTCATAAACCGCGAGCGCCAGCGGCACGCCGAAGGTGAGAGTGCCGCTTAGCAGGACGAAGGCGAGTGGAGACATGGGCGTGCTCCCGTGAGGTCACGAGGATCACGCGCGAAGCCGCGTTCGTCAACCACGGCGTTAACGGATCCTTGGCAAGCGCGGCCGTATTCTTCGCGCGACGGGAGAGACAGGCATGGTGCAAGCGCCCTTCGAGATCCTCGCCGATCCGGATCGCGCGCTGATCGCGGTGACGCTGCGCGGCTTCTGGACCGCGGAGATCTTCGCCGCATACTGCGCAGAAATCGTGCGCGCGGAGGAGCGGATGACGGCTGCGGGCAAGCGCTTCGACTATCTGTGCGACGCGAGCGCGTTCCAGGTGCAGGCGCGGGAGACGGCCGAGCTGTTCATGGCCTTCCTGTCGCAACCGGGGCCGAACGTGCGCCGGATCGCGGGCATCGTGCCCAATGCGTTGCTGCGGATGCAGGGCGCGCGGGTGCTCTCGAACGACCGTCAGCGATTGTTCGGGACGCGGGAAGAGGCGACCGCCTGGCTGCGCTCGGACGGCGCGGCAGCCAAGGCGGCCTGAGACCCCTACAGCCGCTCGACGATGGTGACGTTGGCGATCCCGCCGCCTTCGCACATGGTCTGCAGGCCGTATCGCTTGTTGTGACGGCGGAGCGCATGGACGAGCGTCGCCATCAGCTTGGCCCCCGAGGCCCCGAGCGGGTGGCCGAGCGCGATCGCGCCGCCATGGACGTTCATCTTGCTCGGGTCCGCGCCGACATGCTTGGCCCAGGCGAGCGGCACCGGCGCAAAGGCCTCGTTCACCTCGTACAGGTCGATCTCGTCGATGGTCATGCCGGCGCGCTTGAGCGCACGGTCGGTCGCGAACAGCGGCTCTTCGAGCATGATCACCGGATCGCCGGCGGTGACGGTGACGTTATGGACGCGCGCGAGCGGGGTCAGGCCATGATCCTTGAGCGCGCGCTCGGACACGATCAGCACGCCCGATGCGCCGTCGCAGATCTGCGAGGCATTGGCCGCGGTGATGACCCCGCCTTCGGCCAGGAGCTTGACCGAGGCGATCCCCTCGAGCGTCGCGTCGTGGCGAATGCCCTCGTCGGTGCGGTGCCGCTCCTCGCCCTCCGGCGTCTCGATGGTGAGCGGCACGACCTCGTCGTCGAACGCCCCGGCCTGGGTGGCGGCGGCGGCACGGCGGTGCGATTCGAGCGAGTAACGGTCGAGCTCTTCCTTCGAGAAGCCGTGCTTCTTCGCCATCATCTCCGCGCCCATGAACTGGCTGAACTGGACGCCGGGGAAGCGCTCCTCCTGCTTCGGGCTCTTGGCCTTGCCGAGCCCGGCCTGCGCGAACAGCATGCCGGTCGAGCCCATGGGCACCCGCGTCATCGACTCGACGCCGGCCGCGATCACCACGTCCTGCGTACCCGACAACACCGCCTGCGTCGCGAACTGGATCGACTGCTGGGACGAGCCGCACTGGCGATCGATGGTGACGGCGGGAACGCTCTGCGGGAGCTTCGATGCGAGCACCGCGCCGCGGCCGACCTGGAAGCCCTGCTCTCCGCCCTGCGAGACGCAGCCCATGATCACGTCCTCGATCGCCGCCGGATCGATGCCCGACCGGTCGACGAGCGCGTTCAGCACCTCGCCCGCCATGTCGGCCGGATGCCATCCCGCCAGCCTGCCCCCGCGCTTGCCCCCGGCAGTCCGCCCCGCGGCGACGATAAAGGCTTCGGCCATCAGTGCTGCTCCTTCATGGTTGGTCGGCGTAGCGATAAGCGAGACATGACGTTTACGGAAGGGGGAGCACCCGAGCAGGATGCTACTCACCTGCAGCCACAACCGGCCTGTTGCAGTAAGCTGACCGAGTTTCCGCGCCTGCTCGTCTGTGCTCAGGCAAGCCGCATGGCTCCGTCCCGAGACCGTCACCGTCGCGACGTCATCACTCGCGGTTTGCGGCCTGGGCCTTTGACGCGCTTGGATTCCGCCCGCGCCCATGCTTTAGGCGCGCGCAAACGGAGACCGAGATGAACATCCACGAATATCAGGCGAAAGAGCTGCTCGCAAAGTTCGGGGTCCCGGTGCCCGCGGGCTATGCCGCGATGAGCGTCGAAGAGGCGGTCGCAGCCGCCGGGAAGCTTCCGGGGCCGCTCTATGTCGTCAAGGCGCAGATTCATGCGGGCGGACGCGGCAAGGGCAAGTTCAAGGAGCTCGGGCCCGATGCCAAGGGCGGCGTCCGGCTGGCCAGGACCGCCGACGAGGTGCGCGCGGCGGCCTCCGAGATGCTCGGCAACACGCTCGTGACCGTGCAGACCGGCGAGGCGGGCAAGCAGGTACAGCGGCTCTACGTCACTGACGGTGTCGATATCGCGCGCGAGTTCTACCTGGCCTTGCTGGTCGATCGCGGGACGGGGCGGATCGCGATGGTCGCCTCGACCGAGGGCGGCATGAACATCGAAGACGTGGCGCACGAGACGCCCGAGAAGATCCACACCCTCGCCATCGATCCGGCAACCGGCTTCCAGCCGCACCATGGCCGTGCCGTGGCGGCGGCGTTGGGGCTGACGGGTGACCTCGCCAAGCAGGCGCAGAGCATCGCGGCCAAGCTTTACGACGCCTTTCTCGGTACCGATGCGTCGCAGATCGAGATCAATCCGCTCGCCGTGACCAAGGACGGCAAGCTCATGGTTCTCGATGCCAAGGTCGGGTTCGATTCGAACGCCATGTTCCGCCACAAGGATCTGGTCGAACTCCGCGACCTGACGGAGGAAGACCCGATGGAGATCGAGGCTTCCAAGCACGATCTCGCCTATATCAAGCTCGACGGCGACATCGGCTGCATGGTGAACGGCGCGGGACTCGCGATGGCGACGATGGACATCATCAAGCTGAACGGCGCCTTCCCCGCCAACTTCCTCGACGTGGGCGGCGGCGCCTCCAAGGAGAAGGTCACGGCGGCGTTCAAGATCATCCTCGCCGATCCGGCCGTGAAGGGCATCCTGGTCAACATCTTCGGCGGCATCATGAAGTGCGACATCATCGCCGACGGCATCGTCGCGGCGGCCAAGGAGGTCGACCTCAAGGTCCCGCTGGTGGTGCGCCTGGAAGGCACCAACGTCGACGAGGGCAAGCGCATCCTGGCCGAAAGCGGCCTGGCGATCGTCCCCGCCAACGACCTGGGCGACGCCGCCCGCAAGATCGTGGCGGAAGTGAAGAAAGCGGCCTAGGAAGGCAGAAACAACACCGTTCTGGCTGAGCTTGTCGAAGCCCTTCCTGCCCTTACATCGCCAAGAACAAGGGAGGCCTTCGACAAGCTCAGGCCGAACGGAGTGCGTGGAGGCACCGGAATGAAAATCCTCGTCCCCGTTAAGCGGGTCATCGACTATAATGTGAAGCCGCGGGTGAAGGCGGATGGCACGGGCATCGACCTGGCCAACGTCAAGATGAGCATGAACCCCTTCGATGAGATCGCGGTCGAAGAGGCCATCCGCCTCAAGGAGAAGGGTGCCGCGACCGAGATCGTGGCGGTCTCGATCGGGCCGGCCAAGGCGCAGGAAACGCTCCGCACCGCGCTCGCCATGGGTGCGGACCGCGCGATCCTCGTCCAGACCGACGACGAGGTGGAGCCGCTCGGCGTCGCCAAGCTGCTGGCGAAGATCGTCGAGGAGGAGGCGCCGGGCCTCGTCATCCTCGGCAAGCAGGCGATCGACGATGACTCAAACCAGACCGGGCAGATGCTCGCGGCGCTGACGGGGCGTCCACAGGGCACGTTCGCGTCGAAGATCGAGGTGGCGGGCGACGGCGTGACCGTCACGCGCGAGGTCGATGGCGGGCTCGAGACGATTACCCTCAAAGCACCCGCGATCGTCACGACCGACCTGCGCCTGAACGAGCCGCGCTATGCCTCGCTTCCCAACATCATGAAGGCCAAGTCCAAGCCGCTCGCGCAGAAGACGCCCGCCGATTACGGCGTGGACGTGACGCCGCGCATCAGGACGGTGAAGGTCACCGAGCCGGGCAAGCGCCAGGCGGGCGTCAAGGTCGCAGACGTGGACGAGCTGGTGACCAAGCTCGCCGCCATGGGCATCGCCAAGT
>ERZ1066121.780-NODE-780-length-27002-cov-7.034735_pt1 | contig 27002 bp, 24 predicted proteins | sample MGYA00382768_ERZ1066121 | MGnify/ENA primary metagenome ERZ1066121 (study PRJEB33369, sample SAMEA5778351) | biofilm metagenome | biome: Industrial cooling water; feature: Water cooling tower basin; material: Biofilm | place: United Arab Emirates | collected...
AGGTCGAGCGCGTCCTTGCCGAACTGGGCGCGGCGCCAGCCCTGCAGCATGGCGAGGCCGTCGCGCTTGCCGGCGGCCAGCAGCTCGAGCTCGTCGGTGCGGGCGAGGAGGCGCGGCGCGACGTCGATCTCGCGCGCGCGGATCTTGAGGAGGAGCTTCAGCAGGTCGGCCACGAGCGAGCCTTCCTTGCCGAGGCCCGGGCGGCGCTCGTCGGCGGGCAGTTCGGCCGGGGTGAGGGGCTTGGCCTCGCCCAGCGCGCGCATCAGCCGACCGCCGATGTCGTTCCCGCCCCAACTGGCGGACAGGCCGCGCACCTTGGCGAGGTCGGCCTGGGCGCGCGGCGGGTGCGCGGCGAGGTCGGCGAGCGTTTCGTCCTTGACGATACGGCCGCGCGGCAGGTTCTTGCCCCTGGCCTCCTTCTCGCGCCAGGCGGCGAGCGCCTTCAACCGGCCGAGCACCTCGGGCTTGCGGCTCGGGATCTTGACGCGCTGCCAGGCGAGGTCCGGCTCGTTGGCATAGTTGGCGGGGTCGGCAAGCCGCTCCATCTCCTCGTCCAGCCAATCGCCGCGGCCCTGCTTGACCAACCGCTTGATGATCATGGGGAAGATCTTGACCAGGTGCGTGACGTCGCCGATCGCATAATCGATCTGGCGCCGGTCGAGCGGGCGGCGCGCCCAGTCGGTGAAGCGCGCGCCCTTGTCGAGCTGAATGCCGAGCCAGCTGTCGACGAGGTTGCCGTAACCGATCTGTTCGCCCTGGCCGAGCGCCATCGCGGCGATCTGGGTGTCGAAGATCGGGTGCGGCGTCTTGCCGGTCAGGTTGTGAACGATCTCCACGTCCTGCCCGCCGGCGTGGAAGACCTTGAGCACGTCCTCGTTGTTGACGAGGAGGTCGAGCAGCGGCTGGAGATCGAGCCCGTCGGCCTTAGGGTCGATCGCGGCGGCCTCGTTCGGGTCCGCGATCTGGATCAGGCACAGATCGGGCCAATAGGTGTTCTCGCGCATGAACTCGGTGTCGACCGCGACGAAGTCGGAGCGGGCGAGGCGGGCGCAGAGATCGGCAAGGACGGCGCTGTCTGTGATCAGCGGGTGGATGTGCATCCCCGCCAGCAATAAGCCGCGCGCGCGGCTTGACAATATGGGCGTCCACAGGAAAGCGCCGCGCTTCGCCTAAGAAAGCAGACCCATGCACGCCTACCGCACCCATAGCTGCGGCGCGCTCCGCGCCTCCGATGTCGGCCAGTCCGTCCGCCTGTCGGGATGGGTTCATCGCAAGCGGGACCATGGCGGCGTGCTCTTCGTCGACCTGCGCGACCATTATGGGATCACCCAGGTCGTGGCGGACGTGGACTCGCCTGCGCTGCCCGTCCTCGAGGGGCTGCGCGCCGAATCCGTGGTGACGATCGACGGCGAGGTGAAGGCGCGCGCGGCGGGCACCACCAACGCCCAGCTCGGCACCGGCGAGATCGAGGTGTTCGCACGCAGCGTGACTGTGCAGTCGGCCGCGCAGGAGCTGCCGATGCCGGTGGCGGGCGAAGCCGAGTATCCGGAGGATGTCCGGCTGCGGTACCGCTTCCTCGATCTGCGGCGCGAGCGGCTGCACGCCAACATCGTGCTGCGCTCGAACGTGATCAGTTCGATCCGGCGGCGGATGATCGATGGGGGCTTCACCGAGTTCCAGACGCCGATCCTGACCGCGTCCAGCCCCGAGGGCGCGCGCGACTATCTGGTGCCGAGCCGGGTGCATCCGGGCAAATTCTACGCGCTCCCGCAGGCGCCGCAGATGTTCAAGCAGCTGATCATGGTCGCGGGCTTCGACCGCTACTTCCAGATCGCGCCCTGCTTTCGCGACGAGGACGCGCGGGCGGACCGGAGCCCGGGCGAGTTCTACCAGCTCGACTTCGAGATGAGCTTCGTCACGCAGGACGATGTGTTCGCGGCGATCGAGCCGGTGCTGCACGGCGTGTTCGAGGAGTTCGCGAACGGCCGCTCGGTCAGCGCCGCGCCGTTCCCGCGCATCCCTTACCGCGAGTCGATGCTCAGATACGGGTCGGACAAGCCCGACCTGCGCAACCCGATCGTGATCAGCGACGTGTCCGAGCATTTCCGCGGATCGGGCTTCGGCCTGTTCGCGCGGCTGGTCGAGGGCGGCTCGGTCGTGCGCGCGATCCCCGCGCCGAACACGGCGGACAAGAGCCGCAAATTCTTCGACGACATGAACGACTGGGCGCGCGCCGAGGGGCATGCGGGCCTGGGCTATATCACCCAGAAGGGCGGGGAGCTGGGCGGCCCCATCGCCAAGAACCATGGCGAGGAGGCGACGAGGCGGCTGGTCGCCGAGCTCGGCCTGGGGCCGGACGACGGCATCTTCTTCGCCGCGGGCAAGGAAGCGCAGGCCGCCAAGCTCGCGGGGGCGGCGCGGACCCGGGTGGGCGAGCAGCTCGGGCTGATCGACAAGAACCGGTTCGAGTTCTGCTGGATCGTCGACTTCCCGATGTTCGAGTATGACGAGGACGCAAAGAAGATCGACTTCTCGCACAACCCCTTCTCGATGCCGCAAGGGGAGCTGGAGGCGCTCGAGACCAAGGATCCGCTCGACATCCTTGCTTATCAGTACGACATCGTCTGCAACGGCGTGGAGCTGTCGTCGGGTGCGATCCGAAACCACCGGCCCGAGATCATGTACAAGGCGTTCGAGATCGCCGGCTATTCGCAGGAGCAGGTCGACGCGAACTTCGCGGGCATGATCAACGCGTTCAAGTTCGGTGCGCCGCCGCACGGAGGATCGGCGCCGGGCATCGACCGCATCGTGATGCTGCTGGCCGACGAACCCAATATCCGCGAGGTGATCCTCTTCCCGATGAACCAGAAGGCCGAGGACCTGATGATGCAGGCGCCGAGCGCGGTCTCGCCCAAGCAGCTGCGCGAGCTGAGCATCCGGGTGGTGGACTAGCGCTTGCCCGAGGCGCCTCTCCCGTGCGCGGGAGAGGGGTCTATTGCACCCTGTAGACGAGGCTGGCGCGGCTGGTGCTGCCGGAGGTGCTGATGCCGGTGAACTGGTCTTCCTCGATCCGGTATTCGTAGGAGAAGCGCAGGGTGAGGCGGCTGGTCAGGCGGCTATCGGCGGCCGAGAAGATCAGGCCGCTGAAGATGCCTTCCTCGTAGAAGCCCGACAGGCGCTGGCTGAGCTCGAGCCGTGGGTTGAGCGTCCAGGTCCAGTCGGCGGTGCCGCGAACGGCCAGCCGGTTGCGGCGCTCGCCCTGGCCGAGAAAGGTCCAGCGATAGGCGGGGCCGCCCTCCAGCGACGCGCGGAACTTGGGCGACGGGCGCAGCGTCCAGCCGGCACCCACACCGAGGGAGTAGCGGCTTTCGATGCCGAGCAGCGGATCGCGGTCGAACTGCGCGAGGCCGAAGGCATAGCCGCTGGGGCTGATCGCGTAGCGCGGCTGCCACGAGCCGATGATCCGTTCGAGCGAGCGCACGCCTTCGGTATCCTGGATGTCGGCGCGGACCTGGAGCTTGTGCACCCAGTCGAGCCCTTCGCGCTCGAGCTCGAGGCTGCCGAGCAGGCCGAGATTGTCGGTGGGCCCTTCAACGAGCGTCGCGCCGAATTCGACCTGGCCCTTCCAATATTGCCACAGATGCGCCTGCGCGAGCGCGCGGCGGCGCGCCTCGGCACGGGCGAGCGTCTCGCCCTCCGCCCGCGCGAGGTGCGCCTGCTGCATGGCATCGATGGCGGGCAGCGCATCGGGCCGCGCCTTGCGCGCATAGCCGAACATCTTCTCGATGGTGGCCGGGTCGCCGTCCGCGATGGCAGCCTCCAGCATCGCGCGCAGATCCTGCGGCATCGCCACATCGGGGGCGGGCGCAACCATGGCGGGCGGGGGAGACTGGTCGAGCATGGCCGCGGCGTGGTTGTGGCAAAGCACGGGCAGGCGATCAATCGCCGGGATAGGCGATGGCCAGCACCTCGTAATCGCGCTCGCCGCCGGGCAGCGCGATGCGGCGCACGTCGCCCACGGCGGCTCCGCGAAGCGCACGGGCGAGCGGCGAGTCCCAGCCGACCCGGCCCGCCCCTGCATCGGCCTCGTCGTTGCCGACGACCGTCAGCGTGCGCTCCCGATCGTCCTCGTCCACGACCGTGACCGTTGCGCCGAAATAGACGCGGCTCTTGTCGGGCTGGGCGGCGGGATCGACCACCTTGACCGCCTTCATCTTGGCGGACAGGCGGCCGAGCATGCGGTCGATCTCGCGCAGGCGTTTGCGGCCGTAGATGTAGTCGCCGTTCTCCGAGCGGTCGCCATTGCCCGCCGCCCAGCTGATCGTCTCGACGAGCCTGGGGCGCTCCTCGCCGAACAGCCGGTCATATTCGGCGCGGAGGGCGGCAAAGCCTGCGGGGGTGATGAAGTTGGGGCGGGCGGACACGCATGCCCTTTTACCCCGCCCGGTCAGCGAAGAAAGCTTATCCCCGCGACGACTTGCCGAGATAGCCGCTCAGCAGGGCGGGACCGCGCATACGGGCCTTGTCGGGATGAAGCGTGTCGTAGACGACCGCATTCTCCAGCACGCGCTGGACGTAGTTCTTGGTCTCGTAGAAGGGGATGTTCTCGATCCAGCGGACGATGTCGACGGCCCCGGCGCGCGGATCGCCGTTCGCACGCAGCCATTTGTTCACATTGCCCGCACCCGCATTGTAGGCGGCCACCGCGAGCGGGTAGTTGCCGCCGTAATAGCTCAGCATGCGCTGGAAATAGGCGGAGCCGAGCTGGATGTTGTAGCCGGTGTCGGCGACGAGCGCAGACGGATCGTAGCCGAGGCCGGACTTCTCCGCCTGCTCGCGCGCGGTGCCCGGCATGAGCTGCATCAGCCCGCGCGCGCCGGCATGGCTGACCGCGGCGCGGTCGAACTGGCTTTCCTGCCGCGCGATCGCGTGGATGATGGTGGTCCAGGCCTCCTGGCCCTGCGGCACGCGGACGAGCGGATAGCCTGCGCGCACATAGTCGCTCGCCCCGTTGAGCCGGGCGTTGCGACCGACCATCACGGCCAGGTCCGGCCGGCCGATGCCCTGCGCAAGCTCGGTCGCGAGCGCATGCTCGCTGTCCGTCTCCACGCTCGTGGCGATCGTGCGGACGAACTGGCTTTGATCGGCCCAGGCTCCCTGCTGGCCGAGGATGCGCGCGGCGCGGACGATCTCGCGGCTGTTGAAGGCGAGGCGCTCGGCCATGGTCGGCGTGGTGGCACCCGCGGTGCCGGGGGCGGGGATCGGCCGCCCGAGCCGCTCGAGCGCGAGCTGGCCGTAGAACTGGTCGGGATGGCTCGCGGCAAGCTCGAGGAAGCCGTCTGCCTCGGCCGCGCGGCCCGCGGCCTGGGCGGCGCGGGCGGCCCAATACTGGCCCTTGGCCTGGGTCTGCGGCGACTTGGCGGCGCGCGCATAGCGGTCGAACATGGCGACCGCTTCGGCGGGACGGCCGTTGTTGATGCTGATCCAGCCCGCCAGCCACACGAGGCTGGTATAGTCGTCGCGCTCGCCGATCGGCCGGTCGCGGACGAGGACGCCCGCGGGGTAGGTGTCGTCGACAAGCCGCGCGATGCGGTTGACCGCGCTCACATTGTTGGTGGCGGCCGCGGTGCGGGCGGTGGACAGGAGCAGCTCGAACCAGCGCTCGACCTCGGCCGGATGGCTGCTGAGACGGCGCGGCTCGGCCAGCCATGCGACCGCGGCGTCGGGCGAACTTGCGCGCAGCCAGATCGCCTTGTCAGCGACGAAGCCAGCGTCAGATTGCAGCGAGGCGGGCAGAGCGTCGGCCAGCAGCTGCGCGTCAGGCGCGTTGGTACGAAGCGCGAGCCGCGCGGTGAACAGGTCGCGCTTGGCGGCCGAGGTGAGCGGCAGCTGGCGCGCGGCGGCGCTGGTCTTGCCCGCCCAGAGCAGGCGCGCCATCCGCTCGTCCTGATCGGCAGTGGAGAGTTGCGCGCCGAAGCGAGCGAAGACGGCTGCCTCGTCCTCGGCCGAGAGCGAGCCCGACGTCCAGGCCTTGCGCGCGGACGCGATCGCGTCCTGACGGCGGCCCATGTTGGCGAGCGCCTCGGCATAGCGCGCCTGGCCGGTGTTGGTGAGCGGCGGGAACCGGTCGAAGAAGGCGACGACCTGGCCCGGCGAGGACAGGCCCGGCTGCAGCGCGCGTTCCGCGTTGCGGCGCAGCGCCTGCTCGCCCGGCCAGCCCGGATGCGCGACCAGGAAGGTCGCATAGCTCTCGAACGGCAGGTTCGACGACTGCCGCAGGCTGTTCCACTGCGGAATGGCCGACAGCAGCGGGTCGGTCGCGCTGTAGGGTGCCTGCGGGGCGGCGGGCTGGGTCGGGATCAGCGGCGTGGGATCGGCCACGACGGCGGTCGCGGCCATGCCGAGCAGCGCGCCGACGGGGAGAGCAAGGCGTGTCACCATGCTGGACAGGGTGAGGCCCCGAACCTTATCTGGCGCTGAACCGGCCATGGTCGCTCCCTGATCTGGCCCAGCGATTATGCCCGAAAGAGATCCGGGCGTGAAGGAGCAAATCCATGTTTTCCGGATCGATTCCCGCGCTCGTGACCCCGTTCAAGGACGGCCGGGTCGACGAGGCCCGGTTCCGCGCCTTTGTCGAGTGGCAGGTGGGGCAGGGCAGCCATGCACTGGTGCCGTGCGGCACGACGGGGGAGAGCGCGACGCTCAGCCATGATGAGCATTACCAGGTGATCGACCTGTGCATCGAGGCCGCTTCAGGCCGGGTGCCCGTGATCGCGGGCTGCGGATCGAACGACACGGCGACGGCCAAGGCGCATATGCGGCATTCGGCGGCGGCCGGGGCGGCGGCGGCGCTGATCGTCGTGCCCTATTACAACAAGCCCAGTCAGGACGGGCTGTACGCGCATTTCGCGGCGCTCGCGGAAGCGTCGGACCTGCCGATCATCCTCTACAACGTGCCGGGCCGCACGGTTTCGGACCTGAGCGTCGCGACCATGGCACGACTGGCCGAGATTCCGTCGATCGTGGGCGTGAAGGACGCGACCGGCGACCTGGCGCGGGTTTCGGCCCAGCGCCTCGCCTGTGGGGCGGACTTCGTGCAGCTGTCAGGCAATGACGACATGGCGCTGGGCTTCAATGCCATGGGCGGGATGGGCTGCATCTCCGTGACCGCAAACGTGGCGCCACAAATGTGCGCGGAGATGCAGGAGGCATGCGCGCGCGGCGACTGGACCCGCGCGCGGGAGCTGACCGACCGGCTTTACCCGCTCCACGCGGCCCTGTTCAGCGACGCCTCGCCCGGGCCCGCCAAATATGCGCTGAGCCGGCTGCAACCGGACTTCCCGCCCGAACTGCGGCTGCCGATGACGGGGCCGAGCGCGGCGAGCCGGGCCGCGGTGGACGCGGCGTTGGCGCATGCGGGCCTGATCTGATCCTCAAGCGTTGTCGAGACCATGGCCCGACCCCGTCCCACCGAGTTCGACAAGAAGAAGATCGTCGCCGAGAACCGGCGCGCCCGGTTCGATTATTTCATCGACCAGGTGTTCGAGGCGGGCATCGTGCTCACCGGCACCGAGGTGAAGTCGCTGCGCTTCGGTGAGGGATCGATCGCGGAAAGCTATGCCGAGGTGACCGGCGAGGAAGTGTGGCTGGTCAACTCGAACGTGCCCGAGTTCAGCCACGGCAACCGCTTCAACCATGAGCCCAAGCGCCCGCGCAAGCTGCTGCTGAAGGAGCGCGAGATCAACAAGATGCACGGTGCGGTCGCGCGCGAAGGCATGACGCTGGTGCCGCTTTCGATCTACTTCAACGGGCGCGGGCGCGCGAAGGTCGAACTGGCGCTCGCGCGCGGCAAAAAGGCGCACGACAAGCGCGACACGATCAAGGAACGCGACTGGAAGCGGGAGCAGGCACGGCTGCTGCGGGGGTGAGGTTCTGGTGCAGGTGGGAAGAACCGGTTCGGGCTGAGCTTGTCGAAGCCTCTCCTTCTTGCTGAGGTGAAGAAAGGAAGAAAGGCCTTCGACAGGCTCAGGCCGAACCGTGTTTGAGAACACCCGCATCCAGTTGACGCGCCAGCGCCGTCCATTCCCCTACGCTCACCGTTTCCGCGCGCCGTGTCGGGTCGATGTCGAGCGCGCTCGCGCCGTCGAGTGCGCCGGGGACGCCCTTGAGGCTTTGCCGCAGCATCTTGCGGCGCTGGCCGAAGGCGGCGGCGGTCAGCCGCTCAAGGACCTCAATGCGCACTCCGTCCGGGGCCGGGGTGGGCACGATGTGCACCACCGCGCTCATCACCTTAGGGGGCGGCGTGAAGGCCGAGCGATGGACGGTCATGGCGATGCGCGCCGTCGCCCGCCACTGGGCGAGGACCGCGAGGCGGCCATAGGCATCGGTGCCGGGCGCGGCGACGATGCGCTCCGCCACCTCCTTCTGGAACATCAGGGTGAGCGAGCGCCACCAGGGCGGCCAGCGGGGCGCGGTCAGCCAGCCGACCAGCAGCGCGGTGCCCACATTATAGGGCAGGTTGGCGACGACATGCCCGCCATGACCCACCTCCGCCTCTGCATCGACCGCGAGCGCATCGCCCTCGATCACCCGCAGCCGGCCAGGGGCCCAGGACCCGAGTTCGGCAAGCGCGGGCAGGCACCGGGCATCGCGCTCGATCGCGACCACCTCCGCCCCGGCGCGGAGCAGCGCGCGGGTGAGGCCGCCCGGGCCGGGACCGACCTCCAGCACGCGCGCTCCGCCGAGCGGGCCTGGAACGCGCGCGATCCGGTCGAGCAGCTGCTCGTCGAAGAGGAAGTTCTGGCCGAGCGCCTTGGATGCGGTCAGCCCGTGCCGGGCGATGACCTCACGGAGCGGCGGCAGCGCGGTCAAGCGGCGGCAAGCTCGGCCTGACGGTGCCTTACCGCGGACGCGGCAAGGCGGATGGCGGCGATCGTCGCGCCCGGATGCGCCTTGTTGCACCCCGCGATCGAGAAGGCCGTGCCGTGATCGGGCGAGGTGCGCACGATCGGCAGCCCGAGCGTCATGTTGACGCCGTCGTCGAAATAAAGCGTCTTGAGCGGGATCAGCGCCTGGTCATGGTAGAGGCACAGCGCGGCGTCGTAGCCGGCGCGCGCGCGGGCGTGAAACATCGTGTCGGCGGCAAGCGGCCCCACGACGTCGATGCCTTCGCTTCGCAGCAGCTCCACGGCCGGGATGACAAACTCAAGCTCCTCCTGCCCGATCGCGCCATTTTCGCCCGCATGGGGGTTAAGCCCCGCAAAGGCGAGACGCGGCTCGGCTATGCCGAAATCGCGGCGGAGCGCGCGGACGGTGGTGCGGGCCTTGGCGACGATCAGGTCGACCGAAAGGCTCGCCGGCACCTGCGCAAGGGGGATATGCGTGGTGACGGGCACGACGCGGAGATCGGGGCCGGCCAGCATCATGACGACATTGTCGGCGGCGATGCCGCAGCGTTCGGCGACGAACTCGGTCTGCCCCGGATGCGCAAAGCCGACGGCGTAAAGCTGGCCCTTGGCGACCGGCCCGGTCACCAGCGCGGCGGCGGCGCCCGACCGGGTCAGGCCGGTCGCGACCTCGAGCGAATCGAGCGAGCAGCGGGCGCCGTCGAGCGTGGGCGAGCCGGGCAGGATGTCGCCTCCCGTCTCGACCGAGAAGAGGGGCAGCGCCTTGTGGAAGACCGCGGCGGCCTCGTCGGGCGTGTGGATGCGCGCGACCGGCCCGGACCAGACCGCCTCGATCGCACGCGCGTCGCCGACCGCGAAGAAGGGCGGCAGACCCTCGGCGCGGTGCTGCCAAGCCTTGGCCACCGTTTCGGGCCCGACGCCCGCGGGATCGCCGAGCGAGACCGCGAGCGGCGCGCCCGTCCAGGGCTCAGCGATAATCAACCACCGCATCCCGGCGCAGATCGCGCAGGTAGCGCCGCGCGCGCAGGTTGACCCGCTCCTCCTCCAGCTGCGCCATGATCTGCTCCGGGTTCGGGCCCTGCGCCGCCTGTGGATCGTCGCGGCCGCAGACCACGAGGACACGCACGCCCTCACGCGTGTTGCCGAACGGCGGCGTGGCCTGGCCGACCTGGAGGTTGATCATCAGGTCCTGGAGTGCCGTGGGCAGGTCGCGGATGCGGACCTGGTCGTTGTCGACCATCTCGGCCCCGAGCTGTTCGGCAACCTTCTGCGCCGCGCCGCATCCCGCGATGGCGCGGGTCGCGTTGGCGAAAGCCGACGCCTTGGCGGTCGCCTGCTCGGTGCTGGTGCCGGCCGGGAAGCTGACGGAGAGCTGACGCAGCGCCAGCACCGCGTCGCGCGGATCGGCGGTGAGGACCTGGCGCCTGTCGACCATGTAGAGGATGGAAAAGCCGCCGGGCACCTCGATCGGCCCGGCCATCTGCCCCGTTCCCATGTCGCGGGCCACGGCCGCAAGCGCCTCAGGGAGCTGTTCGGGCCGCACCCAGCCGAGATCGCCGCCCACCGCGGCGGTCGACGCCTCGGAGAACTGGCGCGCATAGGCCGGGAACGAGCCGCCGTTCTGCACCTGCCCGATGATGCGGCGCGCATTGGTCGCGACTTCGGCGGCATTCTCGGGCGTCGCGGACAGGAAGATCTCGCCCACGCGCACCTCGGTCGAGCCCTTGGCAGCGTTCAGGCGATCGACGATGCCCTGCACCTCTTCCTGACCGACATTGACGAAGGGCTGGATCCGGCGACGGAGCAGCCGCGTCCAGGACAGCTCGCCTTCGATCTGCCGCTTGAGCGAGGCCTCGTTGGACCCGACCTCCTTCAGATAGGCCGCCATCTGCTCGGGCGAGCGCTTGAAATTGCGCGCCACGCGGGCGAAGCTCTCGTTCACCTCGGCGCGCGTGACCTCGACCTTGTTGGCGCGCGCTTCCTGGATCTGCAGCGACTCGTCGATCAGGTTGCGCAGCACCTGGTTGCGCAGCCGCTCAAGCTCCTCCGGCGGGATCTTGCCGCCATTGGCGACCACGATGAGCGCCAGCCGGTGCTCGACATCGGTGCGGGTGATGATGTCGCCGTTGACGATGGCGGTGGGCTTGCGGATCGCCGGATCGTTCTTGCCGAAGACGACGAGGTCCTCGGGCAGGTTGAGGCTGTTCGCGCCGCCAGCGGGGGCGGTCTGCGCCACCACCGCGCACCCGGCGAGGCCGGCTGCGCCAAGCAGGAGGGCGCGGGTAAAACGGGCAATCACGTCCAAAAAACCAGGTCCTTGTCGTGTGGGAGGAGGGCGTGCTTGTGGCCGCGCGCTGCTGAACCCCGCCTTAGCGGCCAAGGTTCTTGAAAGAAAGCCTGAGGAGGAAGGCGTTACCCCGCCGCGCGTCGCCCACCGCCTGGTAGTCGCGACGCCAGGTGAGCCCCAGATCGAGGCACTCGTCCGTGTAGGCGACGCCGATCCGGTGACGGATGGGCTGAAAGCCGTCGGATGACGATAGCGGGTCCTCTGCGCGATCGGTGAGGTCGGCGATCGCCGAACCGAAGACCGACCAGTAACGCCCGACCTGGACCCGGCCGCCGACGCGAACTTCCTCACGGTCGCGCAGATCCTCGATGGCCGTGTCGATGTCGCGGTTCAGCCTGAGATAGCCGAGCAAGACATAGGTCTGGCGGGACCCGATCGTCGCGTCGATCTCGTTGCGGCGGACCGCGAAGCTGTCTTTATCGACACGGAACCGGTGAGTGACGGCCACGAAATCACGAAAGCGCACGGTCGCGCGCCCGACGATGTCGGACAGCTTGCCGGACAGGCCGACCCCGTTCGGGAACAAGACCGGGCGATTGTCCAGGCGGAAGCTCTGGCCGATATTCGCGACGACGCTCATCCCGGGTACCGTCAGGCCATAATCAAGGCCGTAGGTGATCCTCGCGCCATCCTCGAAACGATCATAGCCGGGGAAGCGGTTGAGCGCGAACAGGTTGGAATCCTCCAACTCGATCGCACGGGCGTCCTCGTTCGGAATGGCGAGGTTCCGCACGGGTGCAGTGGCGACAAGCTGCACGCGCGGGGTGATGCGCTGCGCTCCATTCCCGATCGCGCCGACCAACGGCCATCGCACGTCCACGGCGAGCGCTGCGATCGCGCGGGTCTGCCAACCCGGTTGACCGCGATAGACGACGGTGGGGGTGAGCGCGTTCTCGTCTGAATTGTACACGTCGCCCCGGCCGTAAGCGGTCAGGGTGACTTCCTGACCGAAGGTCGTCAGCCGACGCAGATCCCAGCGAAAGCCGGCAAAGGCGCGCTGCGTGTCCTGCCCGTCGGTGCGTCCGACTGCGAGCGTGTTGAGCTGCAGTTCCAAAAGTCCACCGAGCAGGGGGTCGGTCAAGCGCCGACGGTAGTCGAGCTCGGGTAGCGCGATCGGCTGCTGCCCCTGCGGATCGTTGATGCGCAATGTCTGCGTCGCCCAGCCGGTCAGGGCGAAATAGCTGTCGACGCCCAGCCGCTCGGCGCTGATCGTCGAGCGCAGACGATCATCGCGCGAGATGTCGTAGCGGCGAAGAAACGTCCGGTCGGTGGTCGATCGGAGCGATCCCGTCACGCTCCAGCGGGGACTGAGCTGGAAGCGTCCACTGGCGTCGAGAAAGCCGCGGATCCCGCGTTCCGACTCTATCGGATTGAGCGCCGCTTCGAGCCGACGACCTTCGGTGATCATGCCGCTCACCTGGTATGCGCCATGGTTGGTCAGGGCACGGTAGTTCGCCATCAGCGCAGGCAGGACGTTCGAGTAGATGTGAGGCGTGAGCGTCAGGTCGCGGTTCGGAGCCAGCTTGAAATAATAGGGAATGGCGATCTCGAGCCCGTTGACCCGGCTGATCCGCGCATCGGGCACCAGCACGCCCGGACCGCCTTCTCCTCCCGACGGCGTCGACAGCAAGGGAAGGGGGAGCAGGGACGCCCCGAACAGGTGCAGTCGCGCGCCGCTGTAGAAGACGCGCCGGCGCGACTCGTCGTAGGTCACGCGGACGGCGGTGATCTTCCAGGTCGGCTCGCGCGGGGTGCAGCCATCCTGTTCGGCGACGGGGCAGCCGGTATAGGCGGCATTCTCGAGCGCGTAGACGTCGCCGGTGCGGGTGCCCCGGCTGGCTGCCAGACGCCCGCCGCTCCCCAGCACGAGCAGCAGATTGTCGATCGCCCCGTCGCGCAGCGTGTCGGTGAGGCGGACATTGTCGCCGTACACCGTGTCGCCGGTCGCGTTCACCACGGCGACATTGCCCTCGGCGCGCACCTCTCCGGTCTGCCGGTTCCAGATCACGCGATCGGCGCGGAGCCGGGTGCCCTCGCGAGTCATGCGGACGTCGCCCGTGGCGGTCACCACCTCCGTCCTGTTCTGATATTCGAGCGCGTCGGCGCTGAAGTCGATCACGTCCTCGGTCGTGGGCGGCATCGGCTCGTCCGCGCCCGGCGGCGGCGGTTCGACCGGGCGGTCCTGCAGGTCCTGCGCCCGCGCCGTGCCGCCCACCAGACAGGCCGCGCCCGCAAGCCAGATCCACCCTTTTCGCGTCACGCCAACCCTTACCTGCCCCGGCCTTGCAACCCGGGCCTATCGCACCGGAGCGCCCCGGCTGCAAATGGGTTGCGGGCGTCGTCCGGCGCTTTAGAGGCAAGCGCATCTGTCTGTCAGGCCAAAACAGGACGTGTCCATGCAGGTTCGCTTCACCCCCTCGCGCCCTTCCGGTTCCTTCGATCTCGTGCTGCTGAGCGCCCAGGGTGGCGAGCCCGTCGGGCTGCCGGCCGCGCTCGCCGGGCTGGCGGCACAGGCGATGCGCGCGCACCGGTTCGAGGGCGAGGCGGGCGGCGTGGTCGAGCTGTTCGCCGAGGTGGACGGGGCGGGCCGGCGCGTGCTGATTGCGGGCGTCGGCAAGGGCGCGGCGTCCGATTACGAAAAGGCGGGCGGAGCGGTGGCCGCGCGGCTGTTGGTCGGCGGGGCGGAGACCCTCGTTGCCGACCTGAGCGGCGCCTCGGCCGAACAGGCCGCGCGCTTTGCCGGCGGGGCCAGCCTGCGCGGCTGGCGTTTCGACCAGTATCGCACCCGCCTGCCGGTCAAGCAGCGGCCGACCCTCAGCGAGCTGGTCATCGTCGGGGCCGACCCGAGCGGATGGGAGCGGCAGCAGGCGGTGATCGAGGGGGTGTTCTTTGCGCGCACGCTGGTGACCGAGCCTGCCAACATCATCTACCCGAAGAGCTTCGTCGAGCGGTGCCGGCACCTGGCCGAGCTGGGCGTCGATATCCGCGTGCTGGGGCAGGCCGAAATGGAGCAGCTCGGCATGGGCGCGCTCTTGGGTGTCGCGCAAGGATCGGTGCGCGAGCCGCAGCTGCTGGTGATGACATGGAAGGGCGCCGACGCCGAGCCCGTCGCGCTGATCGGCAAGGGCGTGACCTTCGACACGGGGGGCATCTCGATCAAGCCCGCCGCGGGCATGGAAGACATGAAGTGGGACATGGGCGGTGCCGCCGCGGTCGCCGGGGCGATGAAGACGCTCGCGCTGCGCAAGGCGAAGGCGCACGTGATCGGCATCTGCGGCCTTGTCGAGAACATGCCCGACGGCAATGCGCAGCGCCCGGGGGACGTCGTCACCACCCTATCGGGCCAGACGGTCGAGGTCATCAACACCGATGCCGAGGGGCGGCTGGTGCTGTGCGACGCGATCACCTGGGTGCAGCGCGAGCATGGCCCCAAGACGATCGTCGACCTGGCGACGCTGACCGGCGCGATGATCATTGCGCTCGGCCACGAGCATGGCGGGCTGTTCGCCAACGACGACAGCCTGGCCGAGCAGCTGCTCGCGGCGGGCCGGGAGGCGGGCGACCCGCTCTGGCGCTTTCCCTTGTCGGAGGCTTACAACAAGCTGATCGACAGCCCGATCGCCGACATCAAGAATGTCGGCCCGCGCGAGGCGGGCTCGATCACGGCGGCGCAATTCATCGGGCGCTTCGTGGAAGAAGGCGTGCGCTGGGCGCATCTCGACATTGCGGGCATGGTGTGGGCGGCCAAGCCCGGCACGGTGTGGGACAAGGGCGCGACCGGCTTCGGCGTGCGGCTGCTCGACCGCTTCGTCGCCGACCAGTTCGAGCGGTAGCGCCCCGCGCGGTCGCGTTGCGTCGCCGGGCCCGCTCGGCTATCGCGCGCGCCATATCGGGGAGTAGCGCAGTCTGGTAGCGCATCTGCTTTGGGAGCAGAGGGTCGCAGGTTCGAATCCTGTCTCCCCGACCACTCAGCGCCGGCGGATCATGCGTCTGCCGCGGCTGTAGCCGCCGCGGCTGCGGCGGAGCGGTTCGCAGGCGATCCCGTCACTGTCCGCGTCGAGAAAGGGGCGGTAGCCGGGCTGGCCGCGGCGGATCGGCGCGGCTCCGGCAGCGCGGGCGTCGTCGCAGCGGTGGTAATAGACTGCGCGGCCACGTGTCGCGCGGGCGGCCAGGGCCTGGTCCGCAGCCGCCAGCACCCACAGCGTGGCGACCAGCATGGCGCAGAGCCGGGCTTTCGACGTCGAAAATCGCCTGCTCATGAGGTCTGATGACATGGCCGGGCGCAAAGAAAAGGGCGGCCCCTTGCAGAGCCGCCCTTCCTTTGTGCGATGACGCCCGAAGCTTACTTCGCGGCGGCCGCGGCGGCGTTCGCCTGCGACGCGTTGACCGCGACGTTGTCGTCGCCGGCCTCGTCAGCGGCCTCGGCACCGGCGGCGGCGTTGGCCGACGCGTTCTCAAGCGCGTTCTCCGCACCCGCCGTGGTGGCGTTGTCGGCAGCGGCCTCGAGGTTCTCGGCGGTGTTCTCGAGCACGGCGGCGGTGTTCTCCGACGCGTTCTCGTTCGCGGACTTCTCACCGCAGGCGGCCAGCGAGAACAGGCCGGCGGCGGCGACGGCAACGATCAGCTTCTTCATATAATGCTCCCCAGGGGAAAGGCTGTGCGCACGGCCTTGAGGGCCGTCGCACCGGGAGCAATTAATCGGCACCGCGGCTTAGTCAAACTATTTCGGTAGAGATTGCGCTCCGGCCAGATCCTCGGGCGCGTTGGCGACGATCGCGAGCATGGCGGTCCAGGCCGCGACGTTCTGCGCGAGCTTGGCCCGGTCGATCTTGTCGAGCGTGTCGTCGGCGGTGTGATGCAGGTCGAAATAGTCGGTTCCGTCCTGCTGCAGGGTGATCGCGTGGACGCCCGAGGCGACGAGCGCGCCGATGTCGGGCCCGCCCCGCGCCCGGGCGCTGCCGCGTGCGACCCCCAAGGGGGCGAGGGCCGCCTCGACGCGATAGGCGACCGGCCGAGCGGAGTCGGGCAGGGCGAAGTCGACGCGCCAGATCCTGTCGGCACCGAAGTCCGATTCGGACGCGAGGGCGTGAAACTCGTTGCCGTGACGCGCAAGGTAAGCCGCGCCGCCCAGCACGCCCACCTCCTCGGCACCGAACCAGACGATCCGAATGGTGCGGCGGGGCTTTCCGGCGTCCATGACCCGCTTGGCCGCCGCTGCCGTGATCGCCACGCCCGCGCCGTCATCGACCGCGCCGGTGCCGAGATCCCAGCTGTCGAGATGGCCGCCCACGAGCACCACGCCCGCGCGCGGATCGGTGCCCGGCACCTCCGCGATCACGTTGCCGGAGCGGCGGGTGCCGATCTGGCGCGGCGTGAGGAGGAGGCGCATGCGGACCGGCTTGCCGCGCGCGACCAGTCGCTCGAGCTGATCGGCGTCGGGATTGGACAGCGCCGCCGCGGGGATGGGCTGTGCGCCCTCGACCCATTGCTGCACCCCGGTGTGAGGGAAGCGGTGGCCGTCGGTGCCGAGCGAGCGGATCACGATCGCAGCGGCCCCCTTTTGCGAGGCGAGCGAGGGCGCGATGCGGCGCACCGGCCCGAAATACCCGTAGCTCGACCCGTCCTGCGCAGGCTGCATCCGGTGCGTGACGAAGACGATCCTGCCGCGCACGGCCTCCGGGCGGGCCGCGATCAGGCCGGCGACGCTGTCGAAGGCAACCACCTCCGCCTCGATCCCGCCAGGCGGCGTCGCGCCCGAGTTGCCGAGCGCGGTGAGCGCGAGCGGCTGGGCGACGTCGCCGAGCAGCTCGGCCCGCTCCTCGCCGCGCACCCACACGGGCATGTCGAACGGCTCGATCCGCACATTCGCAAAGCCGAGCGAGCGGAGCCGCTTGACCGCCCAATCGCGCGCGCGGGCTTCGGCATCGGTTGCCGCGAGGCGTGGCCCGATCTCCGTCGTCAGGTCCGCCACGATGTCGTATGCGACCGTGTCGGCGAGAGCGGCGTCGCGCAGCCTGGCCGCGTCGTGCGGGCCCGCGGCCACGAGCAGGGGCAGGGCGAGGGCAGCGAAGCGTTGTTTCAGCATGGACGATGCCCTACCTAGCCGGGCAGGCGTTTGCCAACCCCGGGCCGACCGGCTAGGGGCGCAGCCCGCATCCAGCACCATCGAGACACCGGAGACCAGGGCGAATGGCCGCGCAATATTCCTTTGTCATGAAGGGGATGACCAAGACCTTCCCCGGCGCCCCCAAGCCCATCCTCAACAATATCAACCTGCAATTCTATCCCGATGCCAAGATCGGCATCGTGGGGCCGAACGGCGTCGGCAAATCGACGCTCATGAAGATCATGGCGGGGATCGATACCGAGTTCACGGGCGAGGCCTGGCCCGGCGACGGCATCACTGTGGGCTACCTCGCGCAGGAGCCGCAGCTCGATCCCAACAAGACGGTGCTCGAAAATGTGAAGGACGGCGCGCGCGCGACCGCCGACATGGTCGATCGGTTCAACCAGATCAGCGCGGAGATGGCCGAGCCCGATGCCGATTTCGACGCGCTGATGGAGGAGATGGGGACGCTTCAGGAGAAGATCGACGCCGTCGACGGCTGGACGCTCGACAACCAGCTGGAAATCGCGATGGAGGCGCTGCGCTGTCCGCCTTCCGACGCGTCGGTCGAGAACCTGTCGGGCGGCGAGCGGCGGCGGGTCGCCCTGACGCGGCTGCTGATCCAGAAGCCGAGCATCCTGCTGCTCGACGAGCCGACCAACCACCTGGACGCCGAGAGCGTGTCGTGGCTGGAAAACCACCTGCGCGAATATCCCGGCAACGTGCTGATGATCACGCACGACCGCTATTTCCTCGACAATGTCGTGAACTGGATCCTCGAGCTCGATCGCGGCCGGTACTACCCGTACGAGGGCAATTACTCGACCTATCTCGAGAAGAAGGCGCAGCGGCTCGAGCAGGAGGAGCGCGAGGACGCCGGACGTCAAAAGGCGATCAAGGAAGAGCTGGACTGGATCCGGCAGACGCCCAAGGCGCGCCAGACCAAGTCCAAGGCGCGCATCCGCGCGTTCGACGAACTCGTCGAGAAGCAGAACAACCGTGCGCCGGGCAAGGCGCAGATCGTCATCCAGGTGCCCGAGCGGCTCGGCGGCAAGGTCATCGAGGTGAAGAACATCTCCAAGGCCTATGGCGACAAGCTGCTGTTCGAAGACTTGAGTTTCACGCTGCCCCCCGGCGGCATCGTTGGCGTGATCGGCCCCAACGGCGCGGGCAAGTCGACGCTGTTCAAGCTGATCACGGGCGCGGAGCAGCCCGACGCCGGCGCGGTCGACATCGGCCCGACGGTGCAGCTCGGCTATGTCGACCAGAGCCGCGATGCGCTCGATCCGGCCAAGAATGTCTGGGAGGAAGTGTCGGGCGGGCACGACCTGATGACGATCGGCAAGCACGAGATGTCGACCCGCGCCTATGTCGGCGCGTTCAACTTCAAGGGTCCGGACCAGCAGAAGAAGGTCGGCCAGCTTTCGGGCGGCGAACGCAACCGCGTGCACATGGCCAAGATGCTGAAGAAGGGCGGCAACGTGCTGCTGCTCGACGAGCCGACCAACGACCTGGACGTCGAGACGCTGCGCGCGCTCGAGGAAGCGCTCGAAAACTTTGCGGGCTGCGCGGTGGTGATCAGCCACGACCGCTTCTTCCTCGACCGGCTCGCGACGCACATCCTGGCGTTCGAAGGCGACAGCCATGTCGAGTGGTTCGAGGGCAATTTCGAGAGCTACGAGGAAGACAAGAGGCGCCGCCTCGGCGACGCGGCCGACCGCCCGACGCGGCTGGCGTACAAGAAGCTGACGCGGTGATGTGGCGGGGCGGCCTTTGCCGCCCCGGCCTATAGCGCTGTTGTGGCGATCGTCAGCCCGGGGATCGTGGCGGCGGTCAAGGGCTGGCCGAATGCTGTCGTGTCCGTCTTCTCATAGCTATTGAAGAGGGGTGCCCACATCCGGTGGATGGTACGGCCCTTGACGTCGGCAACCCAGTACTCCGGCACTCCGCCGCGGGCATAGGCTCGCTGCTTGCGGCCGAGATCCTCCTCGAGCGTGGTGTCCGCGACCTCGATGACCAGCGGCACCGAGGAGAGCGGCACGCATCCTTCGCCGTCCGGCTCGCTGGTCAGCAGGATATCTGGCTCGGGCCGGTCGGCATCCGACAAAGCAAGCGTGACCTCGCAGACCGGCGTATAGATCGTCGTCGCCTGGCGCAGGGCGTCGCGCAACGCATCGTACAGCCGCATCTTGACCATGCCATGCGGGCGATGCTGCGCATTCACGAAGTAGATCTCCCCGTCGATCAGTTCGGTCTTGCGGTAAGCGGAGAACGCCCCGTGGCGGTCCAGCAACTCGAAGTCAGCCGCCGTGAACTTGGCACGGTGCAACCGCGTGTCGATCGGCAGCAGCTCGGTCACGATTGCACCCTAACGCAAGACCGACTTTATTGCACGCGCTTGGCAATGGATGCTTGCAGCCCACGATCGCCGCTTTCACCGGGCCGTGGCGGCTGGCCTGCATGTACGCCTTGGCAGGACCCTCGACAGGTCAGAGCAGGCCCGGTGGCGGGCACGGCCGCTCTGCCGCTCGCAGTCTAGTCCGCTAGGGTGCGCAACGCTAAACGACGGGCGGAATGGCCAAGTCTCAGAAGCGCTATGTCTGCCAGGCCTGCGGGTCGGTGTCGCCGAAATGGGCAGGGCAGTGCGGCGACTGCCAGGAATGGAACACGCTGGTCGAGGACGCCGGCGCGGTGGTGACGCCCTTCCAGGCCCGGCACAACCTCCAGTCGGGCGGGCGCGCAATCGAGCTGGTCGGGCTCGATGCCGACGTGCCGCTCCCGCCGCGCATGCCGACGGGGATCGCCGAGCTCGACCGCGCGCTGGGCGGCGGCTTCGTCGCGGGCTCGGCCACGCTGATCGGGGGCGATCCGGGGATCGGCAAGTCGACCCTGCTGCTGCAGGCGACGGCAAGGCTGGCCCAAGGCGGCAAAAGCGTCGCCTATGTGTCCGGCGAGGAGGCCGCGGATCAGGTCCGGCTGCGTGCGCGGCGGCTTGGCCTGGGCGACGCTCCGGTGCGGCTGGCGGCCGCGACTTCGGTCCGCGACATCCTGACGACCCTGCAGCCCTCCGCGCCCGACCTGCTGGTGATCGACTCCATCCAGACCATGCATTCGGACCTGATCGAAGGCGCGCCCGGAACGGTCAGCCAGGTGCGCGCGTCGGCAGGCGAGCTGATCCGCTTCGCCAAGGAGCGCGGCACGGCCGTGGTGCTCGTCGGGCACGTGACAAAGGACGGGTCGATCGCGGGACCGCGCGTGCTCGAGCACATGGTCGACACCGTGCTGAGCTTCGAGGGCGAGCGCAGCCACCAGTATCGCATCCTGCGCGCGATCAAGAACCGCTTCGGCGGGACGGACGAGATCGGCGTGTTCGCGATGGGCGAGCTGGGGCTCGACGAGGTGACCAACCCGTCCGCCCTGTTCCTCACCAGTCGCGACGAGAGCGTGAGCGGGGCGGTGGTGTTCCCCGCGCTCGAGGGCACGCGGCCGGTGCTGGTGGAGATTCAGGCGCTAACCGTCCGGCTGGCGAGCGGTGCCACCCCGCGTCGGGCCGTGGTCGGCTGGGACAGCGGCCGGCTGGCGATGATCCTTGCGGTGCTCGAAGCGCGCTGCGGGCTGAGCTTCTCGAGCGCGGAGGTCTATCTGAACGTGGCGGGCGGCTACCGGGTGTCCGATCCGGCCGCCGACCTTGCGGTGGCCGCCGCCCTGGTCTCGGCGCTTGCCGAGCGGCCGCTGCCGTCGGACCTGGTCGCTTTCGGCGAGATCGCGCTGTCGGGCGAAGTCCGCCCGGTCGCGCATGGGGCGCTGCGGTGCAAGGAGGCCTCAAAGCTCGGCTTCGAACGCGCGCTCGTGCCCGCCAGCATGAAGGAAGGGGCAGGGCTCACCCTGTCGGGCTTCGGCCGTCTTGGCGCGCTGGTTGATCATCTGCTCGGGCGCGGCTGAAAGCATGACTGCCCTCTATGACAGCATCGGCCTCAACTACCTTGATCTACGCCGACCGGATCCGCGGATCGCAGCCGTCATCGAGCAGGCACTGGGGCCAGCCCGGACCGTGATCGATGTCGGGGCAGGAACAGGCTCGTACGAGCCTGAGGGCCGCATCGTGACTGCGGTCGAGCCGTCGCTCGAGATGATCCGGAAGCGTCGACATCCGGCGGCAAAGATTGTGCAGGCATCGGCGGAGAACCTGCCGTTCGGGGATCAAGCGTTCGACGCAGCCATGGCGGTCCTGACCGTCCATCATTGGCAGGACAAGGCCGCCGGCCTGCGGGAGGTAAGGCGAGTGACGCGCGGCCCGATCGCCATCCTCACGTACGATCCGGCCGCATTCGCTCCGGCAGTTCGGCCTTCTGGGCGATCGCTGATGTTGACGAGGGTTTGACAAGGCTCGCCCGGGATCTGGCGAGCGGGGAATGGCAGCGTCGCTATGCCGAGCTGGTCACGGCCGATGCCTATGATTCGGGCTACAGGCTTGTCGTGGCGAATGGTCAAAGCTGAACGAGCTCAGGGCAGGCGCGCTCGCTTCTCGACTTCGCTCGTTTTTCGACTTCGCTCGCTTCTCGACTTCGCTCGAAGGGAACGGGTAAGGGATGACGGCCTGATACTGAGGACCTGCCGACCCGTGACCGCCCTAGACATCGTTGCTCTCGTGCTGCTCGGCGGTGGTGCTGCGGCTGGAGCCATGCGCGGGTTCGTGCATGAGGCGCTGTCGCTGATCGCGTGGGTGCTGGCCGTGCTGGCGGTGAAGTTCCTGCACACGCCCGCGACCGAGGCTTTGGCGGGCGTGGTCGGCACCGCGTCTGGGGCTGCGGCGCTGGCGGTGGTGGTGCTGTTCGGCGGGACCTTCTTCGTCGGGCGTCTCCTGGCCAAGGCGCTCGGTTCGCGCACGCGGCAGTCGGTGCTCGGGCCGGTGGACCGGGTGTTGGGGCTGGGCTTCGGCTTTCTGAAGGGCCTGATCGGTGCGAGCCTGCTCTTCCTGCTCGCGACGCTGGTGATCGACACGGTGCGCGGCGGCCCGGCCAACCGGCCCGACTGGATGCGCGACGCGCGGAGCTATCCACTGCTCAACGCGACCAGCCGTGCGATGAGCGACTGGGTCAATCAGCGGCGGCTCGGCACGTCCGCCGCCGACGCGCGGTGAACGCGCCGCTTTACGATACGGCGCTGCTGAGGCTGGCGGCGACCATTCCGCACCACCGCAGGCTCGACCAGCCGGACGTCACGGTCGAGCGACGGACGCCTATCTGCGGCAGCCGGATCGTGCTGGACATGACCTTGGATCCGGCGGGCCGGGTGGCGGAGATCGGGCTGGAGGTGTCCGCCTGCGCGCTCGGGCAGGCCTCGGCCCATCTGTTCGCCGCCCATGCGGTGGAGCGCTCGCCGCAGGAGCTGGCGGACGCGCGAGACGCGCTCGCGGCCTGGCTGGACGGCATCAGCGACATCCCTGGGAGCTGGCCCGGGCTCGACGCGCTTGCGCGGGCGCGGCCTCACCGCGGGCGGCACGCGGCGATCCTGCTGCCCTTCGAGGCGGGCGCGCAGGCCGCCGCGGAGGCGCAGCGCTGATGGAGGCGCACGGTCCGGCCAATCTGGTGCGCGACCTGTTCGTGATGCTCGGCGCGGCGCTGGTGATGGTGCTGGTGTTTCGCCGGCTCGGGCTCGGCGCGACGCTCGGCTACCTCGTCGCGGGTGCGATTATCGGCCCGCATGTGCTCGGGCTCGTGGGTGATCCGGAGAGCAAGCTCGGCATCGCCGAGCTCGGCATCGCGCTGCTGCTCTTCCTGGTCGGGCTCGAACTCTCGCCTGCGCGGCTGTGGCGGCTGCGGCACGACATCTTCGGCTTCGGGCTGGCGCAGGTCGCGCTGTGCGGTGCCGCGATTACCCTGTTCGTCTGGAGCGTGACGCCGCTGACCGGCGCGGCGGCGCTCGCGATCGGGCTTCCGCTCGCTCTGTCCTCGACCGCGCAGGTGCTGCCGATGCTCGAATCGGCGGGGCGGCTGCGGACGCCCTTCGGGCAGCGCGCCTTCTCGATCCTGCTGTTTCAGGACCTGTCGATCGTGCCGCTGATCACGATTGTGGCGGCCCTGTCGCGGTCGCCCGAGGCCGCGAGCGCGCCGCCGGGATGGCAGCTGGGGCTCTACACCGTCGGTGCGGTGATCGGCCTTGTCGCGGCGGGACGCTATATTCTGACGCCGCTGTTCCGGCTGATCGGCGGCATGGGGGAGCGCGAGCTGTTCGTGGCCGCGGGACTGTTCGCGGTGCTGGCGAGCGCGGCGCTGATGCAGGCGCTCGGGCTGTCGGTCGCGCTCGGGGCGTTCGTCGCGGGCGTGATGCTCGCCGACTCGCCCTATCGGCACGAGCTCGAAGCCGATGTCGAGCCGTTCCGGTCGCTGCTGCTCGGCCTTTTCTTCATTGCGGTGGGCATGATGCTCGACCTGCCTGCGATCGCCGCGCGTCCGCTCTTCGTGGTCGCGATCGCGTTCGGCCTTGTCGCGATCAAGGCGGGCGTGATCTGGGCTCTCGCGCGTGTGGCGGGCATGGGGTGGCGCCCCGCGCTCGCCATGGGCCTGCTGCTGAGCCAGGGCGGCGAGTTCGGCTTCGTGCTGTTCGCACAAGCCCAGCAGGGGCTGTTGATCGCGCCCGAGGCGGCCAGCCTGTTCGGCGCGGTGGTCACCCTGTCGATGGCGACCACGCCCTTCCTGATGCAGCTGAGCCGCCGCTTTCGCGAGCCCCCCGCGTCCGAGCGCGACGACCTGGCCGGGCCCGAGCCGGACGGCGCGCGCGCGATCGTGATCGGCTGGGGCCGATTCGGCCAGACGGTCGGCGGCATGCTTGCCGCCCAAGGGCTCGGCGTCACCATGATCGACCGGAAGGCGACGCAGATCGACGTGAGCCAGGAGTTCGGCTTCAAGGTGTATTTCGGCGACGGAACGCGGCTCGACCTGCTCCGGCAGGCGGGGGCGCCCTCGGCGCAGCTGCTCCTGTTCTGCATCGACGGGGCGGCGCTCGACCGCGAACGCGTGGACGCCATCGCCCATGCCTTTCCGCAGGCGATGATCTTCGTCCGCGCCTATGACCGCCGCCACCTGATGCGGCTGCACGGCGCCCCGCTGGCCGGGACGGTGCGCGAGGTCTATGAATCAGCCGTCTGCATGGCGCGGCAGGCGATGACCGCGCTCGAGATCAGCGAGGACGAGATGGAGCGCGCGGAAGCCAAGTATCGCGACATCGACACGCGCCGGCTGGCGGCGCAGAGCGAGGCGGGCGACCTTCATGCGGGCAAGGAGCTGATCATCATTCCGTCCGCCGATCCCCGCCCCGGCGTCGTGCCTATCCCGGCGGAGAGCAGTTGATGGAGGTGTTGAGGCTGGCGGCGTTGTCGGCCGCGGTCGCGATCGCGGCGGGGGCGTTCGGCGCGCACCGGTTCACGGGCAAGGAGGCGGAGTGGCTCCGGACCGGCGGGCTCTACCAGCTCATCCACGCCGTCGCCGTGCTGGCGCTGGCGCGGCAGGCGGCACCCGGCGCGCTCTGGCTCATGCTGGGCGGTGCGACCCTGTTCGCAGGCACGCTCTACGCCATGGCATTCGGCGCGCCGCGCTGGCTCGGTGCCGTCACACCGATCGGCGGACTGGCGATGATCGTCGCCTGGGTCTGGGTGGCGCTGCGCTTCAGATAGCGCGGTCGAGGAACGCGGCGACCTCGTCCAGTTCGACCGAACGGTCGACAAAGGCCTGCCCGATTCCCTGCGCGAGGATGAACGCGACGCGACCGCCCGACTTCTTCTTGTCGTGCGCCATGTACGCCACGAGGCGCTCGCCGGGCGCGGTCACGCCCGCCGAACGCGCAGAGCAGGGCAGGCCCACTGCGCTCAGGTGCGCGGCGACGCGGTCGGCATGATCCAGCGGGCAGAGGCCACGTTCGGCCGAGAAGGCGAAGGCGAGGCCCATCCCCGCCGCAACCGCTTCGCCGTGCAGGAGTGCGGGGCCGAAGCCGGTCTCAGCCTCGAGCGCATGGCCGAAGGTGTGGCCAAGGTTGAGGAGCGCGCGCAGGTCAGCGGTCTCGCGCTCATCTGCGGCGACGATGCGCGCCTTGGCCGCCACGCTGCTTGCAACGGCGTGCGTTTGCGCCGCGAGGTCGCCATCGAGCACGACGCGGCCGTTCGCCTCGCACCAGGCGAAGAAATCGGGGTCGTCGATCAGCCCGTATTTCACGACCTCGGCATAGCCCGCGCGAAGCTCGCGCTCAGGCAGCGTGCCCAGCACGGTCGGATCGACCAGCACGAAGGCGGGCTGGTGGAACGCCCCGATCAGGTTCTTGCCCGCGGCGGTGTTGATCGCCGTCTTGCCCCCGACCGAGCTGTCCACCTGCGCAAGCAATGTGGTCGGCACCTGGACATAGCCGATCCCGCGCTTGACGATCGCGGCGGCGAAGCCGGTCAGGTCGCCGATCACGCCGCCACCGAGCGCGACGATGTGCTCGCCGCGCTCGATCCCCAGCGCCAGCAGCCGGTCGCATAGCGCCTCGAGCTGCGCCCAGCTTTTGGTCGCCTCACCCGCAGGCAGCACGAGCGGCTCGACGCGCGGATGCTTGAGGCGGGGCAGCTGCGCGGCAGCGACCCTCTCGTCGGTCACGACGACCAGGCGCTCGCGCGTGAAAGGCGCGAGCAGGTCGGCCGCGCGGTCGAGCGCGCCTGCTTCGATCAGCACGTCGTAGCTGCGTGGGCCGAGCTCCACCCGGACAGTGGTCATGGCGACAGCGCCTTCAGGATCGCGCGCACGGTCGCGTCGTGCGGCGCGGGCTGGGTGCGGATGCGGATGGGAGCGAGCGCGTAGACCGGGTTGCGAACGGCCGCGAGGTCGGTGAGGACCTCGCGCGCGTCGCGGTTGCGAAGCAGCGGGCGGTGGCCGCGCCGGCGAACCCGGTCGACCAGCGTGTCCATGTCGGCGTCGAGCCATATGGCGGTCGCGCGGTCGAGGATCAGCGCGCGGGTGCTGTCGTTCATGAAGGCGCCGCCGCCCGTGGCGATCACTTTCGGCCGGCCATCGACCAGTCGCGCGATCACCCGCCGCTCGCCATCGCGGAAATAGGCCTCGCCGAACCGCTCGAAGATCTCGGACACGGTCATTCCGGCTGCCGCCTCGATCTCCTCGTCGGCATCGACGAAGGGCAGGCCGAGCTTCTGCGCGAGACGCCGGCCCACAGTCGTTTTGCCCGCGCCCATCAGCCCGACGAGCACGACCGGGCGGGGGAGGGGGAAGGCGGACGGCATGGCCGGTCCTTTAACCCGTTCGGGTCGGGCTTGTCGAAGCCCTGTTCTCGCTGCGCGTGTGCAGGGGCGAGCAGGCCTATGCCTCAGGAGATTTTCATGCATTGGGCCGGATCGGGCCGCGCGAACTCCTTGCAGTTCCACAACATCTTCTCGAACCCGTTCGAGCGGTTGCGGAGGTAGCTGAAGGACAGCGCGCGCTGCTGCGTGTCCTCGATCGGGAACCCCTTGGGCGCCTTGGCTGCGTCGGTCCAGCCCATGAACTTGCAGAAATCCCGGTCGCCGCACGCGGCGAGCGCCAGCGCCGGATACTGGGCGGCGGGCGTTTTGCGGTCGAGCACCACGACGAAGGCGTCGCCGCCGGGCGAAACGATGCTGAGC
>ERZ1066121.784-NODE-784-length-26969-cov-7.179869_pt1 | contig 26969 bp, 20 predicted proteins | sample MGYA00382768_ERZ1066121 | MGnify/ENA primary metagenome ERZ1066121 (study PRJEB33369, sample SAMEA5778351) | biofilm metagenome | biome: Industrial cooling water; feature: Water cooling tower basin; material: Biofilm | place: United Arab Emirates | collected...
GCGTACTACACCACCGGCGGCCACCTCGAAGACCCGCAAAACCAGCTCGACTCGCGCCGGGGGCTGTACGATACGCAAGCCAAAACCTTCGGCTTCCGGGGCAACGTGGTGCTGCGAAACCCCGACTACACCGTCAACTGCGACACGCTCAGCTACAACACCCTCACCAAAGTAGCCACCTTCCTCGGCCCCACCACGATGCGCGGCAAGCGCGGCGACCTCTACGCCGAGTCGGGCACCTACAACACGCTCACCAAACAGTCGGATTTTCGCCGCAACGCGCGCCTCGAATCGCCGGAATACCGCCTCGGCGGCGATAAGCTGACGTACGACGAGGTGACGCAAATCGGCGTCGCCGTGGGCCACGTCACGCTCACGAGCAAGAAGGACACGACCATCATTCGCGGCGATTACGGCCGCACCAACCGCCTGCTGGGGCGCACCACAATCAGCGGCTCGCCGGTGCTCGAAAGCATCAGCAAACGCGATACGCTGCTGATTTCGGCCGATACGCTGCTCTCCACGGAAAGCCGCATCGATACGGTGCCGGGACTGATCCTGGGCTGGCCGCGCGTCAAAATCTGGAACCGCCAGGTGCAGGGTGTCTGCGACTCGCTCGCGTACAACCTGCGCGATTCGGTCATCTTCCTCAACCGCCGCCCGGTGCTGTGGGCCGGTAAGAGCCAACTCCTCGCCGACTCGATGCGCCTGCATCTGCGCCGCCGCCGCCTCGAGCGGCTGGTGCTGCGCGCCAACTCGTTCATCGTCTCCCAGGATACGCTCCTGAATTTCAACCAAGTGAAGGGCCGCCATATGGTGGCGCTGTTTCACGACAATAAGATTCGCCGCGTCAACGTGGACGGCAACGGCGAGAGCCTCTACTACGCCCTCGACGGCGACACGGCCCTCACCGGAATGAACAAGGTGGTGTGCTCGGATATGCGGATTCAGTTCCGCGACGGCAAAGTCGGCTCCATCACGTTCATTGAAAAGCCCGACGCCAGATTCATCCCGCCGCACGAGCTGAAGTCCGAGCAAGAGCGCCTCGCCGATTTTCAGTGGCGCCCCACCGCACGCCCCACCCGCGCCACCACACTCGGCAAGCGCGCGCCGCTGCCGGTGGTGAAGAAGGCGAAAAAGAACAAGACGACGCCGAAAAAGTCGAAATCGAAATCGAAATCGAAATCGAAGCCGGCGCGCGGCAAGGCTACCGCCCCGGCCAATCGGTAGGGGCGGATTGCAGCCTGTTGAGGCAACTCCGCTCCTCTTATTGAACACTAGCAGGACGCCGCCGCGTTTGTCCGTACCTTTGCGGCCCGAAATGCCAATGCCCGTCCGTTTGCCCGTATTTCCGCGTCTGTTGTTGACTCTGAGCCTGTTGGCCGTGCTGGCCACGGGCGGCGGGTGCAGCCAGTTTCAGCGCGTACTCAAATCCGACAGCATCGACAAGAAATACGCGGCATCGGTAAAGTACTACGAAGACGGCAAGTACGACAAGGCCGCCATCATTCTCGAAGAGCTGCTGCCGCTGCTGCGGGGCCGCCCGGAGGCCGAGAAAGCCGCGTTCGTGTTCGCGCAGAGCGAGTATAAGCAGCGGTATTATGAGTTGAGCGCCTTCCAGTTTCGGGTGTTCACCGAGACGTATCCGCGCTCGCAATACGCCGAGGAGGCGGCGTTTTTGTACACCAAATCGCTGTACCTCTCCTCGCCCACCTTCAACCTCGACCAAAGCTCGACGGTGACGGCCCTCGAAGCCATCCGCGATTTTCAGGTGCGCTACCCGGAAAGCAATTTTCGGAAAGAAGCCCAGGAAATGAGCGACGAGCTGACGGCCAAGCTCGAAAAGAAAGCCTTTGAGAGCGCCCGCCTCTACGCCAACGTGCGGTTCTACCAATCGGCGGTGGTGTCGCTGACCCATTTCCTGCGCGACTACCCCGGCTCGCGCTTCGCCGAGGAAGCCCAGTTTCTGCGCGTTCAGGCCGAGCACGAGTTGGCCCGCCAGAGTGTGCCGGAAAAGCAGCGCGAGCGGTTCCTCGAAACGGTGGCCTTCTATCAGGGCTTCATCGACGCTTATCCGAACTCGAAGTTTCTGCGCGCTGCCGAAGCCGACTACGCCGACGCGCAGCGCTGGCTGGAGCGGAACAGTAAAACCACCGCCGCCCCCGGCGAAGCCAAGAAATGACTGATGCGGGAGATGTGGAAGATGTGGAAGATGTGAAGGGCTAGACCTCACATCTTCCACCCCTCTCACCCCTCTCACCCCTCTCACATCTCTACACATCAATTCAATACAATGCGTCCCAACTCCGACATCCCGACCTCCATCGTCACGCGCGACGTGGCCGACCTGGCCAACCAAACCGGCAACGTCTATGAAGCCGTCGCGCTGGTCTCGAAGCGCGCCAACCAGATTGCGTCCAAGCTCAAAGCCGAGCTGAACGAAAAACTCTCCGAGTTCGCCACCAACGCCGACAACCTCGAGGAAGTATTCGAAAACCGCGAGCAAATCGAAGTGTCGAAGCAGTACGAGCGCCTGCCGAAGCCGACGGCCATCGCAATGGAAGAATTTTTGGCCGGCGAAACCCACTTCCACACCCTGACGCCCGAAGAAGAGCAGGCCGCCCAGGAAGCCGCCGCCGCCCGCGCCGCCGAGCGCCCGGCCCGGAAGTTTTAATGAGGAATGCAGAATAAGGAATGAGGAATTAATCTATCGACAATTTTTCATTCCTCATTCCATATTCCTCATTCCTCATTTCAATGAACATCCTCCTCGGCGTCACCGGCTCCATCGCGGCGTGCAAGGCGCCGCTGCTGGTGCGCGGGCTGGTGAAGGCGGGCCACACGGTGCAGGTCGTGCTGACGGCGGGCGGCGCGCAGTTCACTACGGCCCTGACGCTCAGCACCCTCTCGCGCCGGCCCGTGCTGACGGAGTTTGTGACGAACGCCGCCACCGGCGAGTGGGCCAACCACGTGGAGCTGGGGTTGTGGGCCGACCTGCTGCTCATCGCGCCCGCCTCGGCCGATACGGTGGCACGGTTAGCCAACGGCCATTGCCGCTCGCTGCTCGACGGGGTGTACCTCTCGGCCCGCTGCCCGGTGGCGCTTGCCCCGGCAATGGACCTCGATATGTATGCCCACCCGGCCGTACAAGCCAATTTCGAGCGCCTGCGGAGCTACGGCAACCACGTCATAGAAGCCGCCACCGGCGAGTTGGCCAGCGGGCTGGTGGGCCAAGGCCGAATGCCCGAGCCGGAAGAGCTGGTAGCGTGGGTAGGGAGATTTTCGATTGAGTGATTTTTGATTGAGTGATTTAAATATTCACGAGGCCATTCCTGCATCCAATCACTCAATTATTTTAGATGCACGTCCTCGTCACGGCCGGCCCTACGCACGAAGCCCTCGACCCGGTTCGCTACCTCGGCAACCACTCGACCGGCAAGATGGGCTACGCGCTGGCCGAGGCGTGGGCCGAGGCAGGCGCCCGCGTTACGCTCGTGAGCGGCCCCACGCACCTGCCGGTACCGGCGCATCCCGCCATCCGCACAGTGCGCGTCACGAGCGGGCGCGAGATGCTCGCCGCCTGCCAGGCCGTGGCCGCCGAGTGCGCCGTGTGGGTGTTTGCCGCCGCCGTGGCCGACTATCGGCCGGCGGAGGTGTCGCCGACCAAAATCAAAAAATCCGGCGACCGCCTCACGCTCGAGCTCGTGAAGAACGTGGACGTAGCCGCCGCCCTCGGCGCCACCAAGCGCCCCGACCAGTTCAGCGTCGGCTTCGCCCTGGAAACCAACGACGAGCTAACCCACGCCCGCGCCAAGCTCGGCAGCAAGCGCTTCGATGTGGTGGTGCTGAACTCGCTGGCCGACCCCGGCGCCGGCTTCGCCCACGACACCAACCAGGTCACGCTCGTGGACGCCGCCACGGCCACGCCGCTGCCGCTGGCGCTCAAAACCGAGGTGGCGCGCGCCATCGTGGCGGCCGTGCGGGCACGGCTGCGGTAAGCCGGGCACACGTTTGGCGCGGGCGGGGCGTTACTGGAACCCGTGCCGCGCCAAACTCCTTTCCGCTGCACGACCTTCGCGTACCATTAGCGCCCCTCGCGGAAAATGCCGTTGCTTCGTTTTCTCTTTGCCTTCGTTCTGCTTAGCGCAGGCTTTACCCGTGCCGCTCACGCCCAGGAACTGCAGGTGGAAGTGCGCCTCAACTCCGAGCGCGTACAAGTCACCGACCGCCAGCTCCTCAACGATATGGAGCGCGCGATGGCCGAGTTTCTCAACACCCGCCGCTGGACCAACGACGTGGTGCGCCCCGAAGAGCGCATCCGCTGCAAGATGCTCGTGACGCTGCAGGAGGCCGTGAACGGCTCGTACAAGGCCATCGTGCAGATTCAGGCCACGCGGCCGGTGTTCGGTACGGGCTACGAAACGCCGCTGCTCAACGTGGTGGACAAGAACTGGGAGTTTGAGTTTCTGCCGTCGCAGCCGTTGCAGTTCGCCGAAAACTCGTTTACCACCACGCTCTCGTCGTTGCTGTCGTTCTACGCCTATATGATTATCGGGATGGACCACGACTCGTTTCAGCGGCTCGGCGGCTCGCCCTACTACGACCGGGCGCTGCAGATCGTCAACAACACCGCCGCGCAGGCGAGCGGCAACCCGGGGTGGTCGTCGCGCGACGATACGCGCGCCCGCTACTGGCTGCTGACGAGCGCGCAGGACCCGCAGCTCGAGCCGTTCCGGGTGGCGCTGTATCAGTACTACCGCCTGGGCCTCGACCGCTTCGCCGAGAAGCCCGAGGAGGCCCGTACGGCCATTGTGCAGGCGTTGCGCGGCATCCAGCAAGCCGTGAACGTGCGGCCCGGCACGGCCATCGTGCGGGCGTTTTTTGAGACGAAGGCCGACGAAATCGCCAACGTATTCAAAAGCGACCCCAAGCGCGACCAGAAAGCCGCGATGTTTTCGCTCCTGACCGAGATCGACGCGCCCAACACGCAGAAATACCAAGTGCTGGCGCGGTAAATGGGCACCCGCCAAACCCGCTTGCTCTCCCCTACCCCAGCCGCGCTCGCGGCGCTGCGCGGGCGCGTAGTGCAACTATTACTGGCCGATGGCGAAGTAGTGCGCGGCGAGCTGGCCGAGCGGGCGGGCATCGTGTCGGTACGCCCCAGCCGACGCGGCCCCGCGCGCGACGTGTCGTTTGCCGACATTCGGGAAATCATCACCGACCTGGATGCCAATTTTTAGTTTCTTGTTGCTGGTTTCTTGTTTCTGGTTCAAATAGAGGCAATAAGAAACCAGAAGCAAGCAACAAGAAACCAGCAACAAGAAACCAGAACCCGCCAATGCTGGCTGATTTACGCATCGACAACTACGCCCTCATCGAGCATCTGCACTTGCGGCCGAGTGGGCGCCTGACCATCATCACGGGCGAGACGGGCGCGGGCAAATCCATTATGCTCGGCGCCATCGGGCTGCTGCTCGGCAACCGCGCCGACACGCGGATGCTGTTCGACCAGAAAAGCAAGTGCGTGGTGGAAGGCACCTTCGACGTAGGCCACCACCCCGAGGTGCTGGATATTTTTCGGGCCGAAGACCTCGACCTCGACGACGACGGCCTGGCCATTTTGCGGCGCGAGATTACGCCCGCCGGCAAGAGCCGCGCGTTCGTCAACGATACGCCCGTGACGCTCGAGGTGCTCCGCCGCATCGGCGAGCACCTGGTTGACATTCACTCCCAGCACGATACGCTGCTACTCGCCGACGAGGCGTATCAGCTTTCGCTCCTCGACGCCTACGCCGGGCTGCTGCCCGCGCGCGCGCGCTACTCGGCCGCCTACACCGGCCTCCGCACCGCCGAAGCCGAGGCGCGCGCGCTCGAGAAGCAGCTCACCACCCAGCAGCGCGAACTGGACTACACCTCCTTCCGCCTCAACGAGCTGGACGAAGCCCGCCTGCGCGACGGCGAGCAGGAAGAGCTGGAAGAAGAGCAAAAACTCCTCGAAAACGCTGAAGAAATCAAGCTAAAGCTCAGCGGCGCCACCGACGCCCTCACCGATAGCGAGTACGCCGCCACGGGTACGCTCAAAACCGTGGTGCAGGCGCTCGGCAACCTGGCCGCCTACGCCGATACCTACGCCGCCCTGCGCGAGCGCCTGCAAAGCGCGCTCATCGAAATCAACGACATCGCCGACGAGCTTTCGTCGGCCGAACGCGCCACCGAAGCCGACCCCAAGCGGCTGGCCGACGTGGAGGAGCGCCTCAATCTGCTCTACACCCTGCAACGCAAACACGGCGCCCGCGACACCACCGAGCTGCTGGCCGTCGCCGCCGACCTGCGCGGGCGCGTAGGCAACGTGCAGGAACTGGAAAACCGTCTGGAAGCCACCCGCGCCGCCGTCAAGGCCGCCCGCGCCGACGTGCAGCGCCTCGGCCAGGAACTGAGCGAGGGCCGCCGCGCCGCCTTCCCCAAGTTCGAGCAGGAAACGCGCGACCTGCTCGCCGAGCTGGGAATGCCCAACGCCCGCCTCGTGGTGCGCCACGACCCGGCTCCTCAGCCCCAACCCAGCGGCCTCGACGCGGTGGGCCTGCGCTTCACGGCCAACCGGGGCGCCCAGCCGCAGCCGCTGGCCAAAGCCGCCAGCGGGGGCGAGTTTTCGCGCCTGATGCTGGCCGTGAAGTATCTGTTGGCCGACAAAACCGCCCTGCCGACCATCATCTTCGACGAAATCGATACGGGTATCAGCGGCGAGGTGGCGCTGAAAGTGGCCCGACTGCTCCGGCAAATGGCCGCCCAGCACCAGTGCCTGGCCATCACGCACCTGCCGCAAATGGCCGCCGCCGGCGATCTGCATTATTTTGTGTACAAGGAAGAAGCCGCCGAACGCACCATCAGCCGCCTCAAAGTGCTCGACAAAACCGAGCGCGTGGCCGAAATCGCGCAGATGATCGGGGGCAGTTCGCCGGGCAAGGCGGCCGTGCAGAGCGCGAAGGAATTGTTGGCGGCGAGGTAACCCCCAACGTAGGGGCGGGCCTTGTGCCCGCCCGCACCACCCTCAGCCGTAACGCACGACGCGCTACGGTACGGCGCCCGGTGCGCGGGCGGGCACAAGGCCCGCCCCTACGTTGCCGCCACCATTGTTCCTAACTTGCGCCCAATTCACCACTCGCAATGTCCCACAATCTCCTCGCCGGCAAGCGCGGCATCATCTTCGGCGCGCTCAATCAGGATTCCATTGCCTGGAAAGTGGCGCAGCGGTGCCACCAGGAAGGCGCCACCTTCGTGCTCACCAACGCCCCGCTGGCGATGCGGATGGGCGAAATCAACAAGTTGGCCGAGGAAACGGGCGCGCCCATCATCCCCGCCGACGCCACCAGCATCGACGAGCTGACGAAGCTGTTTGAGGGCGCCGTGGAGCAGCTTGGCGGTAAGATTGATTTCGTGCTGCACTCGATTGGGATGTCGCCGAACATCCGTAAGGGCAAAACCTACGGCGAACTGAACTACGAGTGGTTCCAGAAGACGCTCGACGTCTCGGCGCTCTCGCTGCACAAGATGCTGGCCGTGGCCGAAAAACTCGATTGCTTGAACGAGTGGGGGTCGGTGGTGGCGCTGTCGTACATCGCCGCGCAGCGCGTGTTCCCCGACTACACTGATATGGCGCAGGCGAAGGCGATGCTCGAAAGCATCGCCCGCTCGTACGGCTACCGCCTGGGTAAGCAGAAGCGAGTGCGCGTCAACACGGTGTCGCAGTCGCCGACGCGCACCACGGCCGGCAACGGCATCGAGGGCTTCGACGTGATGTTCAACTACGCCGACGCAATGGCGCCCCTCGGCAACGCCTCGGCCGACGCCTGCGCCGACTACTGCGTATCGCTCTTCTCCGACCTGACGCGCTACGTGACGATGCAGAACCTGCTGCACGATGGCGGCTTCGGGTTCGTGGGCATCTCGGAGAGCGTGGTTGAGATGATGACGCCGAAGGGGGCATAAACTCCCGCTCGCCCGGAAGCTCTCGCTCCGGTGGGAGAAAATCAGGGGGCTGTGCCCCCCACGGCGGTGGGGCGCGAGTGAGTGGCCGACTGCTCGCGCCCCACCGCCGGTGGGGGCACAGCCCCCACTTCTTCAGCCGCATCGGAGCGAGAGCTTCCGGGCGAGCGTTAAGTCGCCACGTAACACTGCGCTTCCGGGTGGCGGCGGGCGATGGTGGCGAGCCACGCATTGTCGTTCGTGGCGGGCACGATGAACGCCTCGCCGGGCATTTCCAGCGATTGGGCCAGCTCCTGCACGAGTGAGCAGCGACCTTCGGCCTTCTCGATTTGCTTGCGCGCTTCGGGCGTCAGTTCCAGCACCAGCACGTAGAGCGGCTTTTCGGGGAAATGCACTACCCGCTTTTGCAGCAACCACGCGACGCGAACGGCCGGCCGCTCGGCCAGGCCGGCGCGGAGTGGGCGCAACAGTGGCGAATCGGCGGGTAGCTCGGCGGGGAAGTAGGTGTCGAGCTTTGGGAGGACGCTGCGCTCTTCGGCGGCCAAGTCGGCGAGGTCGGCGTGGCGGATTTCGTCGGTTTCGAGGCGGCGGGCGGCGGCGCGGTCGCCCTGGCGCTCGTGGTAGGCGCGTTGGAGGGCGAGGCCGTTGGCGCGGGCGTTAGGCTCGCGGTCCATCACTTCGTCGAGGAGCGACAGGCCGGCGGGGTCGTTCTGGTGGAGCAGGATGCGGCCGACGGCGTACTTGGCGGCCAGCTCTTTTTCCGGCTCGGTGAAGAGCGCGCGGAAGAGCGGCAGCGAGGCCTCGGCCGATTCGTGGTCTTCGGTGAGGTCGGCCAGCTCCCAGCGTTCGTCGGGGGTGAGGGCGCGGTGGCGGGCGTGGCGGTCGGCGAGGTCGGCGAGGCGTTCGCGCTGGCGGGTCAGCTCGGCGTGGCGCTCGGTCCAGGGCTGCTGATTGTCGGCGAGCCACGCGGCATCAAGCTCGGCGGTGAGGGTGGGGAGCAGCGGGCCGAGGAACGCTTCGGCAGCGGTGGTGGCGGGCAGCTCGGGCACGCGCGCGGGCTGGTTGAGGGCGGCGAGGCGGTCGGCGAGGCTGGGGTGCGAGTCGAAGGCGTCGGTTTCGGCTTTCAGCGATTCGGCGAGGATTTCCGCTTCGCGCGCGGCGGGCAGGCGGCCGGACTTGGCTATCGGCAGCAGGCGCGAGTAGGCATCGACGGGCGGCGCGACGGTGGTTTTTACGTCGGACAGCAGCGGCTCGCAATGCAGCTCGCTCAGGGCTGCGCCGCGTACGCGCAGGGCGCACAGCGCATCGGCCAGCGCGCGCCCGCTGACGGCGCGCGCGGCAGCGGTATCGGCCTCAAATTCTTCGGGCCGCCGGATGCCGTACGACCACGCGGTGAAGCGCGGCGCGTACCACCGGAAAAACTTCGCCACCCACGAACTATCGCCGCCGAGCTGCATCATTAACTGCTCCCACGTCTGATTGACGCGATAAATCCACGCCCCGAACCGGCCGTGGCCGCCGCGCAGGTGGCCCAGCTCGTGGGCTACCACGGCTTCGGCCTGCTCGGGCGAGAGGCTCTGGAGCAGCGGCAGGCCCACCAGCAGGAAGTTGCGCGGCCAGCCCAGCACGCCCAGGCGCGGCTGCTGCGTTACGGCGGCGTTGAACTCGTCGGTGAGCAGGATGTGATGGAATCGCGGCGCGTCGAGCCGCCGCGTGATGCCATCGACGGCCGCGTACAGCACGGGGGCTTCGGCGCGCGTCAGCTCGCGGCCGGCGGGGCGCTCAAACTTCACCCACAGCGATTTGAGAATTCGCCACGCGAACACCACCAGCAGCCAGCCGACTTTGATGGCCAGTCCGCCCGCCACCCGAATCAGCAGCACCAGGGGCCCCGCCATCGCCAGCGAGCCGAGCAGGAGCAACAAAATGAACCCGTAGCCAAGCCACGCAAACGCGCGTACGCGCCAGCGGTAGGCAGCGGGTCGGGCATCGGCCACGGGCCGCAGGCGCTCGACGAGCGCGACGAACTCTTCGCGAGTCATTCAGGTAGAAAAACAGGAAGGAATGCCCGAAAATACTTCGGGACGTTCGGCTCTCGTGGTGGCATCCCGGCCGCCGCTGCCGGATATTTGTAGAGAGCCGCGCCGCTGCGGCTTCCTTCCGCTGCGTTCGTGTCGATGCCTCACTTCTCCTCCCCGCGCCGCTGGGCGCTGCTGCTCGTCCTGTTGCTGCTCGGGGGCCGCGTCGCCGTGGCCCAGACCGTCGCACTCTATACCCTCACCGACACCACAGGCACCTACGCACCCCTGACGGGCGGCACCGTAGTGTCGGCCAGCGACGGCGGCGGCACCCCGGACGATGGGTATTCCGTGCCGCTGGCGCTGCCATTTGCGTTTCAGTTCGGCTCCGCCACGTTCAACACGCTCACGCTGACCACCAACGGCTACGTGGGGTTGGGCGCGGGCCACACCATCGCGGGCAATTACAACGTGCTGCGGAACACGGCCGGGGCCGAAGACAACGTCATCGCCTTCGCCAACATCGACCTGGAACCCGCCGCGAGCGGCAGCCGCTACCGCACCGAGGTGACGGGCACGGCGCCCAACCGCATCTTCAAGATTGAAGCCGACTCATTTCAGCGGTACAGCGGCGTGGGCGGGCCGGGCAAAATCGGCTCGGCGCAGGTGTGGCTCTTCGAGACCAGCAACGACATCGAGCTGCACTACGGCGCGTTCAGCGCGCAGTGGGGCGACGACAACTTCGGCGGGCGCTTCGACTCGGTGCGCGTGGGGCTGCGGGGGGTGGGGTTGGGCGATCTGGCCGCCGCAACGGGCCTCTGGGCGGCGCCCGCCCGCACCGGCAGCCCGCGCGCCGGAATGCAGATGAGCAGCCCGCTCGGCAACCTGCCCACGCCGGGCCAGGTGCTCCGTTTCGCCCTCCCCACCGGGCTTGACCTTACGCCGCCCGCGCTCGGCCCCATCACGCTTACGCCGCCCGCGCCGGGGTGCGCGCCGCAGGCCCACACCGTGAGCCTGCAACCCACTGACGCGGCCGGCATCGACACCGTAACCCTCACCTACGCCGTGGGCACCGGCGCCCCGCTGACCCTGCCGATGACCCGCGCGGGCAATCTCTGGCGCGCCACCATTCCGGCGCAGGGCACGGCCCTGGTGACGTGGTTCGTGACCGCCACCGACGCCAGCCCGCAACGCAACCGGGCCAGCTCGCCCCCGGCTACCTACGCCGACGGCGCCGTGACCGTGGACGCCGGGCCTGACCAGACCATCAACGTCGGTTCCGCTGTCACACTCACGGCTACCGGCAACCCGCGCGGCGCTGTCCGCATCACCGAGTTTACGCTCAACCGCTTCGGCACGGGCGCCACCCCAGCGCCGCCCGCCTACTTGGGCGCCGCCGACGACGTGGTGGAGCTGACCAACCTCAGCGCCCGCGCCGTCAACCTGAGCGGCTACCAGTTCGAGGTGCGGAGCGCGGGCGCGGGAGTGGCGCGCACCTACACGCTGCCCAACGGCACGGTGCTGCTGCCCGACTCGACGGCCGTGCTGCACATCGGGACGGGCACCGATTCGCCCGCCGATTTCTACTTCAACACCGGTGGCTCCGACGACCCGCTCGGCTCCGGCGCCGACGTCGGGTTCGTGCTGCTGGCGCCCGGCGGAGTGCCCGTGGATGCCGTGGCCGTCAACAACTTCGCCGCCGCCACCCTCCCGCCCGGCACCTGGACGGGCGCCGGCCTGAGCAGCCCCTTCGGCGTAGCGGGCGCCGCCCTGACGGCGCCCGACACCAACTCGGCCACCGGCTGGACGGCCGCCACCACGGCCGCGCCGCAGAGCATCGGCACCGCCAACCCCGGCCTGCCCGCCCTGCCGCTGCCCGCCGTGACGTGGGGCGGCGGCGTACTGAGCGGCGCTTCGACCCAGAATCCGCTCACCACCCCGGCCCACACCACGGCGGGCGCGTACACCTACACCGTCGCGCTCGACCAGAACGGCTGCACCGCCACCGACAACGTGACCATAACGGTAGTGGCGCCGACGCGGCCGGCGGCCGATTTCACGGCTTCCACAACTGCCGCCACCACCAGCTTAATCGTCACCTTCACCGACCTCTCGACCAACCTGCCCGCCGCGTGGGCGTGGAGCTTCGCGCCGAACCGGGTGCGCTACGTGGGCGGCACGTCGGCCACCAGCCGCAACCCCCGGGTGCGCTTCCTGGCGGGCGGCTGCTACACCGTAACACTCACGGTCACGAACCCGGCCGGCACCGATACCGAGGTCAAAACCGGGTACGTGTGCGTCCGGCCGACGTACTGCGGCACCAACCTGCAAGGCTCGCCGTGCAGCCCCACGAACGCGCAGCTCAACACCGTCAGCATCGCGGGCACCACGCTCAACAACACCAATTCGGGCTGTTCCGACCTGTCGGGCCAAGCCTACTCCATCTTCCCGGCTACCGGCAACACCACCGCCACGCTGGTGCCCGGCCAGAGCTACGCCCTGACGGTGCAGAGCACGAGCACGGGGTCGGTGGGCGCGTGGCTCGACGCCAACGCCAACGGCGTGTTTGAAGCCGCTGAGTTTACGCTCGTGACGGCGCAAGGCCCGGCGCCCACGCCGTCCACGTCCACCGTGATGCTGGCCGTGCCCACGACGGCCCTCGCCGCCACCGTGGGCCTGCGGATTCGGAGCAGCGTGTCGGCCAACAGCATCGTGGCGGCCGATGCCTGCGTAACGCGGTTCAGCGGCGAGACCGAAGATTACTTCGTGACGCTGCGCCCCGCGTGCGCGCTGGCGGCGCCAACCGTCACGAGCAACGGCCCCGTGTGCGCCGGCTCTCTGCTGACGCTGGCGGCGGGCAACCAGCCCGCCGGCACCACCTACGCCTGGACCGGGCCCGACAATTTCACGTCAACCCTGGCCGCGCCGAGCATCGCGGGGGCCACGGCGGCGGCGGCCGGCGTCTATTCGCTGGTGGTGAGTCGGGGCGGGTGTTCGTCGCCGGCGGGTACCGTCACGGTGATGGTGAAGGCGCGTCCGGCGCCACCGGCCAGCTTTGCCACGGCTCGCTGCGGCCCCGGCTCCGTGCGGCTGACCATCGGCACGGTGCCGCCGGGCACTACCTACCGCTGGTACGCCACCGCTACGGGCGGCACCCCGCTGCCGGGCGGCAACACCAGCTACAACACGCCCGCGCTCACGGCGTCAACCACGTACTATGTAGCGGCCGTGGTGGCGGGCTGCGAGTCCGTTGCCCGCGCTACCGCCACGGCGCGCATCGACCCGGCCGTCGTGGCCACCATCACGGCGGGCGGGCCGACCACGTTCTGCACGGGCGGCTCGGTGGTGCTTGCGGCCGGCGGCGGGGCGGCGGGCGCCACGTACGTGTGGCGGCGCAACACTACCGTGGTGGCGGGCGCCATCGGCAGCACGTTCACGGCCACGCAGGCGGGCACGTACACGGTCATCATCACCGACCCTACCACCTGCGCGGGCACGTCGGCGGGGCTGACCGTCACGACCACGCCGGCCGCGTCGGCGGCGTTTGCCTACGCCGCCGGTACGTTCTGCCGCTCGGCCACCGCCAACCCTGCGCCCACCATCTCAGGGACGCGCGGCGGCACGTTCAGCGCTACCCCGGTGGGGCTTACGCTCAACGCCGCTACCGGCCAGATTACGCTGGGGTCGTCGGTGCCCGGCACCTACACCGTGCGTTATACCGTGGGCACCACCTGCCCCGACTCGCGGACGCAGCCCGTGACCATCAGCACCGCGCCCGTGGCGGCGTTTCAGTACGGCACGGGGCCGCTGTGCGCCGGCTCGCCCGATACGCTGCGCCCCGTGCTGGGCGCGGGTGCCTCGGTGGGCGTCGTGACGGCCACCCCCGCCGGCCTGACGCTCGACGCCGCCACCGGCGCCATTCGCCTCGCCACCAGCCAGCCGGGTACGTACACGCTCACCAACACCATCGTGGCGAGCGGCACCTGCCCGGCCGCCACGGCCACGGCGGCGGTTACGCTCGTGGCCGTTCCGGCGGTGCCCACCGTCACGGCCAACGGCCCGCTCACCATCTGCGCGGGCGGCTCCGTCACGCTCACGGCGTCCGGCGGTGCCTTGTATCAATGGAACGACGGCTCCCTCGGGCCGACCCTGACGGTGAGCGCCGCCGGCAGCTATTTCGTGACGGCCACCAACACCGCCGGGTGCAGCAGCACGTCGGCGCCGGCCGTCGTGACGGTGGCGCCGCTCACGACGGCCGGATTCGCGTACCCCGCTCCCGAATACTGCCTCGACAGCGCCACGCCGTCGGTTGCGCCCACCGTCAGCGGCACGGCGGGCGGCACGTTCAGCGCCACCCCGGCAGGGTTAACGCTCGATGCCGCCACGGGCGCCGTGGACCTTACCACTTCAGCCCCCGGCGCCTATGCCGTGAAGTACGACGTGGGCGGCTATTGCCCGTCGTTCACGGCGCAGGCGCTGACCCTGACGGCACCGCCCGTGGCAACCTTCGGCTACGCCGACGAAGTATGTGCCGGCTCCGGCAGTCCGCTTGCGCCCACATTGGGCGCGGGCGCCACGCTGGGGTCGCTGACCGTAGTGCCCGCTACCGGCCTGGCCCTCGACCCGATAACCGGCGTCATCGATCTGGCAGCGAGCACGGGCGGCACCTACGTCGTGACCAACACCGTGGCGGGCACGGGCCTGTGCGGCAGCCGGAGCGCCACCGACACCGTGCGGCTCAACCCGGTGCCCACGCTCGTCATCAGCAACCTCGGCGCTACGTATTGCACCGCCGACGCGCCCATTCTCCTGACCGGCACCGTCGATGGTGTGGCCGGAGTGGGCATCTTCACCATCGACGGAGCCGCCGCCACGCAACTGACTCCCGGCCTGCTGGGGCCGGGCACGTACACCATCGGCTTCTTCGGCTCGACGGGCGCCGGGTGCGCGGCGGCCGTCAGCCAGGCCGTGACGGTGCTCGCTACGCCGCCGCAGCCGGTCATCACGGCGGCGCCGCAGCCGTCGGGGGTGGTGGTGCTCACGTCGTCGGCGGCGACGGGCAACCAGTGGTACCTCAACGGCGGCGCCATCGGCGGCGCCACCGGCCCGACCTACTCCGTCGGCGACGGAACCCAGAGCGGCGTGTACACGGTAGTGAGCACGGCGGGCGGCTGCGCGTCGGCGGCATCGGTGCCGGTGCCCGTGGTGGTGACGGGCGACGGCTTCAACGGGCCGCCCCTCGCGGCGCTGCTCCAGCTCTACCCCAACCCCACCCCGGACGGCCACGTCGTGCTGGCGCTGCCGCCGGCTGCCCAGCCGCAGCCCATCGCCGTGCTCGACGGCGTGGGCCGCGTGGTGTGGCGCTCGGCGGCGGCGGCCGGCGCCACGGCCGTGAATCTCGATTTGCGGGGTGTGCCCACCGGCCTGTACATCGTGCGGGTGCTGACGCCGGTTGGGCCGGTGATGCGGCGGTTGGTGCGGGAGTGAGGTACTTCCCGGCCCCGCGCGGGCAGGGCGGGGCAGCCGCCCGAGGCAAACGTAATTTTGCGCCCACCAGCGCCGGCAACCACCTTGCCGGCCGTGGCCGCCATTCCGTATGATGCCAACCTCTACCCGCAAGGTCGTCGCGATTCTGCAATCCAACTACATTCCGTGGAAGGGCTATTTCGATCTGATCAATTTCGCCGATGAATTCATTTTCTACGACGAAGTTCAGTACACCAAAAACGACTGGCGCAACCGCAACCGCATCAAGACGCCGCAGGGGCCGGCGTGGCTCACCATCCCCGTCCGCCAGACCAGCCTCGACCAGCGGATTCTGGATACGCCCATCTCCGACCCCAAATGGGCCGTGAAGCACTGGCGTACGCTGGCCCAGACCTATGCCCGCGCCCCGTATTTCAAGCAGTACAAAGACGAGCTCGAGGCGTTTTACAACGACCCAGGCTCTGAGCTGCTGTCGGCGGTCAATCGGCGGCTGATCGAGTTGATTTGCGGGTGGCTGGGCATCGGCTCGCGCCTGTCGTCGTCAACCGACTACGAAATGGGTGAGGGTAAGACCGAGCGGCTGGTGCGGCTGGTGCAGGCCGTGGGCGGTACGCACTACCTATCGGGACCGTCGGCGCGCGACTACCTCCAGACAAGTCTTTTCACCGACGTCGGCCTGAGCGTCGAATGGATGGACTACTCCGATTACGCACCCTACCACCAGGCCGGCCCCGCCCCTTTCGAGCACTCCGTGAGTGTGCTCGACCTGCTGTTCAATGAAGGCCCGGCCGCTCCGCGCTTTATGAAATCATTTGCCGCGCGGCCCGCAACACCTACCGCATCGTGATCGAGTATTCCGTCATTATTCCCGTGTACCGGGGCCAGCACACCATCGGCCCGCTGGCCGAACGCTTGCGGCAGTATTTTACGGCGGCCGGTCTGGCTTACGAGATCATTTTCGTCTATGACTGCGGCCCCGATGCCTCGTGGTCGGTGATCGAAGCCTTGCGCGCCCAATTTGGCCCCGACGTGGTGCGCGGCATCCGTCTGGCGCGCAATTTTGGCCAGCACAACGCGCTCATCTGCGGATTTCAACACGCGAGAGGTCGTTTTTTCCTGACGATGGACGAAGACCTCCAGCACCGCCCCGAGGATATCGGTCGCCTCATCGCCCGGCAGGCCGACGGCGACTTCGACGTGGTGTATGGTCGGTATGAAGTGCGGCGGCATTCGGGCTTCCGCAACATCACGTCGCAGGCGTTGAAGTGGCTGCTGCGCGTGGGCATTCCGGAGCTGCACCCCGACTACACGTCGTTTCGGCTCATCAAGGCCACCGTGGCGCGCTACTGCCTCGAGATGCGTAATTCCTACACCTTTCTCGACGGATACCTGACGTGGGTGACCCGGTCAGTGACGTCGGTCGATGTGGATCACCGGGAGGGCGAGGCCGGCCAAAGCTCTTACACGCTCGGCAAGCTCATCGAGCACTCGATCAACATCTTCGTCACGTTCTCGCATCTGCCCGTGCGGCTGCTGAGTATGACCTCGATCGGCGTGTTCTTTTTCACCGCGTTGTATTCGCTCTACATCATCGGTCGCAAGCTCATCTTCAACGACCTGAGCGTTGGCTTCGCCTCGCTCATCATCACCATCGGGGTTGGCGTGGGCCTGATTCTGCTGGGGCTGGGCATCCTGGGCGAGTACATCCATCGCATCAACCTCAAAACCACTCGCCGGCCGATGTTCGTGGAAGCCGAAACACCCCCCGACGTGTGATGGCCGCTGCGAATGTACCGATCACAGCGGCCGAAACACCCCCGGCCGGGCCGGACCGGGTGGCCATCGTGGGCGCCGGGGCGCTCGGGCAACAAATGGCGCAACACCTCCGGCAAGCCGCCACCCATCAGGTAGTGGGGTTTTTCGACGATACGCTACCGCCCGGCACCCCCACGCCGAACGGCACCGTGCTGGGGCCGTTGGCAGCCATCGACGCCCACCGCACCACCGGTTTCGATGCGCTGCTCCTGGGCATCGGCTACCACCACCGCGCCGCGCGGGAGCGTATTTTCGGCGAACTGCTCGGGCGGGGCATCCCGTTCGCCCGGTTCGTTCATCCGGCGGCGTACGTCGATAGGAGCGCCCGGCTGGGCGCCGGCGCATTCGTCTCGCCGGGGTGTACGCTGGACCTGAACTGCTCGCTGGCCGATAACGTGTTTCTGTACCCCGGCTGCGTGGTGGCCCACGACACCACCATCGGCGCGCATTCGCTGCTGGCGCCCGGCGTACGTCTGGCGGGCAACGTCCGCATCGGCGAGCGCTGTTTTCTGGGCATCGGCACTACCATCATCGACGGCCTGACGCTCGCGCCCGACATCGTGACGGGCGGCGGCAGCGTGGTCGTGCGCGACTTGCCGGCGGCGGGCCTCTACGTCGGGGTGCCCGCTCGCCGACGTCCCTAAGACGCCCTCAAAGCGGCCCGCATCGCGCATTCGGCCGAGGCCGCGCGCCTCGTGAGCGGCTTGGGGCAGCCCCCCGACCCACCCAGCCGCAATATCTTTGCCCTTGGCTTGCCGGGGCAGTTGACGCCCCGCGCCCGCCGGCTTCTTTTCTATGACCGCTTCTACCCCCGCCCCCGCCGCCTCATCCAGCTCAGCCGCTCCGGCCATCATTCCGTTCAACAAGCCCTACCTCTCGGGTGCGGAGCTGCGCTACATCGAAGACGCCGTGCGGTCGGGCAAGATTTCCGGCGATGGCCAGTTCACCAAACGCTGCAATCATTTTTTCGAGCAGCAACTGGGCAGCACCAAGGCCCTGCTGACTACCTCGTGCACGGATGCGCTGGAAATGGCGGCCATTCTGCTCGACATTCAGCCCGGCGACGAGGTAATCGTTCCGGCGTACACGTTCGTCTCGACGCCCAATGCGTTCGTGCTGCGCGGCGCGAAGATTGTTTTCGTCGATTCCACGGCGCTCAACCCCAATCTGGACGCGGCGGCGCTGGCGAGCCTCGTCACGCCCCGTACCAGGGCCATCGTGCCGGTGCACTACGCGGGCATCGCCTGCGAGATGGATACCATTCTGGCGGTGGCCAGGCAGCACGGGCTGCGCGTCGTGGAAGACGCCGCCCAGGCCATCGACTCGTTTTACGACGGCAAGCCGCTCGGGTCGCTGGGCGAGCTGGCGGCCTTTTCGTTTCACGAAACCAAGAACATCATCTCCGGCGAAGGTGGCCTGCTGGCCATCAACGATGCCCGCTACGCGGCCCGCGCCGAGATCATCCGCGAGAAAGGCACCAACCGTTCGTCGTTCTTCCGGGGCGAAGTGGATAAGTATGGATGGGTGGACGTAGGCTCGTCGTTCCTGCCGTCGGAGCTGATCGCGGCCTACCTCTGGGCGCAGATCGAGGAGATTGAGCGGATTCAGGGCCGCCGCAAAGCCATTTGGGAGCAGTACCGCACCGCCCTGGCGCCGCTGGCCGCCCACGGCGTCGGCCTGCCGCAACTGCCTGCCTACGCCACCAACAACGGCCATATGTTCTACCTGGTGACGACGGCCCTCGAAGAGCGCACGGCCCTCATCGCGCACCTCAAAGCGCAGAACATTCATCCGGTTTTCCATTACCTGTCGCTTCACACCAGCCCGTTTTACCGCGACAAGCACGACGGCCGCCCGATGCCGTGGTCTGATCACTACACCGATTGCCTGCTGCGCCTGCCGCTTTACTACGAGCTGACCGACGAGCAGATAGCGCGCGTGACGGAGGGCATTCTGGAATTCTACCGCACCCGCTAGCTTTGCGGCATACGCCGCCTTGCCTTCGGCAAGGCGGTTGGCTCAGGGTCCGTAGCTCAGATGGCTAGAGCGGTTGCTTCGCATGTAACAGGCCACCGGTTCGAATCCGGTCGGATCCACCCAAAGCCCTTCAGACGTTGTTCTGAAGGGCTTTTTCGTGTCGCTCGGTGCCGCCCGGCAGGCGGAAGCCAGGAAGCTGCCGGCATTAGCGCCCTGTAGTGCGGACTTTAGTCCGCAGTTAAACGCCTGCAACTGCGGACTAAAGTCCGCACTACAGCACTTTTCGGATAGGCTCTTCCAGGAGCGGGCAGTGTCAAATCGGCGCCACCACCAATGCCCATCGGCCGCACGGCGGCAGCGGCGGCTTTCGGCCTTGCCCGCTGGCTGGGGTAATGCCCGATACCCTCACCAGTTAGGTTGGCGCGCGGCGTAGCGTTACTTTGTAGCACCGGGCGGCCCCAAGGATAGTCGGCCGGCATCCGGAGGACGGCGGGCGGTAGTGTGGCCATCAGCCTTACCTCTCGGGCCTTTTCACTGGATTGCTGCGTGTCAACTGCTTCCCGCCCGTTTCTGTCAATCGTCTCACCGGTGTACCGCGCCGAAAAGATGATCGACGAGCTTGTCCGCCGAATCGTCGCGAGCGTGACGCCGATAACCTCCGACTTCGAGATCATTCTGGTTGAGGACCGTGGCCCCGACGATTCGTGGTCGCGCATCGAAGCCGCCGCCGCCGCCGACCGGCGCGTACGCGGCATCAGGTTGTCGCGTAATTTCGGCCAGCACCTCGCCATCACGGCCGGCCTCGAGCACTCCAGCGGCGAGTGGGTCGTGGTGATGGATTGCGACCTACAGGACCAGCCGGAGGAAATTCCCGGAATGCTGGCCCAGGCCCAACGCCAGGGGCAGGACCTGGTGCTGGCGCGCCGGGTAGAGCGGCAGGATACGTGGTTCAAACGATTCGCATCGTGGTCATTTTACCGCACCCTCACGTACCTGACGGAAACGCACCAGGACCCCGCCACCGCAAATTTCGGCGTGTACAATCGCCGCGTCATCGAGGCGGTGCTGCGGATGCGGGAGTCGATTCGGTATTTTCCGACGATGGTCCGCTGGGTGGGCTTTGCGCGGGGCACCCGCGACGTAGCCCACGCCGAACGCGCCGAGGGCACCTCGTCGTACAATCTTCGGCGCCTGATGCATCTGGCGCTCGACATCATTTTGTCGTATTCCGATAAGCCGCTGCGCCTCACCATCAAGCTCGGGGTACTGATTGCGCTGAGCTCCGGCGTGTTTGCGTTGATCGTACTGCTTCGCTACCTGTTGGGCAGCATCGTCGTGCAGGGCTACACGAGCCTGATCATATCGCTGTGGCTTTTTTCGGGTTTATTGCTCGCTACTCTAGGGATGGTCGGGCTGTACGTAGGCCGGACGTTCGAGCAGGTAAAGAACCGTCCGCTATACTTCGTGGATTGCCTGACCGACCCGACTGCCCCAGCCTCTCACTAAACATTCTGAATGAAGTCTTTGGCGCTTTGTGCGATGACGGCGAAGGGTTACGCTGTCGCCGAGCACCTGCTACGGTGCTACCCCGATTTGCTGGCCTACGTCGTGACGTCAGCCGATCCGGGCGTGCAACACGATTACGTGAAAGAGATAACTGCCCTCTGCGCCACGTACAACGTGCCGTGCTACGACCGCCGGCAGGCCCCTCCATTGACAACCCCTTTCGTGCTGGCCATATCGTGGCGCTGGCTACTGCATCCGCAGGGGCGCCTCATCGTCTGTCACGATTCGCTTTTACCGACTTACCGAGGCTTCAACCCGCTCGTCACGGGGCTGATAAATGGCGATCCTGAGATCGGCGTCACGGCTCTGTACGCAGCCGTAGCGTACGATGGCGGGCCGATCATCGCGCAGAGCGCCAGCCGGGTGCAGTACCCCATCAAGATCGCCGACGCCATCGAGCTGGTCAGTCGTGATTACGTGCGCGTGGTCGATGAAGTGGCGCGGCAACTGTCGGCCGGGCAAACCCCGCTGGCGGTGGAGCAGGACGATGCCGCTGCCACTTACAGCCTGTGGCGCGACGAAGATGACTACCAACTGGATTGGTCGCTGGATGCCGTCCGCCTGCGGCGAACAATCGATGCGTTGGGCTACCCGTACAAAGGCGCGGCGAGTTATATCGCCGACCGCAAGGTTCGGATCTTTGAGGCGGAAGAAGTGCCCGACTTACCTATCGGCAATCGTGCTCCCGGCAAGGTCATCTTTATGGTGGAAGGCATTCCGACCATCGTGTGTGGCCACGGACTGCTACGCCTACTCGACGTGCGCGACGATGAAACCGGCGAGTCGGTGCTACCGATGAAGAATTTCCGTGTTCGGCTGCGCTAAGCGCGTTTTGGAGCGGATTCAGGGGTCAGTGTACGGAGTAGAAACGCATCCTTGTGTCTCCGCTGCAGCTGGTTGGCGGGCTGCTCTGCACCGTGGCGGCCGTGTAGAGACACATCCTTGCGTCTCCGCTGCCAGGCGCCGCGGCTTGGCGTAACCGCCGGAGACGCAAAGATGCGTCTCTACGTTGATGGAATATAGACCCGAAAACCGCTGTAAGTGGGCTGTAAGTGGGCGGCCGGAAATTTTAGGGTATTCGGCGGAAACTCGTCCGACCACCAAGAGTGGTCGGACGAGACTGCGGAGCGGTTGGCAGACCACTCCGCCTCTACCACGTACGGCGACGGCCGAACCGCCCTACTCGCTTTTTCTCTCGCGCGGCGCGGTACGCTTGGCGGCCGGCGCTCTTTTACCGTCCCCTTTGCCGCCCGCAGCGGCCTTCGCGGCCGGCTTGCGCGCGGTTGCCGCATTGGGCTTGGCAGCAGCTTTGGCGGCCCCGGTAGCTTTGCGGGTCGTGGGCTTAGCCGCCTTAGCCGTGGCCTCAGCCTTTCGGGCGGTTTTCTTGCCGGTGCCTTCCACGAAATCCACCACTTTATCGACCGCTTTTTCGGCTTTGTCGCCGAGCGTCGAGAGAGCCTTGCGGGTGGCTTTTTCGGCCAGCTTGCCTACGGCACCGGCGGCAGCGTCGGCCATCAGGCCGGGCAGTGCTTCGGCTTCGGCGCGTAGGTCGGGGGCCGCGTCGGCGTCGGCGTCGCCTTTTTTGCCACGCTTGCCGCTGGTGTCATCGCCCGACTTGGCCGCCTCCTTGTTGGCGGCTTTGGCGTCGGCTTTTTTGTCGCGGTCGTCGTCTTTGTCCTTGTCCTTGTGCTTACTCATTGGAGTGCCGGCTGAAAAGGTGGAGTGATGGCGCGGCGCGGGCGTGGAACACGCACAAGCCGCGCCTGGCACTAACGCAAGCACAGTGAAGGGGTTACGCGGCGTGAAACACCGCTTACGGCGTGTGGACAATTAGTGCGCGGCCCCGGAGGGGCTCCTATCGGTAAATCACGTTGTCTGCTGTGGACGGTTGGAGTGAGTTACTGATAGGTAGCCCTTCCGGGGCCGCGCTGTACTTGCGTCATTGGATAGCTACCGATAGGTAGCCCCTCCGGGGCCTCTAGGTCAATTGCCCTCACATCCTAGGCCGCCTCCGCGCCAAAACTGTGGCGCTCGTTCCGCATCACGTTGGCGGGCGTCCACTCGATCAGTTCCACGAAGGGGCGCTGGCGCACGGGGCAGTCGAGCACTTGGCACGTTGGGCACTGGCGCGGCGGCCGGCACGGGTCGGCGTGGATGAACAGTTCGACCTGCTGGCCGGGGCCGCTTTCGCGCACCACGCGCTCGATGGCGTCCACCTCTTCGTGGGTGGCGTAGAGCGTCTGGTAATACGGCAGCGAGACGTGGCAATCGATGTGCAGGTCGGCGCCGTAAGTCTGTACGCGCAGGTTGTGGACATCAATCCAGGTGGGGCGGCGGTGGGCTTGCAGGGCGGCCACTACGTCAGCCACGGCACCGGGGTCAGTCTCGTCGAGCAAGCCGCCGACGGCGCGGCGCAGCATCCGGCCGCCCTGCCACGTGATGAAGGCGCCCAGCCCGAGCGCCGCCGCGCCGTCGAGCCAGAGCCAGCCGGTGGCGCGCACCCCCGCCAACGACGCGATGGCGACGATGCTGGTCAACGCATCAAGGTACAGATGCCGCCCATCGCCTTCGAGCGCCAGTGAGCGCAGCCGCCGCCCCGCGCGCACCAGCCACCAGCCCGTGGCCAGGTTGACGAGCGCCGTGGCCGCCAGCAGGCCGATTCCCCAATCGAGACGCCCCACCGGGTGCGGATGCACCAACGCCGAGGCCGCGCCCACGACGATGAAAAAACCGGCCCCGAAAATCAGCGCTCCCTCCAGCCCCACCGACAGGTGTTCGACCTTGCCGTGGCCGTACGGATGATTCTCATCGCGCGGCAGCCCCGCCAGCCACACGCTCCAGAGCGCAAATGCCGACGTGGCGATGTTGACGATGGATTCGAGCGCGTCACTCAGCACTACCTGCGAGCCGGTCAGGCGCCACGCCCAGAATTTGAGCGCCACCAGGCCGACACTCACCACCAACGAGAGTAGCCCAAACCGGAGCTTGGCGCGGGTTGGCAACGGCGACGGCGCGGCGGAGACAGGCAAACCGGAAGGAACGGAAAAGGTGAACCCGCCGGGGCGGGCGCGCACGAAATCGGGCCGCGAAAGTAACCCGCCGCCCCGCTCTGTGCGTACGTAAGGCCAACCACAATCCAAATTTAGGATAACCTAAAAATTTGTTTACCTTTGCCAAACTCTACTTCCCTTTCGTCGATGACTTCTCCTGCTCCGCACCTGCGCCCGCCGATGGCGTCTGCTGCCGACACACCGCCACCCGGCGCTTCGGGCTGGCGCCAACCGCGCGGCGCGGCCTCGCTCAGCGAGGTGTATGCCACGGTGGCCGTGCCGGGCGCCGGGGCCTCGTGGTGGCGCCGGATGCGGGCGTTTCTGGGGCCGGGCCTGCTGGTGGCCGTGGGCTATATGGACCCCGGCAACTGGGCCACCGACATTGCCGGCGGCGCCCGCTTCGGCTACACGCTGTTGAGCGTCGTTCTGATTTCGAATCTGATGGCGATTCTGCTCCAGCATCTGGCCGCCAAGCTGGGGCTGGTGACAGGCCGCGACCTCGCCCAAGCCTGCCGCGACCACTACTCGCGACCCGTCGGGCTGGTGTTGTGGCTGCTCTGTGAAGTGGCCATTGCCGCCTGCGACCTGGCCGAAGTCATCGGCTCGGCCATCGCGCTGAATCTGCTGTTCGGCCTTCCGCTGCCGATAGGCGTGGGCCTTACCGTGCTCGACGTGCTGGTGGTACTGGCGCTCCAACGGCACGGCTTCCGGCTGATCGAGGCAATCGTGGGCGGGCTGATGGCGGTCATCTTCGGCTGCTTTCTGTACGAAATCATCGTCTCGCGGCCCGACTGGGCGGCACTGGCGGGCGGGTTGGTGCCGCAGCCGGCCGTGGTGACGAATCCGGCGATGCTCTACATCGCCATCGGCATTCTGGGCGCCACCGTGATGCCGCACAATCTGTATCTGCATTCGTCCATCGTGCAAACCCGCGCCGTGGGGCCGACCGACGCCGACAAAGCCGCCGCCGTGCGCTTCGCCACCATCGACTCGACGGCCGCCCTGCTGCTGGCGTTTTTCATCAACGCGGCTATTCTGGTGCTGGCGGCGGCGGCTTTCCACCGCAACGGCCTCCACGACGTGGCCGACATCACCGACGCCCACCGCCTGCTGGCGCCCGTGCTCGGCGCGGGCGCGGCGAGCGTGGTGTTCGCGGTGGCGCTGCTGGCCTCGGGCCAGAACGCAACGCTCACCGGTACGCTGGCGGGCCAGATCGTGATGGAAGGCTTCCTCAACCTGCGCCTCAAACCGTGGCTGCGCCGCCTCATCACGCGGCTGGTGGCGGTGGTGCCCGCGATGGTGGTAGCGATTCTGTACGGCGAGAAAGGCACGGCCGATCTGCTGGTGCTCTCGCAAGTCATCCTCTCCCTGCAGCTCTCGTTCGCGGTGGTGCCGCTGGTGCTGTTCACGTCGGACCCGGCCAAGATGGGCCGCTTCGCCAACGGCCCGGCGCTGCGCGCGGCGGCGTGGACGGTGACGGCCGTCATCGTGGCGCTGAATGGGTATTTGTTGTGGCAAACCGTTGTATCCTGAACATCGCCGCGCGGGCGGGCACAAGGCCCGCCCCTACGTTGAAAACCGTCGTGAAACACCTTCTTCTCATCCTGTTGCTTTTTCCGCCGAGTGTGCTGGCGCAAACCGGCACCGTGCGCGTGGCGGGCACGGGGCGGCCGGTGCCGTTTGCGAGCGTGGGCGTGGCGGGCACCACCCGGGGCGCCACGGCCACCGAAACCGGCGCCTTCGTCCTGACGGAAATCGCCGCCGGAAAAGTCACGCTCACGGCCTCGGCCATCGGCTACGGCAAAACGGAGCGCGCCGTCACGGTGCAGGCCGGGCAGGAAACCACCCTCACCCTGAACCTCACCGACGACGGCGCCGTCCTGGATGAAGTTGTCGTCAGCGGTACCCTACAGCCCGTACTCAGGAGCGAGTCGCCGGTGCCGGTGGAAGTGCTGACGCCCACCTTTTTCAAGAAAAACCCCACGCCGTGCCTGTTCGAGGCGTTGCAGAACGTCAATGATGTACGGCCGTAGCTCAACTGCTCGATCTGCAACACCGGCGACATCCACCTCAACGGCCTCGAAGGCCCTTACACGATGGTGCTCCTCGACGGAATGCCCATCGTGAGCGGCCTGAGCACGGTGTACGGCCTCAGCGGCATCCCGGCGTCGCTCATCGAGCGGGTGGAAGTGGTGAAGGGGCCGGCCTCGACGCTCTACGGCTCCGAAGCCATCGGCGGCCTCATCAACGTCATCACCCGCGACCCGGCGCGCGCGCCCGTGGCGTCGGTCGATGCGTTCAGCACCACCTACGGCGAACACAACGTGGACGTGGGCACAAAGGTGAAGCTGGGCGGCGCCACGTCGCTGCTCGGCGTCAACGCCTTTTGGTATGACCGCCCGCGCGACGACAACCGCGACGGCTTCACTGACGTCACGCTCGCGCGGCGCATTTCCGTCTTCGACAAAATCAGCTTCGCGCGCCCCGACAACCGCGTGGCCTCCCTCGCGGGGCGCTATTTCTACGAAGACCGCTGGGGCGGCCAGATGCACTGGACACCCGAGTTTCGCGGCGGCGATTCGGTGTACGGCGAATCCATCTATACCAACCGCGCCGAGTTGATCGGCAGCTACCAACTGCCCGTGCGGCAGCCGGTTTTTGCGAACTTTTCGCTCAACACGCACCACCAAAATTCGGTCTATGGCAACACGCCGTTCACGGCGCGGCAGACCATCGGGTTCGGGCAGCTTACGGCGCCGCGCACGGTGGGGCGGCACAGCCTGCTGTTCGTGGCGGCGGTGGGCTACACGTACTACCAGGACGATACCCCCGCCACCGCGCTCGGCGCCCAGCGGACGTGGTTGCCGGGCGTGTTCGTGCAGGACGAGCTACGGTTCGCCGACCCGCGCTACACGCTGCTGGCCGGGGTGCGGTACGACTTCAATTCGGCCCACGGCTCCATCCTCAGCCCGCGCCTCAACTGGAAGTTCGCGCCCGACGAGCACCAGACGTGGCGCCTCGGCGTGGGCAACGGCTACCGCGTGGTGAGCGTGTTGTGCACGGAAGACCACGC
>ERZ1066121.788-NODE-788-length-26769-cov-49.358501_pt1 | contig 26769 bp, 19 predicted proteins | sample MGYA00382768_ERZ1066121 | MGnify/ENA primary metagenome ERZ1066121 (study PRJEB33369, sample SAMEA5778351) | biofilm metagenome | biome: Industrial cooling water; feature: Water cooling tower basin; material: Biofilm | place: United Arab Emirates | collected...
GAGCGGCAAGATCGCGGCGGCCTGCGCCTTCGGCATGATCGGCCTGCTGCTGACGCTCCTGAGCTTCAAGCTCAGCTTCGGCCTCGTCACCACCGGGCCGTTTAAAGGCGTGGACGTGTCGATGCTGGCCATCGCCAAGCTGCTGCTGGTGCTGCTGCCGATGGTGCTGATCGGCACCACGCTGCTGACGCTGATCTCGGCCTCGGTGAAGACGCTCAAGGAAGCGCAGAGCTACATGGCCTTCCTGATGCTGCTGCCGATCCTGCCGACGATCATCCTGCTGGTGAATCCGGTGAAGAACGCGCTGTGGATGTTCGCCACGCCGTTCCTCGCGCAGAACCAGCTGATCCTGATGGTGCTCCGGCAGGAAGCCGTCACGCCGCTGCAGTGGGCCGTCTACCTTGGCGCCGGCTTCGGCCTCGGCGGCCTGCTCTGGCTGTTCGCGGCGCGCTTGTACCACCGGGAGCAGCTGGCGATTTCGGCGTAGCTGTCGGGCCTGTCGGGCCGCCATTCCCGCAAGACCGATGCAGTCCGGCAGGGCGCAGCGCCCGTGACCGGACGACCGGTACGAGGTGCGCGGGCTGACGGCGAAGCGGCGCGATGCCCGGCAGGCGCCACTTGCGCCTGAGTGTCGGCCACGAACGAAAACGCCCGGCTCATCGCCGGGCGTTTTTTTCCAGCGGGACGCGTCCCGGTCACATGCGGAAATCGAAGGTGCGCGTCTGCGTGACGGGCTCGCCCGGCGGCTCGAAGCGCCAGGTCGCCACCGTGCTCTCCACGGTGTCCTCGAACAGGCCGCGGGGCCGGGCGCGCATCACCTGCACGTCGGTGACGCGACCGTCCGCGCCGATCGTGAACTGCACCGTGACGCTGCCCGAGGCGCGGCTGCGCGCCGCTTCGCGCGGGTAGGGCGGCTGCGGCGTGCTGATCGGCACCGGGGCGCCGGTACGGGCCGGCGCGGCGGGCGGCGGCGTGGCGGGGCCGGCGGCCACCGGCGCGGGGCTCGGTGCCGGTTCGGCGGGGGCTGGCGTGGGTTCGACCGGCGTCGCGGCCACGGGCGCGGGTTCGGCCGGAGCTGGCGCCGCCGGTGCCGGAGCCGCGGCGGCGGCGGCCTCGGTGCGGGCGCGCTCCTCGGCGGCGAGGCGCTCGCGCTCGGCGCGTTCGGCCTGCAGGCGCTCGCGGTCGGCGGCGGCCGTGCGGCCGCTGGCGATGGCGTCGCGGATGCGCCCCAGCGACGGCGCTTCGGGGTCGGTGCGCCCCATCAGTTCGAGCAGGCGCTCGGCTTCGGCGAAATCGGCGTCGTTGATGGCCTGCTCGGCCGCGATCAGCGCGTAGGGCATCAGGTCGATCAGCGCCGACTCGGCCGACGCGTCGGGCGCCGCCGACTTGCCGCGCAGCGCGAGGTAGTACTCCATGGCGTTGTCGCCGGCGGGCGAGTACAGGCGCTGGTCGCGCAGGGCCGTGCTTGCCTTGTCGCGCAGCTCGTCGACGCTGAGTACGGCAAGCGCGTCGGCCGTGGCCTGCACCGCTTGCGCGGCGTCGACGGCGGGCTCGGCGGAAGGGGGAGCGGCCGGAGCCGCCGCGGCGGGTGCCGGCTCCTCGGCGGTGGGCGAGCAGGCGGCAAGGCCCAGCGCCACGACGAGGGCGGCGGCCAGCCGGGACGAAGGCGTGCGAAGCAGCGGAGCGGACACGGCGGATTCCTGCGGGACGGACCGTCGCGAGGGTCGAGCCTCGGTTACGTTTCTGTCAATACGGCCCGCGCGCGCCGCCCGCGGTGGGCGGACCTGCGAGCGCGACGCCCGTCACGGACCGCGGAAGTTCACCACCACGCGCGCCTCGCTCGGCGCATCCGCCGGGGCGTAGCGCCATCGCCGCACGGCGAGCACCGCTTCGCGGTCGAACACGCCCGGCGGGCTGGCGCGGACCACCGACACGTCCGCCACCGTGCCGTCGGCGCGGATGCGGACGCGCACCTCGACCTCGCCTTCGAGGCCGCGCCGCGCCGCCGCTTCGGGGAAGCGCGGCGAGACGCGGCTCAGCAGCGCACGGGGGGCCGGCGGGGGCGCCGTCGCTGGCCCCACGGGATCACCGCTGGGGCGCGCCGCAGCTGGATCCACGCCGGCGGCCGCGGCGGGCGGCGCCGGACGGTCGAGTGGCGCCGAGGCGGCGGGCGCCGCTGCCAGCGCTGATGCGGCCGGTCCCGATGTCGATGCCGGCTGCGCGGCGGATTCCGATGTCGATGCCGCTGCGGGTGCCGGCGCGGCTGTCGGGCCGGATGCGCCCGCAGCCTCCGGCAGCCCGCCCATGCCGCGGGCGGTCGCCGTGGGTCGCGCTGTCGTCCCGGCCATGGCCGCTGCCGCCGCCTCCGCTGCCCCTGCTGCCTCCGCTGCCTCCGCTGCCTCCGCTGCCTCCGCTGCCGCCACTTCCGCTGCCGCCGCCTCCGCGGCCGACAGCGCGGCGCGCAGGCGCGGAACGGCCGGTGCCGTGGGGTCGACCCGCTCGAGCAGCGCGATCAGTCGCCCCGCTTCCGCGCGATCGTCGGCGGCGATGGCCTGCTCCGCGCCGATCATCACGTACGGCGCCAGATCCACCAGCGCGGTTTCGACGCTGGCGTCGCCCGGCTCGCGCTCGCGCAGCGCGAGGTAGGCCTCGACGGCGCTTTGCCCGGCCGGCGCATAGAGCCGGTTCGCGGCCAGCGCCGCCGCGGCTTGCTGCCGGAGCGTCCCGGTGTCGGGCGTGCCCGTCGCGCTGCCCGCGCTGGCCGGCGGGTCGCCCGGCGCGGCGGTCGATTCGACGGGGGTCGGCGATTCGGACGAGCGCGGCGGCTCGCTGCCGCAGGCGGCGAGGCCGAGCGCGAACAGCGCGGAAAGCGTGGCGACGGAAGCGCGCATGGGGCGGTTCGTTGGCGAAGGCTGCGCAGCGTGTCGGCTGCGAATGACACGCGCGTGGCGGTTCGTCGATGCCCATCGCGAACTGCGAAGCCGTGCGCACCTCTGCGGCACAATCGCCGCCCTTGGACGCCGCCTTTCCCATCTCGCCCCTGCTGCCCGCGCTGCGAGCCTCGCTCGAGGCCCACCCGCGGCTGGTGCTCGAGGCCCCGCCCGGCGCGGGCAAGACCACGCAGGTGCCGCTGGCCCTGCTCGACGCGCCGTGGCGCGCCGGCAAGGTGCTGATGCTCGAACCGCGTCGCGTCGCTGCGCGCGCCGCCGCCGGCTTCATGGCGAAGCAGCTCGGCGAGGCGGTTGGCGCCAGCGTCGGCTACCGCATCCGCTTCGAGGCGAAGGTGTCGGCGGCCACGCAGGTCGAGGTGGTCACCGAGGGCATCCTGACGCGGCTGATCCAGGACGACCCGACGCTGGACGGTGTGGCCGCGATCCTGTTCGACGAGTTCCACGAGCGGCACCTCGCCGCCGATCTGGGCTTGGCCCTCGCGCTCGACGTGCAGGCGCAGCTGCGGCCCGACCTGCGCCTCGTCGTGATGTCGGCCACGCTCGACGGCGAGCGCCTGGCCACGTTCCTCGATGCGCCGCGGCTCACGGCTGAAGGCCGCGCGTATCCGGTGACGGTGAAGCACTTCCCGGCGCGCCGGGACGAGGCGCTCGCGATCCAGCTGCGCCGCTGCGTGGAGCACGCGCTGGCGGAGCATCCCGGCGACGTGCTGGCGTTCGTGCCGGGGCAGCGCGAGATTCTTGAGGCCATGCGCGCGCTGGAGGCCGCGGTCGACGGCGGTTCGATCGCGAACGACGTGCGCCTGCTGCCCCTGCACGGCGAGCTCTCGGTCGAAGCGCAGTCCGCGGCGCTGAACCCCGATCCCGACGGCCGCCGCCGCGTGGTGCTGTCGACGAACGTCGCGGAATCGAGCGTCACGCTGCCCGGCGTGCGCGTGGTGATCGATTCGGGCCTCGCGCGCGAGCCGCGATTTGAGCCGAACTCCGGCTTCTCGCGGCTCGATACCGTGGCGATCTCGCAGGCGAGTGCGGACCAGCGCGCCGGCCGCGCCGGTCGGGTCGCGGAAGGCTGGTGCTATCGACTTTGGCCGGAATCGCAGCGGCTCGAGCCGAATCGCCGTGCCGAGGTTTCGCAGGTCGAGCTGTCGGGACTCGCGCTGGAGCTCGCCGCGTGGGGATCGACGGATCTGCGCTTCGTCGATGCGCCACCGCGCGGCGCGCTGGCTGCCGGCGTCGACCTGCTGAAGTCACTCGGCGCGCTGGACGCCAGCGGCCTCATCACCGCGTTCGGCAGGCGCGTTCTGGCGCTGGGCACGCACCCGCGCTTGGCCGCGATGCTGCTCGCCCCCACCCACGCGGGCGAGACCGCGCTCGCCTGCGACCTCGCCGCGCTGATCGAAGCCCGCGACCCGCTGAACGGCCCGCGTCGCGACGACGTCGCCGCGCGCTGGCAGGCTTTGGCCGCGTTCCGCAGCGGCCGCACGCCGTTCGACGCGTCGCGCTCAGGCCTCGCGGCGATCGACCAGCAGGCCAAGAACTGGCGCCGCCGCCTGCGCTGCGAGGCCGCACCGCCGAAGGACGCGCCGAACCATCGCGTCGGCGATCTGCTCGCGCACGCGTTCCCGGACCGCATCGGCGTGCAGCACCCGACCGACGCGCGGCGCTACGCGTTGAGCAACGGCCGCAGCGCGCGCGTGTTCGACGACTCCGCGCTGTTCGGCGAGCCGTGGATCGTGGCCAGCGAGCTGCGCTTCGAGGCGCGCGATGGGCTGGTTCTGCGCGGCGCGCCGGTCGACGAATCACGCCTGAAAAAAGACTTCCCCGAGCGCTTCGTCGAGGAAGACACCGTGCGCTGGGACGCGGCGGCCCGCGCGCTGGTGTCGCGCCGCGAGCGCCGCTTCGAGCGCATCGTGCTCGACAGCCGTCCCGCCGGCCGGCCTGATCCCACACGCGCGGCGCAGGCGCTGACCGACGCCGTGCGCGAGCTCGGCCTCGAATCGCTGCCGTGGACCGAAGGCCTGAAACAGTGGCTGGAACGCCTGCGCTGCCTGCGCGAGTGGCTGCCGGAACTCGACTGGCCGGAGGCCAGCGACGAGGCGCTGATCGACGCGCTCGACGAGTGGCTGAAGCCGGCCTTCCAGGGCAAGACGCGGCTCGATGCCCTGAGCGAAGAGGCGCTGGGCGACGCGCTGAAGTCGCGCCTCGACTGGTCGCTGAAATCGAAGATGGACGCATTGGCGCCGCGCCGCATCACCGTGCCCTCTGGGCTCGAGCGGCCGGTGACCTACGCGCACGGCGAGCGCCCGGTGCTCGCAGCGAAGCTGCAGGAGCTGTTCGGCCTCGCCGACACGCCGCGCATTGCCGACGGCCGCGTGCCGCTCACCCTGCACCTGCTGTCGCCCGGCGGCGCGCCGCTGGCGATCACGCAGGACCTGAAGAGCTTCTGGAACAACGCCTACCCCGACGTGAGGAAGGACATGAAGGGCCGCTACCCGCGGCACCCGTGGCCCGACGACCCGTGGACCGCGACGGCCACGCACCGCGCCAAGCCGCGGGGCACGTGAGGCGAGGCCCCGCCCGGCGGATCACTTGCCGGGACGCCCCGCCGGAGAGCAGCCTGTCGGCAGCTTTCGGCGAGAATCCGACGGGGGGCTGACGAGGGGCCGATGACCGAATCGCTCGATGTCCGAACGCTGCTGCTTGTGGTCGCCGTCGTCGCCGCGCTGACCGCCATCGGCATGGCGAGCTTCGCGCGTCGCTTCCCGCGCTACCCCGGCATCGGCTGGTTCGCGGTCGCCGACCTGATGATGGCGATCGGCATGCTGCTCGTGGCGACCCGCGACCACGCGCCGGACTGGCTGACCACGGTGGTCGCCAATGTCTTCACGCTCGGCGGGCTGATGCTCAACGCCGAAGGGCTGCGCCGCTACGCCGGCGGCCACTGGCCGTGGTGGTCGCGGCCGTACGTGCTGTTCCTGCTGCTGCTGCCGGCTTCGGCCTGGTTCACCTACGTCGACCCCGACGTGCGCGCGCGCATCCTCGTCTTCTCCGGCTGCGCGGGCCTCACGCTGGCCGCCATCGCGGTCGTGCTGCACCGCTCTCCGGCCGGCGGCCGGCTTCGACCGGTGGTCATGGCGTTCGCCGGCTTCGCGCTGTGGATGGCCGGGCGCTGGCTGCTGACGCTGCTGGAGGCGCCGATGCCGAGCTTCATGGACGCCGGCGCCGTCCACGCGCTGACGCTGGTGGGCTACATCGTGTTCGTGATGGCCAAGGACTACGGGATCCTGCGCGACAGCGTCGGCCAGGCGCTTGGCGAAGTGGCTGCACAGGCGCGGACCGACCCCCTCACCGGCCTGATGAACCGCCTCGCCCTTGCCGAAGCCGCCGCGCCGGCGCTGGCGCGGGCGCGCCGCTCGGGCTCGCCGCTGTCGCTGGTGCTGCTCGACATCGATCGCTTCAAGCAGGTCAACGACGTGCACGGTCACGCCGCGGGCGACGCCGTGCTCGTGGGCATCGCGGCGCTGCTGCGGGGGCGCCTGCGCGCTGGCGACAGCTGCGCCCGTCTCGGCGGCGAGGAGTTCCTGCTGCTGCTGCCCGACACCGGCGAGGCGCAGGCGCTGCAGGTGGCCGAGTCGCTGCGTGTGCAGGTGGCGGCCAGCGACGTCGCCGGGGTCGGTGGCTGCACGGCGAGCTTCGGCGTCAGCACCGGGCGCGGCGGCGCCGACTTCGACACCCTGCTGCGCGAGGCGGATCGCGCGATGTATGCCGCCAAGGCCGCGGGTCGCAACCGGGTCGTGCAGGCGTGAGTCCGGCCCCGCGCTGGCCCGCGCTCGACCCCGTCGCCGACGCGGTGAATCCGCTGCTCGGCCTGCTGCTGTTCGGCCTCGTGGCGATCGCGCTCCGCGCCGGTCGCCGTCGCGAGGCCCTCGGCCTGCCGATCACGCTGGTCGTGATGCTGGCCGTGGCGTACGGGCTCGCCTACTTCGACCGCGCGTTCGGCGTCTTCGCGCTGTTCGGCCTCGGCTTCAGCACCCACGCCGCCGTCCACCTCGCGGCTTGGGCCACGCTGCTGCTGTGGCGTCCGCGGCTCTGGCCGTGGGCGTTGGGGGTCTCGCTCGCCTATTTCGCGCTGATGGTCGCGCAGCGGTATCACACGACGTTCGACCTGCTGGCGACGGCCGCGGTGGTGGGCCTGCCGCTGACCGTGCTGGCCACCGCGCTTCGGCCCATCGCTCGACCCCGGCCTGCGGCCCACGGGCGGGGTTCAGGGCTGGCCCCCTGAGTCTTGCCGAGACGCCCCGTGCATCGTCGAACCGCCCTGGTGCATCTGGCCTTGGCCGCCGCAGCCCCCCTGATCGCGCGCCCTGCCGCGGGAGACCCCGACGTGCTGGTGCTCGGCGCCGGCATGGCGGGCCTGGCGGCGGCACGGCAGCTGGCGCGCGCCGGGCGGCGCGTGCGGGTGCTGGAGGCGCGCGCGCGGATCGGCGGCCGCGTGTTCACCAGCATCGCATGGCCCGATTTCCCCGTTGACCTCGGGGCCTCATGGATCCACGGCCATCGCGGCAATCCGCTCACCGCGCTGGCCGCGGACGCCGGCGCACCGACGGTCGCGACCGACGTCGACAACGCCGCCGCGTGGTGGGCCGACGGGCGGCCGCTGTCCGACCGCGAGCGGGGGCGGCAGGCGGCGCTGGGCGACGCCTTCGAGGCCGCTCTCGTCGACGCGCAGCGCGCAGCGCGCGACGCGCCGCTGGCCGAGGTGCTTCGCAAGGTCTCGCAGCAGGTCGCGCAGACCCGCAGCGACCGCGCCCTGCTCGCCCAGTGGGCGAACAGCGCCATCGAACACGAGTACGCCGGCGCGCTGTCGCGCCTCTCGACCTTCTGGTTCGACGGCGCCGCGACCTTCCCCGGTGAGGATCGCCTTTTCCCCAGCGGCTACGGGGCTCTGCCGCGCCACCTCGCCGCCGGCCTCGACGTCCGGCTGGACACGCCCGTCATGCGCATCGTGTGGCGACGCGACCCCATCGAGCTCCACACGCCGCGCGGCGTCCACACGGCGCACCGATTGGTGGTGGCTCTGCCGCTGGGCGTGCTGCGGTCGGGGGACGTGGCCTTCGACCCGCCGCTGCCGCCGTCGCGCCGCGAGGCCGTGCACGAGGGGCTTGCGATGGGCCTGTTGAACAAGGTCGCCCTGCGCTTCGAGGGCGCGTTCTGGCCGGTCGAGCGCGACTGGCTGCAGGTGGTGGATGCGGCACCGGGGGAATTCGCCGAATGGGTGAGCCTGCATCGGTCGACGGGTCGGCCGGCGCTGTTCGGTTTCAACGCTGCCGCCGCAGCGGAGCGCATCGAGCGGCTGGATGACGCGGCGACCGTGGCGCTCGCGATGCGCCGACTGCGCGGCGTCTTCGGTCGCGGCGTCCCGTCGCCGGTCGCGGCGCAGGTCAGCCGCTGGAAGGCCGATCCGTGGGCACGCGGCAGCTACTCGTTCGTGCCGGTGGGCAGCACCCCGGCGCAGCGCCGCGTGCTGGGCGAGCCTCTCGACGAGCGGGTGGTGTTCGCCGGCGAGCATTGCCACGCCACCCATCCGGCCACCGTGCACGGGGCCTACCTGTCCGGCCTCGAGGCGGCGCGCCGGCTGGCGGCCGCAGGCTGAGCGCCCAGCCGATTCAGCCGCGACGCGGCAGAATGCGCGCCGCGAGCGCTGGATGCGCGAGCCCTTCCACCACGCGTGTCCGCCGTAAACTCCGATAACCCATGAACCGACCCTTCTATTCCTTCGATGTGATCGTCGTCGGCGGTGGCCACGCCGGCACCGAAGCCGCGCTCGCCGCGGCCCGCGCCGGCGCGCGCACGCTGCTGCTGACGCACAGCATCGAGACGATCGGCGCGATGAGCTGCAACCCGGCCATCGGCGGCATCGGCAAGGGGCATCTGGTCAAGGAGATCGACGCGCTGGGCGGCGCGATGGCGCGCGCGGCGGATCGCGCCGGCATCCAGTGGCGCACGCTCAACGCCAGCAAGGGCCCGGCGGTGCGCGCCACCCGCGCGCAGGCCGACCGCGCGCTCTACAGGGCCGCGATCCGCCGGATGGTGGAAACGCAGCCGAACCTGTCGGTGTTCCAGCAGGCGGTCGACGATCTGCTGTTCGCCGGTGAATCGGTGACGGGCGTCCGCACGCAGATGGGCCTCGCGTTCCACGCGCCGGCCGTTGTGCTGACGGCGGGCACCTTCCTCGCCGGCCAGATCCACATCGGCCTTTCGAACTACGCCGGTGGCCGCGCCGGCGATCCGCCGTCCAGCGCGCTGGCCATGCGCCTGCGCGAGGCGAGCTTGAGCGTCGGCCGCTTGAAGACCGGCACGCCGCCGCGCATCGACGCGCGCAGCATCGATTTCTCGGGCCTCGAAGAGCAGCCCGGCGACACGCCGATCCCGACCTTCAGCTTTGACGCTGATGCGTCCGTGCACCCGCGGCAGGTGAGCTGCTGGATCACCCACACCAACGAAGCGACGCACGATGCGATCCGCGGCGGCTTGGATCGCTCGCCGATGTACACCGGCGTGATCGAAGGCGTGGGCCCGCGCTACTGCCCGAGCATCGAGGACAAGGTCACGCGCTTCGCCGACAAGGCCTCGCACCAGGTCTTCATCGAGCCGGAGGGATTGGACACGTTCGAGATCTACCCGAACGGCATCAGCACCTCGCTGCCCTTCGACGTGCAGCTCGCCCTTGTCCGATCCATCAAAGGCTTCGAAAACGCCCACATCACCCGGCCGGGCTACGCCATCGAGTACGACTACTTCGACCCGCGGGGGCTGAAGGCTTCGCTCGAAACGAAGGCGATCCGGGGCCTCTTCTTCGCCGGCCAGATCAACGGCACCACCGGCTACGAGGAGGCCGCGGCGCAGGGCCTGCTGGCAGGCCTGAATGCCGCGCGCTTCGTGCGGCAGCAGGACGCGTGGACGCCGCGCCGCGACGAGGCCTACTTGGGCGTGCTGGTCGACGACCTGATCACCCACGGCACCACCGAGCCCTACCGCATGTTCACCTCGCGCGCCGAGTACCGGCTGCAGCTCAGAGAGGACAACGCCGACCTGCGCCTGACGCCGGTGGGCCGCGAGCTCGGCCTGGTCGATGACGCGCGATGGGCGGCCTTCGAGACGAAGCGCGAGGCCATCGAGGCCGAAACCGCGCGCCTGCGCGCGATCTGGGCCGCGCCGAACAATGCGCTGGGCCGCGCCTTCGAAGCCGCCACCGGCCAGCCGGTCTCGCGCGAGACCCACGCGCTCGACCTCTTGAAGCGCCCCGAACTCGACTACGCCGCGCTGGTGGCCGTCGAGGGCCTCGGCCCGGGCGTGAGCGATGCCAAGGTCGCCGAGCAGGTGCAGATCTCGGCGAAGTACGCCGGCTACCTCGACCGCCAGCGCGAGGACATCGAACGCCAGCGCCGGCACGAGACCACGTCGATTCCCCTCGACTTCGAATACCGCGGCATCAGTGGGCTCTCGGCCGAGGTCGTCGCCAAGCTCAGCGCCGTGCGGCCGCAAACGATTGGCCAGGCGCAGCGCATTCCCGGCATCACGCCAGCGGCGATCTCGCTGCTGCTCGTGCACCTGAAGCGGAGCGGCCGGGCGGCCTGAGCGCCCTTGCATCGGCGCCGGGCGCCGCGCACGCTGGCGAGGCCACCCCTTCGAGGACGTCCCATGAATGCGAGCATCCCCGCCGGCCGCGGCAGCACCGGCAACGTCATCGCCGCCGTCTGCAGCTTCTTCATTCCCGGCCTCGGCCAGCTCGTGCAGGGCCGCGTGCTGTGGGCCCTGCTGTGGTTCGGCGCCGCCTGCATCATGGCCGTGCTGACCTTCCTGTTCACGCTGGGTCTCGCGCCCTTCGGCTGGGGCCTTGTCAGCGTGCTGTCCTGCATCCACGCCGCGGTGTACGCGCCGCGTCGCTGATCCGGCCGCGCGATGGCACCGCCTGCCGCTCCGGGCGACCCGCTGGTCGAACTGCAGCAGCGCCGCCTGCGACAGCTCGTGGTGGTGCTCGCGCTGGCGATGCTCGCCATCGGCCTCGTCAACGCGTTCCGGCTGCCCGCGGCGATGCTCGCCGTGCTGGGTGCCGGCCTCGGCCTGATGGCGCTCGCGCTCGCGCTGCAGGAGCGCGGCCGGTTCCATCTCGCCATGCCGCTGGTGCTGTGGAGCACCACCTTCGTCGCCACCGCCATCATCGCCCTCGGCGCCGGCCTGCGCGACGTCATGGTGCTGGCCTATCCCGGCATCCTGATGCTGGCGGCGATGACCGTCAGTCCGCGTCCGCTGCTCGGCCTGGGTGCGTTCATGCTGCTCGCACTCGGGGCGCTGGCCTGGGGCGAACTCGCCGGCGTCTATCGACCCGACGCCGGACCGATTGGCCCTTGGAGCTACGTCAATCGCGTGCTCATCCTCGGCGTGACCGCCCTGGTGGCGCGCAGCGTCGCCCTCGACCTGCAGGCCGCGGTGAGGCGGGCCGAGGCCGAGCGCGAGCGCGCGCGCGACAGCGCGCTGCGTCTGGCGTTCCTGGTGCAGCACGACGCGCTGACGGGCCTGCCCAACCGGCTGCTCGTGCAGGACCGCTTCCTGCAGGCCGCAGCCCGCGCCCGGCGTGACGGCGGTGCGCTGGCCGTGCTGGTGATCGATCTCGATGACTTCCGTCGCGTCAACGATTCGCTGGGCCACGGCGTGGGCGACGCCGTGCTGCAGCGGATGGCCGAGCGCCTCCGGGCCATGGCCGGCGAGACCGACACGCTGGGCCGGCTGGGCGCCGACGAGTTCGTGATCGTCAGTGCCGATCCGCTCGACGCCGACGCGCTGGCCGCGTACGCGCAGCGCCTGCTCGACGGCCTGGCTTCGCCGTTCGAGCGCGACGGACTGTGCATCGCCTGCGGCAGCTCGATCGGCATCGCCCGCTTCCCGCATGACGGCGACAGCTTCGAAACCCTGCTCAACCGCGCGGAGGCCGCGCTCTCCCGCGCCAAGGCCGACGGCCGCAGCGCCTTCCGCTTCGCCGACCCCGAGGTCGACATCGACGTCGGCGAGCATCTGCGCGTGGTCTCCGAACTGCGCGCCGGGCTCGAGCGCGGCGAGCTCGAGCTGCACTACCAGCCCATCGTCGCGCTCGCCGACGGCGAGCTGCGCGGCGTCGAAGCGCTGGTCCGCTGGCGCCATCCGGAGCGCGGCCTCCTGCTGCCCGGCGCCTTCATCGCGCTGGCCGAACGCAGCGGGTTGATCCATCCGCTCGGCGCGTGGGCGCTGGCCGAAGCGGCGCAGCAGCTGCGGCGCTGGGACGCGCGCGGCCTGCCGCCGCTCACCGTGTCGGTCAACGTTTCGCCGCTGCAGTTGGCCCAAGGCGACCTCGAGGACGCCGTGCGCCGTGCGCTCGAGGGGGCGACGCTGCCGGCCTCGCGTCTGGTGCTGGAACTCACCGAGTCCTCGCTGGTCGGCGACGCCGAGCCCCTGCGGGCGCGCATTGCGCGGCTGCGCGCGCTCAACGTGGGCCTGTCGATCGACGATTTCGGCACCGGCTATTCCAACCTCGGCTACCTGCAGCGCTTCGACGTGCAGTCGCTGAAGATCGACCAGCGCTTCGTACGCGGCCTTGCCGATGGCGCGCAGGCCGAGGCCATCGTCGGCGCCATCGCGCAGCTCGCCGCCGCACTGGGCATCCGCAGCGTGGCCGAGGGCATCGAATGCGAGACCGAGGCGCGACGGCTGCGCGCGCTGGGCTGCGACGCCGGGCAGGGCCGCCTGTGGGCCGATGCGCTCCCCGCGGCGGGATTCGCCCGCTGGGCGCTGGCGCGCGAGGCCGCGCGCGCGCACGTCGACACCGCCTGAGCGCGACGGGCGCGGAGCGGACGCGACGCTCACATCGCGCGCTCGAGACTTCGCGCGTTCCGCTTGCCCCGAGCCGCCCATGCGCCCACTTCGCCGCCCCGTTCCCGCGCCGCTGGCGCTGGGCCTCGCCTTCGCGCTGGGCCTGCCGCTCGCGCTCGCCGGCCCCGCCGCGCCCGTCCCGAGCTCGGCGCCCGGGCCGTGGACGCCCCGCGCCGACGCGCTGCCGCCGGGGCTGACCGCCGGCCTGTCGATGGACGCGAAAGCCGGCGACGTCGACGGCGACGGCGATGCCGACCTCGTGCTGGCGATGGAGTGGGCGCCGGTGCAGCTGCTGCTGAACCGCGGCGACGGCCGCCTGCACGCCGACCCCACGCGCCTGCCGCAGACCACCCACGACCACGAGGAGTCGGTGCTCGCCGACCTCGACGGCGACGGCGACCTCGACCTCGTCGTGGTCAGCGAGGACGACCGCGCCAAGGCACTCTGGCTCAACGACGGCCGCGGCCGCTTCAGCGTCGCGCCGTTCGCGGCGGCGGGCCGCGGCATCAGCAACGGCGTCGCCGCCGCCGACGTCGACGGCGATGGCGACCGCGACCTGGTGCTCGCCAATGCCGATGGCGACGTGCTGCTGCGCAACGACGGCCGCGCCGGCTTCCGCGCCGACGCCGGGGCCCTGCCCGCGGTCGAGGGCGTCTCGCAGGACGTCGTGGCCGCCGACGTCGACGCCGATGGCGACCTCGACCTGCTGTTCGGCAAGGAGAACGGCAGCCGGCTGCTGCTCAACGACGGGCGCGGCCGCTTCGCCGACGCCGACCCCGCGCGATGGCCGCGCATCGACGCCGAGACCCGCAAGCTCGCGGTCGGCGACGTCGATGGCGATGGCGACCTCGACGTCGTCCAGATCAACACCCGCTTCACCCGGCCGCAGGTCGCCGCGCAGGACCGCCTGCTGCTCAACGACGGCCGCGGCCGTTTCGTCGACGCCACGGACGGGCGGCTGCCGGCCGACAGCGCCGCCGCGGCGCATGGCGACCTGCACGACCTCGACGGCGACGGCGACCTCGACCTCGTGAGCGCCGAGGCGATGTTCGGGCCCGACGGCCCGCCGCCGATCCGCGCGCTGCTCAACGACGGCAACGGCCGGTTCGCGCCGGCACCCGCCACGCTGTGGCCGGACACGATCCGCGGCCCGCTGTTCGACAGCGTGATGCTGGACCTCGACGGCGACGGTCGCGACGAGCTCTATCTGGCGCTGCGCGGCGCGCCCGACGCGGTGGTCGGGCGCTGAACCCCGCTCAGCGGCACTCGCTCGGCGCCGGACCCACGCGGGTCAGCGGGATCTCGCCGCTGCGGCCGGCCATCTCGCCGACCGTGAAGCGGTACAGCAGCCGGCCGCTGCTGCAGCCGGTGAACTCCAGCGTCGCCTCGCCGACCGGGCGGATGCTGGTCGTCTCGCTGCGGTCGAAGCGACCTCCGGTGGTCTCGAAGATCGGGATGGCCGCCAGCCGCGTCGCCGTCGGATCGACGTCGCCGAGCTGCAGGGTGTACCAGCGGTGGTCGGCCGGGCCGCTGGCCGCGAAGGTGTACCAGGCGCCGAACAGCATCCGGTTCACCGGGTTCAGCTCGAACAGCAGGCCCTGCCCGGCGGTGGCCGGCTCGAACCATGCGCCGGTGTTCAGGAAGCCCCGCGGCGCATTGGCCACGGGCGCGCCTTCGTCGCAGGCGACGTTGGGCAGCAGCCGCTGCAGCACGACCTGCCCGCTGCGTCCGCCCGCCGCCGCGTTGAAGGCGTAGTCGAGCACCGCCTCGGTGCAGGAGCTGAAGGTCAGGGTGGCGGTGCCGAGCGGCACCGGCGGGCCGGCCGGGGCGCCGTTGTCGAACACGTTGGCGTTCGGCCGCCCGATGGTGAGCGGGAACACGCGGCCGTCGGCGCTGCCGGTGCCTTCGAGCGCGAACCAGTCCTGCTCGGCCACGCCGCCCACCCGATCGGTATAGGTGAACCAGCCGGCGAACAGGTAGGGCGCGGCGCCGCCGCGCGCGCTGCTGGTGTAGAGCTCGATCATCAGGCCCTGGCCGGCCGTGGCCGGCTCGAACCAGCCGCCCGAAAAATCGAACTGGTTGGCCGTCTGCGGTCGCAGGCTGGCCAGCGTGGTCGAGCGGAACTCGGCGCTGACGCCGCCAATGGTGAGCGTCGTCGTGGTGGTCACGCTGTGCCGCGCAGCGCTCGTGTGGCGCACGCAGATGCGCTGGCCCTCATTGATCGTCGTCGCCGCCGTGCTGAAGGTCCCGGTGCAGCCGATTGAATGCGCGCCGTCGAGCACGGCGACCGGCGCAGCGCCGGTTAGGCCTCGGATCTCGACAGCGGCCGAGGTCACCGCGCTCGACAGCGCCGTGCCGGTTTGCACCGGGAACGCGAAGGCTTCGGGCCGCGTGTCGAGCGGCGCGGAGCCCGCGCCCGCTGTCCACGCCGCAACGCCCGACTCGAAGGCGCCGATATCGGGCCGACTGCCGCTGAAGCCGTCCGTGAACGGCACCAGCGCGACGCCCGCGTCGATGGCGGGCGAGCCCGCAGCAAGCGAGTAGTCGCGCGCAGCGGCGTTGATGAAGCGCGGATCAGTGCCTTGGAACAGGTTGTTCGACACCGCTGCGCCGCTCGCGGCTCCACCGCGCACGAAAAGATTGTTCCGTACCCAGTAGTTCGCGCTGCTGGGCACGACCACCGGCGCGTCTACGGTGTTGTTGTAGATGCGTTCCGGCCCGGCGTTCGCGCGTGACGCGATCTTCAGGGCGTTGGGCTTGTTGACATTGAACGTGTGCAGCAGGTTGTGGTGCACGGTGGCGTTGTAGCTGTTGTTGTCGGTGTAGATGCCGGCCACTTCCCAGTGGAAGCTGTAGCCGTCCGGGGAAAACACGTGGTTGTGGTGAATGGTCGTGCCGGCTAGGTTCACGCTGCAGCAGACGTAGATGCCGCCGAGATCGGAGCTGAGGTTCCCGAAACGCGTGATCGAGTTGTAGGCGATCTCGTTGTTGCGGAAATCAACCCCGTTGGTGCGGAAGTCGACTTCGATGGCGCTGCGTCCGGCGCCATCGAGCGTATTTCGCAGAATCCGGTGGCCCGTGCCGTTGACTCGGATCAGTGCGGCGAAGCTCGACGCATAGTTCGCGTCGCGCAGCACGTTGTTGACCACATCATGCCCGGCGCCCTCCAACAGAACGGCGTTGCCGGCGCTGAAGGCCACCTCGCTGTTGCGTAGCACGTGATCGGCGCCGCGGAGCTGGATGCCGGTATCGTGGGTGTGGGAGGAGAGCACGAGCGCCGCGTCGGAATTGGGTGCGCGTTCGCTCGCCGGCAGCGGCGGGAGCCTGACGTGGTGCGAGACGTAGCGGGCCCTCAGGCCGTCGATGACCACGCCGCGACTATCGTCGCTGGTCGTAATGGTCGCGGCGAATACATCGAGGTCGAGCAGCTCGATGTGACTGCGCCCCGTGAGGTCGAACGCGAAGGTGCGCATCTTCACCTCAACGTCCTGCGGCTCGCCGCCGCCGGGTGCCCAGAGGTAGAGGCGCCGCGCCGCGTGGTCGTAGTGCCATTCGCCCGCAGCGTCGAGCAGGCCGAGTTTTCCGGTCACGAAGAACCAGTAGGCATCGCGCGTGTACGGCCAACTCATCGTTGCCTCGAGGCGGCCGGCACCGCCGTCCGTCACCGTGCCGGTACGCGACGTGTACCACTCGTTTACCCAGATCGTCGCGCCGGCCCAGCCCTCCGGGATCGCGGGAATGTTCGCGTTCTGCGCCACCGCCCGCTGCGGATCGCCGTCGAGCATGCGGACATAGCCGCCGGCGAGTCCGGGCTTCAGCAGGTTGCCGCCCGTATTGTTTGGCCAGCGCGCCTGCGGCTGCATGGTGCCGGCGACGAACACCTGGTTGGCCGTGAAGCCGGTATCGGCGAAGTCCTGTATCGGCAGCGTCGCCGTCGCGGCATGGATGTTGCCGCGGTGCGGCGTCCAGCCGCTTACGCGCTCGGCGCCCGAGACAACGACGGTCTCGTTGGGCGCGGCGCGGAAGCGGATCGGTGCGCCCTCGACGCCAGAATTCGCTGGTCGCACGGTTTCACGATAGGTGCCCGCGCGGATCAGGCAGGTGTCGCCGGCAACGGCGATCGTGGCGCAGCGCTGCACCGTCCGGAATGGCCGCGTGGCGCTTCCATCATTCGTATCTGAGCCGGTCAGTGCGACATGCAGCGTCCGCAGGGCGGACACTGTTTGATCCTGCCGCTCCGCCCGCGCCGCATCGACCGGCGAATACGCAAAGGCCGTTGGCGCCAGCAGCACAAAAAGCCAAAGGCGCGTCGTGCGGCCCAGTCTCGACATTCTGAGCGCCATCAAATGCATTGCCCCACTCCCCGTTGCCCCGGCGCGCACCGCTCCCAGACCCGCAGCGTAACGCCGCCACAGCCGATTGCTTGTCTTGGCGCTGATGATCGGCCTCCGGCGTCGCGGCGGCCCGTCTGTGAACCGGTCGAGCGATGGCGAGGGATTTGGATCGACGGCGCTAATGGCAACGCGTCGGTTCAGACCTTCACGCGAGTCGTCGGAGCGCTTTAATCCGGTCGCCCCCGGCGACTCCCGGCGATCCGGCATGGCCCCGGCCGCCGCGTCCGCGGTACACTCTTGGTCTCGCGATTCCCTCGCGATTCCACGCGCCTGTAGCTCAGCCGGATAGAGTAGCGGCTTCCGAAGCCGTTGGTCGGGGGTTCGAATCCCTCCAGGCGCGCCACGTCCCGCACGCGTCGGGCTTTGATCAACGCGCAGCGCGGCCTCGGGCGCCGCCGCGGGCCGCGAAGGGCGCAGCGTCCGGTTTGCATCGCCCGGGGCATGCGGCAACCTACGGCCCTCCTTGAACCTCCAAGGCTGCCGAGGCCGATGCCGAAACCCGCCCCTGCGCCGTCGATCCGCGTTGCGGCCGGTATTGGCGCCCTCCTGCTGTTCGCGGCGTACTGGCTGATCTTCGCGATCACGTCCGACGACGGGCTCGCCGGCGGTGCGAGGAGCGCCCTGAACAACACGGTGCCGGCCGTAGCGCTGGCGCTCATCACCCATGTTCTGCTCGACCGCTTCGTCTGGCCGGGTCCGCGCTGGCTGCAGTGGAGTGTCCAGATTCCCTCGGCGCTGGCGTTCGCGCTGGCGTGGTACATCGCGATCCTGGTCATCCGCGGGCTGCGCAGCGACTGGGTCGAGCAGGGGTTTTCCCTGGCGCCGTTCGCGCCGGTCGCATTCGTCTGGCAGATGTTCCAGGGCGTCACGTTCTACGCGCTGGTGGCGCTCGCCAGCCTCGCGATCTGGCTTTCGCGCCGCATCGACGCGCTGGTCGACGCCGCATCGCGACCGCCGTCCGCGGCGGCGCTGACGTCGATCCTCGTCAAGACGCAGGACGAGACGCGCAGCGTGGCCGTCGACGACATCGTGCGGGTGTCCGGCGCGGGCGACTATTCGGAGATCGTCCTGTCCGATCGCACGGTGCTGTCCACCTCCCGCCTGTCGCGGTTCGAGGCGGTGCTGCCCGCCGAGCGCTTCATCCGTGCCCACCGATCGCACCTCGTCCGCGTGGGCGCCATCCGCCGGACCGAGCCCGCCGGCAACGGCCGCACCACCGTGCACCTGTCGGATGGCTCCCACATCGTCAGCAGCCGCGCCGGCGCTCGCCTGTTGAGAGAGGCGGCGCTCTAGCGGCGTGTCGATTCACGCGCGCCGGGTGTCGGTTGGCCGAATCGCCAGTGAAAGGCGGCCCGATCGGGTTCCGATTGCAGCCCCACCCCGCCGATGGAGCGCCACGATGAACCCGACCCCGTTCGATCGACTGCCAGCCGCGATGCGCCGCCTGCTGGCCGCGCTGGCCGTGGCCTGTGCCGCTGCGAGCTTCGCCGCGATGTCCGCTGCGGAGGCGCGACCTCCGGAGCAGGCGCTTGCCGTGGGTCAGGCCTTGCCGGGCGCGTTCTTCCAGCGTCCCGAGGGGCCGGGGCCGTTCCCGACGGTCATCGTGCTCGGCGGCAGCGAAGGGGGTGACTTCACGGCCCGCCAGATGGCGCCGCTGCTGCTGGGGCAGGGCTACGCCGTGCTCGGCCTGCCCTACTACTCGCCGGACTGGGGCGGGGGCTCATCGCTGCCGGCGCTCCCCGAGGCCTTCCACGACATTCCGCTCGACCGCCTCGAGACGGCCCGCGACTGGCTGCGCGCCCAGCCGGAGGCGGCCGGGTCACCGATCGGCGTCTACGGCGTATCCAAGGGCGCCGAGTTCGCGCTGGCCGGCGCCAGCCGCATCGAGGGCTTCGATGCCGTCGTCGCGATCGTTCCCAGCGACGTGATCTGGGAAGGGTGGGGCCCGGGCACCACCGAAGGCCGGAGCAGCGGCTTCAGCTGGCGCGGCGAGCCGCTGCCCTTCGTCCCGTATGTCGGCATGCGGGCGGAGCTGGCGAAGTTCGGCCAACCCGGGTCTGCGCCGCGCCTGCGCACGCCGCACGACGCGGGGCGGAACGCGCATCCGGATCGCGTCGAGGCCGCGCGCATCCGGGTCGAAGCCATCGATGAGCCCGTCCTCGTGGCCGGCGGCGACGAGGACGGCACGTGGGCCTCGGGGCCAATGGCCCAGCGGATCGCCGAGCAGCGTGCGGCCGCCGGTCTCACCACGGTGTCCGTGGTGGCGCTCGAGGCCGGACACGGCCTTTCGGGAACGGGCGTGCAGCCCTCCCACGGCACGTTCCGCTACAGCGACGCCGATCTCGCGGCGCAGGCGATCATCTGGCCGGCGACCCTCGCCTTTCTCGCCGAGCACCTCAAAGGGCAGGGCGACGCGGTCTACCCGGCGGGTGCGGTCGTGGTGCGGGCAGGCCGCGCGGCGGCGTCGCCCTGAATCCCTGCGCGCGCTACGGGCCGCGAGCCCCCGCATAGGCCCGCTCGCGCTCCGCCTGCAGGCGCTGGCGCAGGTACTCGTCGCGGCTGAGGCCGCCCGGGATCGTGCGCATGGCGCCCACTTCCGCGACGACCTGTGCTTCGCGCGCCTTGTAGGCGCTGAAGGCCGGATCTCGGGCCTGGGCCGCTTCGAACGCCCTCCGGCGACGCTCTGCTTCGAGCCGGTAGGCCTCGGCCAGCGCCTCGCTGCGCCGCAGGCGCTCCGCCGGGTCGGCCACGCCGCGTTCAATCAGGGCAAGGCGGAGCAGCCGAGCCTCGTCGGCGGACAGTCGCGACGCGAGCTCCTCGGCTTCCACCTGCGCGTCGAGCTCGGCGGCGATGCGCGCGCGTTCGGCAGCGTCAAGCGCGCCCGCATGGGCAAGGAAATCGCGCAGCCGCGCCTCAAAGCGCCGCCGCGCCTCCTGCGCGGCCGGCGCCGCGCGGGCGTCAGGTGGTGGGGTCAAGGCGGCAAGCGGCGCCGCCCCGGTGGCGTGAGCCGGGCCGCCTGCCGTGCGTGACGCGCTGGACGTCGCGGCGCGCGCCTCGGCGTCCATCGCATCCCTGTCGCGAGCGGTGCCATCGACGCCGCCACCGCCGAAGCTCCGGAACGCACCGCTCCACATCGCGGCGCAAGCCAGCGCCGCGACAAGCGCGGCGCCGATGGCCACCTCCCGCCCACGCATCGCGCGGCGCCTCAGAGGATCAGGTCGATCAGGGCGTACAGCGGGTTCAGCGGCTTGGCGCGGTCGGCCGCGTCGCTGGCCTCCGAGGCGTCGAGCACCGGGCCGCTGCCGTCGAGCACGCTGTCGATGAAGTGCCGGAGCTCGAGGCCGCGTTCCTGCACGTCGCCGTTCTTGAAGTCGACCACGGTGGTGCAGTGGCTCTCGTTGAGCGCGCGGAACTGCGGGAAGTAGCCGCCGAAGTTGCCGATGCCGTCGAGCTGCGTGCGCAGCCGCGCGGTGTCCTGCGACCATCGGGCCGTGATCAGCGCCGGCTTCTGCGCGGCCGGCGCGCCTTCGATCTCGGGGTAGAAGCGCTCGTAGGAATACGAGGAGTAGTTCTGGTCCTGCCAGAAATGCGTGTGGCCGAGGCGGTCGTTCGGGTAGCGGCCGGCGAGCGCCGGGACGATGCTGCCGAGGTTGCCGAGGTCGAAGGCCGGGGCCGCCGCCTTGATGAAGCCCAGCGGGCTGGCGCCCGGGCTGCCGTCGAGGCCCCACACGCTGCGGATCTGCCCATGCAGGCGCACCGACGGGAACTGCGCCGGATCGCCGGACTGCGGCGTCGGGAAGATCGGGCCCGAGTCGTTGATCAGGAAGCCGCGCGTCGGCGCGAGGTCGCGGCGCAACGAGGCGTAGTTTGTCAGGCTGCCGGTGCCGCCGGCGCTGCAGCCGGTGGAGAGCATCTGCGTCGGGCGCGGCAGGTTGTTCTTCAGCCAGGCCACGACGGCGCGGCTATTGCGCAGCCCGTTGTGGTGCCACACGAGCGGCGGCGCCTGGCCCGCCGGGTCGGTGTACACGGCCACGCGATCACCGCTGTAGACGTCGCCGGTGCAGTAGGGCACGTAGACGATGTTCCAGTTCTGCGTCTTCACCGCGTCGAAGGGGCTGATGCGGGTGACGAACGGGCTGACGAGGCTGGCGCCCGGGTTGGCCAGCGCCATGTAGTCGTCGGGGATGCCGTTCGGGTTGCGCGCGCCGCGCACGCCGGTCTGGCCGGTGCAGCTGGCGTAGTCCCAGCAGGCGCCGCCGCCTTCCATGTAGATCAGCGTGTTGCGCGTGTGCGGCACGCGGTTGACGAAGAACTTGTACGGCGAGCCGTTGCCGCAGACCGCGCCGGTCGAGGGCGACAGGCGGATGGTCTGCCAGGTCCAGTAGGCGCCGGGATTGAAGCCGTCGTCGAAGCTCGACGGATCGGGCAGCAGCGGGTAGGCGCCGGTCTTCTGCGCGGCGCGCACCGGGTTGTCCGGGCCCGGCGGGAAGAGCAGGTTCAGGGCGGTCTGCCAGCCGGCGTAATCGCCCTCTTCGGCGAACGCGGGCGTCGCGGGCGCGGCGAGGGCGAGGCCGAAAGCAACGGCGAGCGCCGCCGGGCGGCGGAGGTGGTTCGAAGCCATGTTGTTCCCCTTCGTCAGGCCGTCGCGGGGGCGACGGCGGCTGCGCATTTGATGCGGCGCATCATCCCCATGGCGCAGCGCGGCATCGACCGTACCGCAGCGGGCGCGCCGGTGCGTTAAGGGGCGCGCCGGTGCCTGATCTCGAAGGGCGGAATGGCGTCATCCGGCGTGAACCCGAACACCGCGCCGTAGAAGGCGAGCTCGGCTTCCTGCGCGCGGATGATGTTCTCGGCTTTGCGGAAGCCGTGCTGCTCGCCTTCGAACTCGAAGTAGGCGTGCATCACGCCGCGCGCGTCGAGCGCCTCGACGATGCGCCGGCTCTGATCCGGGGTGACGATGCGGTCTTCGGCGCCCTGGAAGGTGATCAGCGGCTCGGTGAAGCCGTCGAGGTGGAACAGCGGCGAGCGCGAGCGGTACAGCGCCTCGTCCGGCGGGCCCACCAGCGACACGTCGTACTGGCGTTCGAACTTGTGGCTGGTGGCGGCCAGCGCCTTGATGTCGCTGACGCCGAAGTAGTTGGCGCCGGCCTTGAAGCGGTCGGTGAAGGCGAGCGCGGCGAGCGTGGTGAATCCGCCCGCGCTGCCGCCGCGGATCGCGACGCGCGCGGGGTCGGCTTTGCCCTGCGCCACGAGGAAGTCGACCGCGGCCACGGCGTCCTGCACATCGACCACGCCCCACTGGCCGTTCAGGCGGTGGCGGTAGTCGCGGCCGAAGCTGGTCGAGCCGCCGTAGTTCACGTCGACGATGGCGAAGCCGCGGCTTGTCCAGTACTGGCGCGAAAGCGCGAACGTCGGCTTCGACACCGAGGTCGGGCCGCCGTGGATGGTCACGATCAGCGGCGCGATTTCGCCCTCCGGGCCGCGGAAGGCCGGGTTGGTCGGCGGGTAGAACGTGGCGTGCGCGGTGCGCGCTTCGCCGTCGGGGCCGGCCGCGGTCGGGAACTCGATGCGCTGGCCGATCGAAATCAGCTCGCGCGGAACGCCGAGCGCGTTGGGCTGGTGCAGGCGCGTGACGGCACCGCTGGCGGGATCGACGGCGACGAGGGTCGGCTCGTCGTCCACCGCCGACGCCGTCGTGACCACGCGGCCCTGCGTGTCCAGCGCGATGTCGCCGAAGGCCACGAACGGCAGGTCGAGCGCGCGATATGCGCCGCTAGCGAGGTCGATCTCGCCAAGCGCGTCGACGGCCGCGAGGCCGGTCCGCACGATCGCCGTGCCGCGATCGGTCAGCGCAAAGGTGCGCATGCCGAGCTGCCACAGCGGGCCGCCGAATTCGCGCGGCATCGTCGACACCGCGCGCGCGACGTGGCCGTTCCACGCGTAGAGGTTCCACCAGCCCGACGGCTCGTCGATGAAGTAGAGCGTGCCGTCCTCCCCCCATTGCGGCTCGAGCGCGGCGGTGTCGCCGCTGCTCACGCGCGTCGGCTCGCCCAAGCGGCCGTCGGGCTGGAACGCCGCCACGTGCAGCGCAGTGCGGTCCCACGGCATGTCGGGATGGTTCCAGGTGATGAACGCGAGCCGCGTGCCGTCGGCCGACAGCCGCGGGAAAGCCACGAAGTCGGTGCCGGTGAACAGCACGCGGCCGGCGGCGTCGAGCGCGTCCGCATCGAACGAGGCGAGCGCCTCGGCACTTGGGACGACCACGCGCACGATCTCGTTGCGCTCCTCGCCGTTGGCGGCCTTCGTCGCCTCGGTGTGGTCTTCGCGTACGCAGACGAGCGCGCGGTTGCGCGCGTCGACATCGCAGTCGCTGTACTGGAACTTCGCCGGCGTGATCGCCACCGGCGCCGCGTCGCCGCGCTGCAGGTACAGGCGCTGGTCGCTGAAGTTGGCGAAGACGATGTCGTCGCCCAGCAGCCAGTAGCTGCTGCCGCCATACTCGTGAACGCGCGTGCGCACGCTGAAGCCCTGCGGCGTCAGCGTGACCGGCGCGCCGTCGGCACCGAGCGTCCGCAGCACCTGCCGACCGGCTTCGTCGGGGCGGCTCTCGCGCCAGTACACCCGGCCGTCGAACACCCGCACATCGCTGACGGCCACGGCCGCCTTGGCGAGATCGGCCGCCGCGATCGGACTGGCCCAGCTGCCGAACGCCGCCACCGCGGCAGACGGGGCGGGCGGCTCGGCGCCCGGGTGCCCATCGACCGCAGTGCCGTCGTCAACCGCGACGCTGCAGCCCGCTCCGGCGAGCCCTGCGCCCAGCGCGATCGCCAGCGCGCGTCGGGACGCGGCGCTGCGCGGGAAGGGGGAGACGACGGTTCGGCGGTGCGGCATGGGCGGCGCTCTGGCGGTGGGGCTTGGGGCCGACACTGTGCCAGAGCGCGGTCGCCGGACCGCGCGACCGCTCAGACCCGCGTGCGCTGCCTCAGCCAGCGCACCGCGTCGTCGCGGCAGCCAAGCAGCTGCGCGGCCATGAACACCGATTCCACGCCGCCGCGCGAATCGAGCCAGGCGTCGCGGTCGTCCCAGACGCGCCGCGCCCAGCCGAGCACGTCCTCGCCGCCGGGTTCGGCCGCAGCATCGGCTTCCGGCGCGGCGGCGGCCGTCGGTGCGGCGGCATCGGCAGGGGAACGGTCGGACATGGCCACATCTTGGCGTCCTGCGCCGGCGATCGCCGTCATCCGTCGTCCGCTGCGCGTGTAGGAAAATGCCCACACGCGCTGCCGCACCCGATCCACTGCCACCGCCGTCGAATCCCGATGCCCGAGCCCCGCCATCCGTGCCAGCGCTGCGGCGCGTGCTGCGCCGCGTTCCGCGTCGCCTTCCACTGGCGTGAAGCGGCGCCCCACTCGCCCAAGGGCCCCGACGAGGCCCTCACGGTGCAGGTGCGCCCCTTCGAGGTGGCCATGCGCGGAACGGAAGGGGGTCGGACGCCGCGCTGCGTGGCGCTGGTGGGCGACATCGGCGACCGCGTGGCCTGCGGCATCTACGCGCACCGGCCGCCGCCCTGCCGCGCCCTCGAGGCCTCGTGGGAATCCGGCGCGCCCAGCCCGCAGTGCGATCGCGCCCGCGCGCGGCACGGCCTGCCGCCGCTGACGCCGGCCGATTTCGACGCGTGGCGCGCGAGCGGCTTCTCCGCGCCCCGGCCGTAAGCGCACACTCGCGGCAAGGCCGCCGCAGACGGGCGGCCATGGAGCCGCGATGGCCGACGCCGACGCCCCCCGTAGCGCCTGTACCGGCCTCGTGCTGACCGGCGGCGGCGCCCGCGCGGCCTACCAGGTGGGCGTGCTGCGCGGCATCGAGCGCGTTCGCGAGCGCTGCGGCGGCGCACGCGGCCCCGGCGGCACGCCGTTCGCGGTGATGACGGGCACCTCGGCCGGCGCGATCAACGCCGCCGCGCTGGCCAGCGAGGCCGACGACTACGGTCGCGCGCTGGATCGCCTCGAGCGGACCTGGCGAACCTTCCAGGCCCATCACGTCTATCGCGCCGATGCGTTCGGCGTGGTGCGCAGCGGCGCCCGCTGGCTGACGCTGTTCACCGTCGGCTGGGCCATCGCGCGGTGGCGCAGCGCCAAGCCCAAGTCGCTGCTCGACAATGCGCCGCTGGCCGCGCTGCTCGCCGAGAGCGTCGCGCTCGAGCGCATCCCGGGCCTCGTGCAGCGCGGCGTGCTGCGCGCCTTCGCGGTGACCGCATCGAGCTACACCGCGGGCACGCACGTGACCTTCTACGACGATGCCGGGCGACGCGCGCCGTGGGCGCGCTCGCAGCGCGTGGCGGTTCCCGGCGCGATCTCGGTGGCCCACTTGCTGGCCTCGTCGGCGATCCCCTTCGTGTTCCCCGCGCAGCGCCTTGCCTTCGACGGCGACGCGCACTGGTTCGGCGACGGGTCGATGCGCCAGACCGCGCCGCTGTCGCCGGCGATCCACCTCGGGGCCGACCGGCTGCTGGTCATCGGCGCCGGACGACTGCAGGAGCCGCCCGGCGAGAAGCGCCCGGTGGGCGGCTACCCGTCGCTCGCGCAGATCGGCGGCCACGCGCTGTCGAACATCTTCCTCGACGCGCTGGCGGTCGATATCGAGCGCGCCCAGCGCATCAATGCGACGCTTGCGCTGCTGCCGCCGGAGCGCCGCGCGGCCTCGATGCTGCGCCCGCTCGAGCTGCTGGTGATCGCGCCGTCGCAGCGCATCGACGACATCGCGCTCAAGCACATCGGCGCCCTGCCGGCACCGGTGCGGACGATGCTCCGCGCGGTGGGGGTCACCGAGGCCGCGGTAGGGCCGGCTCGCGGCGGCGGCGGCGGCGCGCTCGCCAGCTACCTGCTGTTCGAGTCCGATTTCACCCGCGAGCTGCTGGCCCTCGGCGAGGCCGACGCGCTTGCCCGCGCGGCCGACGTGCGGGCTTTTTTCGGCTGGCCGGCGCCCGTCGCCGCTGGCGACGCGGCGGTCGGACCGGATTGAGCCGCGGCCTCACGTCGAGTTGACCCGCCGCGCTTTCCCCGGACGCCCCGGAACCGCGAGAATGGCGGACCACGCGCCGGCGCCGTCGCGCCCCCGCAGGCCCTGAACTGGAGGCTCCATGTCGCACACGCCCACGCCGCCCGCCGGCGGCGAGAAGATCACCATCCAAGGCGGGAAGCTGCACGTCCCGAACCACCCGATCGTTCCCTTCATCGAAGGTGACGGCATCGGCCCGGACATCTGGCGCGCTAGCGCGCGCGTGCTCGACGCGGCCGTGGCCAAGGCCTACGGCGGCGCGAAGAAAATCCACTGGATGGAAGTGCTGGCCGGCGAGAAGGCCTTCAACGAAACCCAGAACTGGCTGCCCGACGCCACCGTCGACGCTTGCCGCGACTACCTCGTGAGCATCAAGGGCCCGCTGACCACGCCGGTGGGCGGCGGCATCCGCTCGCTGAACGTCGCGCTGCGCCAGATGCTCGACCTCTACGTCTGCCTGCGCCCGGTGCGCT
>ERZ1066121.793-NODE-793-length-26641-cov-11.385504_pt1 | contig 26641 bp, 17 predicted proteins | sample MGYA00382768_ERZ1066121 | MGnify/ENA primary metagenome ERZ1066121 (study PRJEB33369, sample SAMEA5778351) | biofilm metagenome | biome: Industrial cooling water; feature: Water cooling tower basin; material: Biofilm | place: United Arab Emirates | collected...
TTACAACGAGAGCAGATGACTGATTTTTCTCTGTCCTTTACATAATGGCACTACCGGTTGGTTTAATGCGATCGCACCCAATCCGTCAAATCCTTTTTATGACCGAGAAGATGCGTTTTGGTGGCTGATGATCACGCCATTTCTCTTGATCATCGGATGGTTATGTTGTTGGGCACAAACAAGCGGGATTCGTTTACCCAGTTTTCCAGGTTGGGTTCTCTTGCTAACGGCTGTTGTTGGCGTGACGCTTGAACCTTTTTCGGGATTTTGGCTGATGATTCCTCCTGCGTTGCTCATGCTGGTTGATCGGCAACAGTTCAAATTAAGAGGCTAAGTTCATGCCACCAACTAACACAGTCACCTCAATTTCTCCTGAACTCGCGGCTCGGCTTCGGGCTATGCCCAAAGTTGAAATCCACGTTCACGTTGAAGGCGCAACAGACGCAGAGACGTTCTATCAGATAGCGCAGCGAAATCACGTTGAGTTACCGACAAGTTCATTCGCAGACTGGAAGTCATTTTTTGAGTTTCGCGATTTTTCCCATTTCATCCAAGTTTACGCAGCAGCAGTTCAGTGCTTGCAAACGCCTGAAGACTATGCCCTGCTGATTGAACGGTTCTACAAGCGACAAGCAGAGGAAAACATTCGCTACACGGAAGCTTTCTTGAGTGCCTCGTTTCTGACTCAAAAGTTTCAGGATGACGAAATTTTGGATGCGATCGCAGCAGGGCGATCGGCAGGGGAAGCCAACTATCACTGCGAGATTAATCTCATTCCTGATATTGCGCGTGAAGTTCCTGATTCTCAAGATCGCGTTTTGGAATTTGTTGTGAAAGGGAAAGAGCGCGGGTTATTTGTGGGCTTAGGGTTAGGAGGACTTGAAGTTGGATATCCACCAGACCTGTTCACAGAGACGTTTGCTCAAGCCCGTCGGCAAGGACTTCGCTTGGTGGCTCATGCAGGCGAAGCGGTAGGAGCAGAAAGCATCTGGGGCGCAGTGAATACGTTGAAACCTGAGCGAATTGGACATGGCATTCGGTGTTTAGACGATCCCAACTTAGTGGAAGTCCTCCGCCAACATCAAATTCCTTTGGAAGTGTCACCTCAAAGCAACTATTGCCTGGGTGTTGTCAAGCAAAGTGAACCTCACCCCATTCGCAAGATGGTTGATGCTGGGCTATACTGCACCGTCAACTCGGACGATCCAGCCATGTTTTCCACGAGTTTAACAAACGAGTATTTAACGCTTGCAGCACAAGGATTTAGCTGGGAGGAACTTTGGCAACTCAATTTGAATACGTTGGAAGCAACATTTCTGAATGAAGTTGAAAAAGATAAGTATCGTGCTGAGTGGCAGCAATTCACGCGATCAGCCAGCTAGCGATCGCGTTCAGCGTTCAGTTGAGTTGCTCTTGTCTATTGTTCAGAGGCACCACACGTCCACTCACCGCAATCGTCAAGCAGCTTCACTTGAACTCATGGAGGGTGAACCAATGGAGCGATCGCATAGAACTGTTGCGCTATCAAAAGCAAGTTCAGCAACAAGCAGCAGCTTGAATGACGAGTTGAACCTCTAGGTAGCACCTGGAGGTTTATATTCAGCTAGCCCCCACGTCACCAGAAGGACAATCGTGCGGTGCTGATATAAGGTTTCGTATCTGGTAAACCAGCAAAATCCAGTCATCTTCCACCAGATTTTGCAAAGTCTTACCGATCGCTTGTCCAATAAATGCCTTTACCTGATCTAATGACCAGCCCATTTGGTTTGCCAATTGACCAAACTGGTATCTCAAGTCATCTTGCTGCTTTGGTATAGGCACTGCTGAGGCAGGTTTGTTTTTTGGAGTTGCTGGCTTCAAATTAGGACGAGGATGCAGCGGGGGAGAAGAGGGGGAGTTTGGATACACTGTTGAAGGGAAAGAGGGATAGCGACAGGATACATGTAAAAACCTGCAGGATAGGATTCAATTGCCTACTGCACAAGCCTTTCAGCTTTTGGCTCCTTGACTTGTAGCCTTGAAAGCTTGCAGTAGTACAGGTTTGGACTACTTTCGGCCTAAGTACTATTCAAAAATCGCTAGTACACCCACCGATTTTTAGCTTTTCTGAAGGCTGAAACCCTGATTCTTTCGTTGACTAATTGCAGATCGTGCAAAGAGGGAATAGCTAGATGTGCCAATACTTTGAGGGTGATCCTGCAGGTTTTTACATGTATCCTGTCGCTATCCCCTCTTGACCAGCAAAGTGAGTCTTCCCTTCTGCATCGCCCTTTCCAACCCCAATGGCTCCTCGTAAATCCACTGCTCAAACGGTTTATCAACTCAAAATCACCCTCCAAGATGTCAAACCACCGATTTGGCGACGAGTTCAGGTACTCAATAATTGGTCTTTAGGGCAATTGCATCACTTTATTCAGGTTGTGATGGGATGGACGGATTCCCATTTGCACCAGTTCACGATTGCTGGAATTGAATATGGTCAGCCGATGCCGCAATACGATTTCAATGTCCGCAATGAAGCGACCGTAAAGCTCAGCAGAGTCATCTCAGGTGAGAAGTTCAAATTCTTCTATACCTATGACATGGGAGATTGTTGGGAGCATGAGATATTAGTCGAAAAGGTGTTGCCCCGTGACCCTGAAAAGTTCTATCCCTGTTGCTTAGCAGGTAAACGGGCTTGCCCACCCGAAGATTGTGGAGGGACTGGGGGATATGCAAGATTAGTTGCAGCGATTCAAAATCCTGACCATCCTGATCATGAGGATCTGTTGGAGTGGGTGGGAGAGGGGTTCGACCCGAATGAGTTTGACTTGAACCAGATCAATCAGGATGTTGAGAGCTTGAACCGCAGCTTTTGATAAAGCTACTTCAAATGCTTGAAAGCCACGCAGCACAAGCGTTGTAGACATTTTGACACCAGGAAAACCGATGAAAATGAAGGCTAAAAGCCTTACACAGCAAGGGCTACAGCCTTAGCGTTGTTTTTTGTTCCACTCATAAAACTACCCCAGCACCGTTGTCTACAACAATAGTTTCGGGAAATCGCTCGAAGCGTTGAACACAAATCCGTAACGCCATCATGCAGGCACGATAGGATGGACGTTCAAAGCTCAAATACACTGCCAGTACTCGACGGGAAAAAGCATCGAGCAGAACTGTTGTCCACGGTCTACCGAGAAGTTCTCCGGTACGTGAACACACCAATTCAATGTCCAATTCAGTATGGTCAATGTGACAGAGTTCAAACGGGCGGTCGCCGTGTCGGGGGGTGGTCAGATTCAGTTCCCAGTAGAAGGTGGATTGTTGGTAGGCTGCTTTTACTCCTTGTCGTTTCTTGGTTTGCTGATATTGATTTTGTTGGTTCAAGTGGCGGTAAAAGGTGACATGGCTGGGGCAAGCATCTGAGCGATTTGCCTTCTCCCATTCCCGAACGAGAATACCGTACACCGCCAACTTCCCCTTTTGCTGGAGGGTCTCGTAATGCTCCTCAATCACCTGGTCTATGAATGCCCAAGCATCTGGATCTACTCTGGCAGCATGGTTTCCTTTCGCGCTTTGATGAGGCAACAATCCGATGTATCCCCAGTTGTACAGTTGCTGGGCTGCCCTAAACTGGTGTTTCCAGCGTCGAATGGTGCGAGCAGAAACGATGGCTTGCTCTGGTGGCTCACCTTGTAAATAAGACTCCAGGATACGATAGCGGTGGTTAGCAATTCTCAAATCCTCGGGACTAGCGTGTAGAAACGGTTCCCACGTCTTTGTAGGATGGCTCAAATCTGATTGCTCGAAAGCTGGGGGGGGTTGCTGCCAGGGAGAAGCAAAGTGATAAGCTTCGGCGGTCTCCCAATTCCGAAACAGTTGTACCTTTGCAGGTTCAGTTAATGAAATCACGCTTTGGTTGGTATAAAGCTGTTTCGTGGCAATTAGGGCATGAATATCATCAGAACTTGCCGTGAGGATGGACTGAAGTAGCTGAGTAATGGTGATGCCAGGTGTCGTTGCAACCCCCTCGATAAGGGCAGTTTTGACAGCTTCACTGATAGGATAACTGCCATCCCGATAGCTTCTGAGAAATTGGCGATTACGATGTGCAATCCAGTTAATTTCACTATCCAACCGCAGGCGGTAAGACATGCCATATGTGGCAGCATCCGCTTCAGCAGGAGGATTATGCCATTGTCCATCTGCATCTTGATAGTAGTGGTTTGGTTGTTTCTGGGTCAGTTCTGCAAGCTGCTTCTCTGGTTTCCACTCTTCAAATCCAACGGTTGTTTGCCGCAAAACCAAAAAGTCTGGAACGTGCTGACAGCAAATCGTGCGACCGTCTATTGAGAGAAATGACAACTTCAGTTGAATCGGCTGGTCATAATACTCCAAGACTTCCTCATCGGCTTCGTATGCCTCGATTGCAGGGAGTTCTACCTTGTGTGATTCAAACTGGATAGTTTTACCCATCTTCAAGCTGGGGTAACGACCGCAAACATTACCATAGCCACCTCCAACTCGTCGCACAGGTTCTGAAGCACGAATCTGGGTGACAAGCATCTGTGCTGCGTCCGATAGATTCAGTTGAGAACACCAAACCTCAAATTCTGCGTCACTCAGCATGGCATCTTCCTCAACTCGCCAATGTGCAACAGTTTACGAGTTCTGGGCTGATTGAGTAGTAAAAGCTGAAACCTGCCTATCTGAGAAGGCTGTAGCAGTTCGCTGCTGCTTTTGTAGGATTTTCGGTCAGCTTATGGTTAAAACCATCCTGATTGGAAGCTTACCATTGCTGAGGAGTCGCCAACTGCAAGCAATGCCAAACGTAACAATCAGTCTTTCAGCCTTTGCTGCGGTCAGCTTATGATTTAAAGAGTGGTCAGCTTATGATTAAAACTACAAATAGAGGTGCTTTTAGGGGCACACGGTATGGGGCGATCTCTCAATGAAAAGTGCTGGGCCTGTAGTTTGTTGACGGCGGCTGAGGCTCGCAAACTCCATGATGAGGGGATTGGAGGCGATGGCTGTTGGCAGGAGGGAATTTGCTACAGTCGGCGGTCGTATTATCGGAAAGGTCGGAGCAGAGGGGCAAGGCGATCGCTCCAGATCGAAGAGATTGTGGTGCCGATTCCAGAGATGCCTTTCGTGGTGCTCCATACCTATGTAGACAAGCCCCGGCAGGCGAACGATGAGGTAGTGATCCACGCGATGTGTGCGGAGCTGTGGATGGGGAGTCAGCCGATCGCAATAACGCAGCCGCAGCACACATTCGGGCTACCGCCGCGAACGGTGAAGGAGTATGCCCGTCAACTGCTGGATGCCCTGTACCAGCGGTACGGCAACGGGCGGCGTAGTGGGTTTGAGCGGTTTGCCCGCGAGGAGCAGCATTCGGGATCGCAGTGTCCAGTTCGCCCTTGTTCTTACCATGCAGACCATCTCCGAGTGGGGGCACAGGGATGACGAAACAGTTAGAGCTGCCGCTGTGGGAGATGCTACGAGATGCCCAATTGATGCCTGAGCAGGCGGATTTTGAGGAGTTACTGGAGGAGGTGGAGGAAGCGATTTCTCAGGTTCCAGAGTCAGATCAACTGCGGCTGGCGGGGGAGGCATTTCTCCTGCTGACTGAGGTGTATGCGACGCGATCTGAAATCTGGATGGAGGAGTGGGAACAGGCATCGAAAGACCCGGTGGTGGAGCGGGGCTTTTTTGATGACCTAGTGCGGCAAACGATGGCAGTGGATTTGAGTGAGTTGATAGAGCCAGCGCCGCCCCGAAAGCAGCAGTCGAAGCGGGAAGTTAGGCAGGAGGGGTCGATCGTGGCAGCCGTGGAAAAGGAGGCGGTGCTGGCGATGGTGGAGCAAATGGAGGAGGAGGAGGAGAAGAAAGAGGTGTTGGCACACCCGGAGGGATCAGCTTTGCTGTGCGCCCACGACGAAAATGTGTCCGCTTGGATCGAGGCAATTCAGCAGTGGTTGAGGATGTCTGCTGCTCAAAGCGTTTCCCTTGCCGATTTGTACAACCACCTTAAAATGCCTTGGATTGAAGTATGGATGGGTGTGCTGTTAGGTAGTTTTGAGTTAGAGCAGCAGGGTGAACTTTATCGAACATCTGTCTGGGTGAAGATGCGGTAGCTAGAGTGATTAGTAAGTATCAATTAAATCCATCTATGCTGCAGCAGGCTGGTCGTTCGCTACGATGCACTCTTTGCAGCACTTTCTCATGGTATCTTTCCATCCTAACGTTTCACCAAAAGCTCGAAGAACCCGAGATAATTGACATTTGATAGAAAGACTCATGATAGAAGCTTTTGAGGCAGGCGGTTGCTCCTTCTGGATCAACTGGGTATTCCTCAGCTAAAATCTCTAAAGTACGAGCATTTTGGCGCATTTGGTGGATCTGCTCACTTAAGAAGCAGTATTTCCAGTAGGCAGACGGGCTTCCTCCCATACCTATTGTCAAGCGCATCTCATTCTGTAAAACTTCGAGTTGCTGCTGAATATTCCTTAGTTGCTGCAATTGTCGCCTGACAGATAGAAGATTGGCAGGTAGCTTTAGGGTGATTTGGGCATTAAGCTGTTGTAACTTTGTCAGAACTTGCTGATATGCTTCGTTCACTGTCATCTGAAATATTCCTTGCGTCAGTAATCTATTCACTAATGCCTTGGAAAAAGGATCAAGAATAGGAATTGGTACTGTACTCTCGTTCAAATGACCATAAAAATACGCAAACCAGAAATTGAGCTTGCGCTACACAGCTACTTTTTACGAAATCGACGTAATCCGAGACCACAAACTCCTGATAGAAGTAACCCTATTACAGTATTTGGCTCCGGGACCGCTTCTGATTTGAGGGGTGTCATTTTGAAATTACGGGATGGGCTAGGATTGCTTGAATCATCATCAAACCATAGCTTTACTGGGAAGGGGGGAGGAGGGTTTAAGTTTACAGCATCAATGCCAGTGATTGTAAACCCGCGCACTCCCCCACCAGTAAGGTTGATGAAGTCTACTGGTGTATCCGCCGTAAATGAGTTCCCTAAGATTTGTCCATTGACTGAGACAGTGAATGCACCATCTAGATTGTCAATACCACAGGGAAACTGGAGACTGGTGAACAGCCCATCCCCCACCATCTCGAACGTAAACCCCATTTCAGCGGCCGGATCAAACCAACTACCACTAGTGGCATTCTCAAAAATGTACGATCGCCGATCAACCCGATCAGGTAAAACCACATTCTGCTGCTCTGCGTAGGTAGGGCATAATTCTGGAAACAGGGGCGGTGGTGGCGGTGGCGGTGGAGTAAATTGCCCCATGATGGCAATAATGTCATTTAGGCATTCCAGCGACAGATGAGCCGTAAATTTGCCTTTGGGAAACAAAGTTCGGTCAAATCGAAACCCAATGGTTTGTGAACCGATGGGCTGTGACCCTCCATTTGAAAACTGGTTCAAATCTAATCCTGCTGCCAGTAGTTCTGCTACAGATAGCAGGGTTACATCTCCTAATCGTGTTCCAGTGTTCTCTCTGATGACATTAGGGGTGGGTTGAAACTGTCCAGGAGGCTGAGGTTGATAAGACATATAAGATGAGAAAGCATCTTTGGAGAGATCGCCAAACATCTTGCTCTCATCAACATCGCCATCAATGAGTTCACGTGCAGCAACAGTGCCATAGTAACCTTGGAGGTAAAATCCATGATTTTCAACTGAAACAGGTTTTGGAGTAACCGCTTCATATACTCCTGTTGTCGCAGCACCAGAGTCATTCGTGGGTGAAAAGCGAATTCCAAAGAGGTTGCTTGTATTGATAGTGTTAGTGAAGTTGTCGCCATAAAAGTTGAAAAAGAGGTCTCCATAGCCCACATTGCCATCTGCCGCATAAGGATTGCTGAATCCTGTTAGGGGAAGATTTCCATTAATTGCAATGATGATGCTGTTGGTTTGCCAGTCTTCCTTAATCGATAGCCCGAATAATTCGTAGGCTCCTTGATTCAAAATGGCATCATTGGGATCTGGAGTAGCCAGGTTGGGGTTGAGGCTGTCTTTAGGAGCATCGATCGCATAATTCCAGCCGTTATACAGTGTGCCTGCAACTGTGGGTTGTACAGAGAAGATTGTCATAACCGGCACAAGAAATCCTGTGCCGAGCAAGTTGTTCATCAACTGAAACCTCATAGTGGATGCTCCCGCGGATTACAAGTTAGTGGTTTTGTGAGCAAGAAGAAACGCTGCGAGTGAGATAATCGCTAAGTGCGTCAACAAGAATTTATGTAATGAATAGCACATAAAATTCTAGCAGGAACCCCACTGTATGCCAGTAGAATTAAGTATTTAATTTACTTTTTTGATGGTTGATATCCGTAGAATCATGGTTTGATACACTTTGTCTCTCGCCTGGAGTTGAACAGATTTACGCATCTTTTTAAAACATTCACAGAACTTTACAAATTCGGGTTGCACTTCGCTGCTAACTGGTCTTACTTCCCGCTACAAAAATCAAAGGAAGTTTGCGTAAAACGGGAATCCTACTATCGAGAGGGGAATAGATGAAGTTGCTGACGGCTTAAACAGGTTTGAGATCTACCTATGAGTGAAATTGATTTTGAGGAGCTTGATTGTCAACTGGCTGAACTGGTGGATCAGGCAAAACAAGCAAAGAACGCCCTAGAGCGACGACGATCGCTCAATCAACTACTCCGTTTGCTATCTCAACCTCGCGTCTTGCACCCTCCCCAACGCACCGATCATCCACCTGGCGTGCATCGAGATTTGTATAACGAAACTTGTCAACGAGTCTGGTTATACATCTGCTGCAACATTGAAAAGTATGATCCGCAAAGAGCCAGTGTGAGAAAGTGGGTGAACTTTCTGATCGATAAACGATTTATCGATGTTGTAAAGGAGCGTAATGGTAAGCGAATTACTTATGTTGCTGATATATCAGAACTTGATAATGCAGCGCCTGAAGAAGCTATTTCTGATGCTCAAATTCTTCGAGAGTATCTCAGTCAAGATTCGACAGGAGAATTCCGAGAAAAGCATCTTAGAGGTCATTCAGAAGCAAACTTTCAGGCGATCGCGCTCCGTCGTCTTGACAACATTAACTGGGATGCAATTTCTGCGGAATTCAAGATTCCAGTTTCCTCTCTAAGCACCTTCTACCAACGCTGCCTTGAGAACAAAAAAATTCTGCAACTACTCAAGGAACCTCTAAACAACTGAATCACTTTTGGACTTTTCCCATCTCTCTTTTCCGACACAAGGATAACCCTAATATGCAATCAACCAATTTTGTCTTCTCAATTCCGCTTGCTTGGGAAGCTCATGACCTAGCACAGTGCAACCGTCAGCGTACTTCTGCTGATCGAGCTAAACAGGTTTATCTTCGTACACTAGCAGCTTATGCTGTGAAATACTATCTAGACTGCATGGGCATCGAAGCGACTTATGGTGATGGGGTTTGTCAACCAGCCCTTTTTGAACTAAGTCATGCGGCTGAGTTAGAGATTACAGATCTTGGTCGTATCGAGTGTTTGCCAGTTTTGCCAGAGTCTGCAATGGTTGAAGTCTCCCCTGAAGTTTGGAGCGATCGTATTGCTTACATCGCCGTTCAACTCGATCAATCCCTGCAAACAGCAACTCTCGTCGGTTTTGTGAAAACGGTCGCCACTGAACAGATTCTACTCAAAAGATTCCAGCAAAATTCGATTGAAGACTTACTATTTTACTTCGATCAATTACGTCAAACCATTCCACCGTTACCGATTAAACTTAGTCAATGGTTTCACAATGAGTTTCACAATGAGTTTCAACAGGGTTGGCAAAACTTAAATGCTTTACTCACTCCTCAAGAATTTGCTTATCGAAATCGTCGTGTGAGTTCTGCTATGGGACAAAAGATACTTGATCTGCAGCAAACACCAGATGAGAAAGTCGAATTATGTTTAGGTTTAACTCCCATTGATGCGAGTGAACTTAACGTTTGGGTTGGTGTTTATCCAATGAACGATCGTGCTCATCTCCCGGTTGATTTGCAACTAGCAATCGTCAATGAAGCGGATGAGGCGGTGATGCAGGCTCAGGCAAAAAGTACAGAGAATATTCAGCTAGAGTTTACTGGCGAACCAGGCGAAGCGTTTCGTGTCTGCTTGACGTTAGGAGATGTCAGTATCACAGAAGCATTCGTGATTTGAATCGTCTGATTTGAATCGTCAGGTTTATGGGGGAGTTAACTCTACTAGAGGTTGCAGGATGAGCAGGGTGGTTATCCTCAAGTTTGAGGGAGATTTGCATACACAAGGGTTTTATGTCACCCTCGAAATTCGATCATCTGAGAATTTGATCGAGGAATGGGGACAATTATGCCCCAATCCGAAGTTGGCAGATCTGTTACAAGACTGGCAAGAAAAATACCGCAGTATTGGTGCACCTGCTCGAATTAAGCTAAAGCGCTGTTGTGATCGAATCATCCGAACCAAATCAAAGCGCACTGCTAAAGTTTTTCTCCGCAATAACCTGGAACACAACATTGGTATAGGTTTCCGAATCAAGCCAAAGCGGATTATTTACAATGGGAGCATTCGGCAACGGCGTGAGGAATGTAAACAGGCCGCAAAAGAATTGCGAGATTCTTTCCTCTCCTGGATAGAATCAGACTCCTTTCGTCCAATTGATAAACAATTGCGGGAAGAGTTGCAACGAGATGAAGAAGTGCGATTACTGCTGCGTAGTACTGATCATTCCTTACAAAAACTTCCCTGGCACGAATGGGATTTTGTTCAACGCTATCCGAATGCTGAAGTTGTCTTGACCTCGCTTCGCCAAAACCGTCGTCAATTGCTATCAAGCTCTCATCTAGCACCAAAGAATCGCATCTTGGCAATTCTAGGACACAGTGAGGGGATTAATGTTGAAGCCGATCGCGCTTTACTGGAGAGCTTAACCAATTCAGAAGTCACATTTTTAGTAGAACCGCAGCGTCAGCAGGTGAGCGATCGCCTCTGGGAGCAATCCTGGGATATCATCTTCTTTGCTGGACATAGTGAGACGGAAGGAGAAACGGGACGGATTTACCTTAATCCTACAGATAGCTTGACGATTGAGGAGTTATGGTATGCCCTCCGCAAAGCGGTCGATCGGGGTTTGAAACTGGCAATTTTCAATTCCTGTGATGGATTAGGTCTCGTTCAGCGACTGGATGATTTGGAGATTCCGCATCTGATTGTGATGCGAGAACTGGTGCCCGATCGCGTCGCTCAAGAGTTTTTGAAATATCTCCTCTTTGCCTTAGCTGAGGATAAACCAGTACATTTAGCTGTTCGGGAAGCGAGGGAACGACTGCAAACCCTGGAACAGGAATTTCCCTGTGCCACCTGGCTGCCTGTGATTCACCAAAATGTAGATTACATTCCTGTTTCCCCACTTCTCCCACCTCCTCTACCGATTCCGCTTAAACAGGTTTTGCTCATCAGCTTCATGGTGACTCTGCTAGTCATGGGCATCCGCTGGACAGGATTTCTCCAAGCTCCTGAACTGCAAGCCTATGACCATTTAATGCGATCGCGCCCCATGGAACAACCTGACCCTCGTTTGCTTCTAGTCAGCATTGATGAAGAAGACATTCGGCAGTACAAGTATCCCATTCCTGACAATACTTTAGCGACCACAATAGAGAAGTTACAGCAGGAGAAACCGATTGCGATTGGCATTAACATCACCCGCGATATGCCTGTAGAGAAGGAATACGCAAGGTTTGTTAATTTGTTACAGCAAAATCAACAGCTAATTACAACTTGTGGTTTTGAGAATCCATTTAGTCAGGATAAATTCAGTATCAATCCACCCCCAAATGCACCCAGTGAACAAGTTGGATTTAATAATGTAATCACTGATTGGCAGTGGAATAATCAAGACAATACCATCCGCCGTCAACTTCTATCTCGTACTGAAAACCCAGTATCTTCTTTCTCTAAATGTGATACTGAATATTCGTTCAGTTTTCTACTTGCGATGGACTACTTAAAGTCTAAGGAATTAATTACACGGGTTAATGTGCATCAGGAATGGGAGCTAGGTAAGGTTGTACTCAAAAGTTTGAGTTCCGACAGCGGTAGTTATCAGAATTTAGATGCACGAGGTTATCAAGTATTAATTAATTACCGTAACACTCCTCAAATTGCTCAGTCTATTTCTCTAAATGATGTATTGAATGGCAAATATCACCCTACTTGGGTTGAAAACAAAGTTATTTTGATTGGCGTAACAGCATCTAGCGTTGATCCTGGCGAGGAGACACCGCTTGGCAAACTGCCAAAACTGCATGTTCAGGCGCAAATGTTAAGCAGTATTTTGAGTGCAAGTGAGGGGGACCGTCCTCAAATTAGTTGGTTGCCGATTTGGGTAGATGTTTTGTGGGTTAGTTGCTGGTCATTGGTTGGAGTTGGGCTGGTGCTTTACTGGCGATCGCGCATCCTCTGGCTTTGGTCAGCATCAGCAATTGCCTGGGGGATATTGTATGGGCTTTGTTGGGCATTCTTGATTGGAGGAATCTGGCTTCCACTCATTCCAGCGGCGATTGCCTTGTTCATTACTGAAGCGACCACTGCTTACTGGATCGCTAGACCCAAGACAAAAGAAACCTCTTTGGTTCAGTAAAACTTGATTGAATTATGAAAATGCATTTACTTAGAACGCAATCCTGGGCAACTGCCTTTGTTATTCTTTGCATGATTTCTACTCCTATTAGTAGCCAAGCAAGTCCCAACAAGCGTCTTCCCACTCCGCCCAGAACAGGTACTCCCACAGGCAACCCAACCCCCACGGGTGGCACTCGTCCAGAAGCAGCAGGGGGATGTCGCTCGACGCAGCCTCCTGTAACTGCTTTAGTTAGAGTTGGGCAAGACTTCACCTTATCTGGTCAACCAACGCTGTGGTTCTACATTCCCTACACAAAGGCGGAGGTTCAAGCGATCGAGTTTTCCTTACATGATGCTCAGCAGACAAAGACTCTATATCGAACTACTCTTCAAGTACTTACAACACCAGGAATTATTGCTATCCCTACTCAACCCAACACTTCGTTAAAAATTGGAGAAAATTATCGCTGGAACTTGATCATAGAATGTCAGGCTAAAAAGGAAGCCGATATGCCTGATTTACTTTTAAGTGGTTGGATACAACGGCTAGAAATGCCTGCAAACTTTGTCAAACAGCTTCAATCTACCTCTACTAAAGAACGAACTCAGCGCTATTTAGACGCTGGCGGTTGGTATGATGCTCTGACTCATCTGGCTAAACTTCGACTCCAAAACCCCCAGGATACCGATTTGAAAAAACAGTGGAGCCAGCTTCTAAAATCGGCAGGTTGGGATAATTTAGCTGATAAGCCGTTGATTAAACCATAAAAGCTTAAAACCAATTACCCACCAATACAAAAGCCGCCCAGTAATAGGGGGTGTTGTAGTTTAGATCGCTAAAAATAGTTTGCTGTGCTCGATGAAGTGCCTCAGCCCTAGTGACATTAGGCTTTAATAACTCTGCATACAACTTCTCCATGAGCTTTGCAGTTGAGGGATCATCGACTTTCCATAAGCTCGAAATGGTACTTCGTGCCCCTGTTCGGACTGCAATTCCTGCCAATCCTAAAATTGCGCGTCGATCGCCTTTTGCCGTCTCACAGGCACTCATGACTAGCAAATCGAATGGCTTCAGCGTTGTTTGGGTGTTAACTTTGAGCAAATCATTCCAGGCATAGCTTTTAATCAATTGATCAAAGGTCAGAATGTAAGTTGCTTCGGGATCAGCGCTAAAGGCTCCGTGGGTTGCTAAATGAGCGATCGTAAACGCACCTGTATCAATTTTCTCTCGTAATGCGGTTTCTGTGAACTCTGAGTTGAGCAACTGTTTGACTTTGGCAGGAAACAGAGTGCGAATAGTTTCTAATTCTTGATTAACATTTGCGATCTCATTAAATTGACGATTTTCAACCGTTCGCGCTTCACTGATACCAGCCGCCAGGATGCGGATTTGATCTTGTTGCAGAGGTTTCAACTCAAATAAACGTAGTCCTGGTGTAAATGCCGTTGCATATTTCTTCTGGACTAAATACTCTTCTCGCTTGGCATCATAAAGAGCAGCGATCGGAATATTCCGCAACGCTCCATCTAGTGTAAATACCAGCGTTTTAACATCAGGATTTTGTTCTAACTCTGATTCAAATGGAGCAATCAACCATTGGTAAACCTGACTGGCATCTCGCAGCACGTCTTCAGGGCGATTACGTTTAAGGATGTTTGCGCGTAAGTTTTGTAAGATAATGTCTGCTTGCCTTTGCTCAATTAGAGTTGAGTGATAGCTGAGAGGTTGTCCTGAGCGCTGGAGAAGTGCGACAACTCGATCTGGCAGGATAATCGAGTGCAGCAGTGCAGTGTGGGAATCAACTTTTGAGTCTAGTGCAACCTGCCGACTAACAGGACAACGCAAAAAGTCTTCCAGTTCTGCGAGTTGTAGTGCATCAATGTATTCTACAGATTGTTTTAAGTAGTCTGGTGTGGGATTAGCCAGCAACAGGTCTACCAGTTCTCGGTAGACAGGCTCCACCTGATCTCGAAAGGAAAACTGCACATCTGGATTAGCTGGCATCAAGTTGTGACGCACTGTATCTAACGCTTTGATGGCATTGGTGTAATAGGCGATCGCCTGTTGCGAATTCGTTGGCTGCCCCTCTTGCTGTTGTGCGAGTAACTGCCCCATCTGCCACTGCAATTCATACAGTAAATCGGGAGCATTCATCAGCCCTAAAGCCAGTTTCAACGCCCGTTCTATGATTTGTTTTGCTTCGCTCCATTGCTGATTATTTGCATACAAATTGCCCAAAATTCCTAGAGCCTGAGCTGATGCTCGATGATCCTGTAATTGCTGCGCCTGATGTAAAGCAGTTTCAGTTTGGGTGAACAGCGATCGCCAGGAAAGAGATGGGATTTGTTGTCTCGCTGTTGGGTTGGACTGGATCAAGTCAATTCCCTGTTTCACATAACGCAGACGGGCATAGATAGAGAAGCGTCCTGGCGGAATGGATTCAATCAGGGAGGGGAGAGTTGAAAAGCGTTTGAGTGCTGAAGTGTACTGTTTGGTATCAATCAACAGGCTCAGATCATTCAACGATGCCCGCAGTTGTAGGACTGGCAGGCTGTTTGCCTGTTGAATCACAGTCTGAAAATAGGTTTGGGCACGTTGTGTTGACTGCGCTGCATCCTCAGCACGATCAATTGCTTGCAACCGTTTTGCATTTGAGTATTCCAGACTGCCCAAGTCAAGTAAGATCTCTGTCTCTAATTGTGGTGACTGCGATCGTTGCGCGATTTTATACGCCGCCTCTAAATTTTCGCGGGATTGTTTCAAATCTCCAATTTGTCTCAACACATTCCCCAAACTCCGCAAGCCAGTTGCTTTGAGGGAGGAATCAGACTGCTGCTGCAAGATTTGGGTTGCCTGCGTCAATCGTTTTTGTGCTAGCAAATAATTGCCTAAATTCTGCAACGCTTGAGCCTGGTTGATCTGACTTTGAGCGATCGCGGCGTTGTCATGCAAGTGCGTGTAAAGTTGTTCCGATTGTTGCCATCGGGCGAGTGCCTGTTCCGGTTGCCCTTTCATCAAATGGAACCGCCCCTGAATATCAAGGGTTTGGGCGAGGGCGCGATCGTGCTCAACTCCGAGCGATACAACCGTTTCTAACAACCGCCGACTCGCAATAATTGCTTGTTCGGCCTCCTGCCATTGTCCAAGTTGCTGATAAGTGAGCGAAAGATTACTCAGTATCACTGCCCGATTCAACCGATCATCCCTTAACTGCTCTATCAGCCCTTGCCAAATTTGCAATGCCTCTGCATACTGTTGGTTCTGGTAAAACTGAGTTCCCTGCTGAACTTGTGACATCCACGAGGGTGATTTTGAACCCGGTTCCTGGCTCAGAGTGGATGGTTGCGCCAGTAGCAACGTTATGCCCAGGCTGATAATCACCAGAGTCAAAAAGAACACCTGACGAAACTCAAAGCCACGACACTTTAAGCGGAACAGGAATAAGCGCTTTCTCATGAAAATTAATGGTAGATGCAACAAGAAAATTAGGGACTGGACGAGTTATGGAACGGTTTGACATCCTAACGTTGGCAGGGCTACAGGAGCGGTTGGAGCAACAAGGGCGATCGTGCCATCAGGTAATTTGACTAACTGTTGTGCCTCCACGATTTCCAGAGGTTGAGTGAAATTACCACGAAAATGGTCTGTCCTTTGCCCTGATGGAATCATGGGAGTCGCTAAGCCCACCGCGATCGCCTCACTACTCATTGCATCATCCGGACGGGTAGGAATTCCCCCCGGTCCTCGCATGACAAACTCGCTCCGTTGTCCTGGTTTGGTTCCTGGCTGACAAACAACAGCCATCTGTTGAGTTAGGAAATCATCCGGGAGAGTCTGTGTATTGGGAGAGTCTAATGTATTGATATTAATTTCACCAGGAAACACGCCCGGAAATGGACTTTCTGACAGCGAGGTAAAGTCGCTTTCAGAGGTACGCCGTCCTTGAAATTGACGAAAATTTAGAATCTGACTGGCAGTTGCATTGATTCTACCGCCGCGACCAAAGATTGCATTCGCAACGATGTCATTATTGTCAGCTAAAGAACGACTGATGATTGCTCCTATTGAATCAATGGTAAGGTTTCCAGCATTGGCAAATCTAAACGCTTCGGCAGAAATTTCGCTGTTGTTTTCCATATAAATAGCTACACCTGGATTTGATAAGCGCAAGAAGATATTGCCACCTTCACTCTGGCTTGTTGTTGCTCGTATTCTGCCCTGGTTAATTAGGGCAATGGAATCGGCTATAACTTCGATGTTGCCAGAGATTCCCGTCCCTGTTCCACTGACCGTAACCTGTCCGCCATCTTGCAAAGTGAGTTGACCAGTTGTATCTAGGCGAATGCCTCTCGCGTTGCCAGAACCGCTGGAACTAAAATCGATCGTACTAGCTTGCCCGTTTGCTGCGGTACCAGAAACCTGAACAGTTCCAGTTGCATTAATACTGATGATGCCACCCTGCCCTGTTCCTCCAGTTCGAGCAGAAATCCTTCCACCGTTCAAAACACTAAGTTGTTGTGTAGTGATTGACAGTTCACCAGCATCTCCAAAACCTAAAGAGTCGAAGGTGATGCGGCTGGAACTTTGGTTGGCAGGAGAGATATCACTGACTTCGACATTTGATGCATTAACGGCTAATCGTCCTGCCTGTCCTGTTCCTGTAGTTCCGGCTGAGAGTTGCCCACCATTCTGAACAAATAAATCAGGCGTTGTAATTTGCAGTGTGCCAGCATTACCATTGCCAAAGGTATCAGATGCAATCTGACTGGAAAGGGTACCGCTAGGGGTTGTACCAGCTATTCTGACAAACTCAGTTGCATTGATTTTTACATTGGCAGCATTTCCACCTGACTCACGTCCGGTAGAACCATTCAGAATCGCTCCATTCACAACTGTAAGTTGCCCTGTGGTAATTGCCAGATTGCCCGCATTAGTGTTTCCAGTAGCACCCAGGTATAAAGCAGTGGAACTAAGTTTATTAGTTGGCGAAAGGACAACCTCATCATTTCCAATGAAGTTAATCGAACCATTTGGAGCATTGAGGGTTATATTGCCACCCTGCCCCCTACCCTGGCTGGCTGCTGAAATTAATGAACCATTTTGGGCAGTAAATTGATTAGTGTTAACGATTAAACGACCTGCATTTCCAGTGTCACCAAAGGTATTGACAAAGATAAAACCGCGATCGAGGTTGACGGTAGGTGTGGTCAGCGTAACTGTTCCTGCATTTCCTGTGCCATCAGTATTCGCATAGATGCCTGCTCCGCCTTGCAACGAGACTTGATTTGCATTGACAGAGACATTACCAGCTTGTCCACTGTTCCGGGTAATCGCAGAGATTTGTGCCCCATCTTGCAGAACTACAGCACCACTGACTGATGCGATTCCAATATTTCCTGAATTACCGCTACCATCGGTTCTAGTTAGAAAACCACCAAAATTATTAGCGGCTGGATTGCGCCCGTTGACCTGAATTCCCAAAGGTGAAGTAATGATCAAATCCCCACTACGAGCAGCACCAGTCGTTTGGGAGATAATAGCACTCTGATTCAGAATGGTAGTTGGAGCAACCAGGTTAATGTTTCCTCCAACCGTTCCTGCGGTTGCACTATTACTACTACTGAGAATGAGACGGTTGTTTAAGAGCAGAGGGCTATTTGGGCTATTGAGAATGATATCGCCACCCAACTGACCAGAGGTTTCAATATCAGCAGGAGTAATACTGTTACCTGCACTCAGCTTGATATCTCCGCCAGTGCCAATGGTCGATCGCGCAAGTAAAACTCCTGTGTTGAGATTTCCTCCTGCTAAAAGCGTGACATTTCCAGCGTTACCCGTTGTAGATGAGGTATCGATACCGACGGGAATGGTCAGATCGGTGCGGGCATCGATGGCAACATTACCGCCATTTGTTACGATTCCACTAACCTGAATCGCTCCTCCTGTGAGAGTTGGATCAGCATTTGGGCGATCACGGCTTGATAGAAGCACCTGCCCTCCAGCTGCCTGGACTTGAATGCTACCAATAGTAATGTTACGACTGCTTGCCGTTGGTATAATGAATGGAAAGGGGAAACCAGGAGGAGCAGTTAACACTGTAAAGTTGTCGCCAATTCTCTGTCCTGTAGAACCAGGTGCAGGTGGTAGTGGTAAACCAAGTATATTGACATCCATTCCTGTACGAATATCAAGCGTTGGTTCTCTAAAACCATCAATAGTACGTATAGATCCATCAGATAGCACAACTGTAGCAAGATTACTAAATGTTGGATCAGGATGCCCAGCATAAATCGCATTACCTGTATTATCTGCACTTGTAATAATAATGCTGTTAATGGAAACTTGTCCGCCAGATAAGATATGCAAAGAAGCTCCAATGTAGGAACCAATTCCAACATCACCTCTAGCGCGAATAATTGGGTCATTCGGGCTGGATAACTGCCCCAAACTACCATCCATTTGTTCGATGCGAAAATTACCGCCTGTCCAATAATGAGCATCACCAATGACTGGGTTGACTGATCGCAATACCAGATCGCCGCTGGCAAACAAACCGCTGTTGGGATGGTTGAGGGCAAAGATGTCAACGGTGCGATCGCCCTGTACTGTGAGCATTCCGCCAGCCTGGGCAATGAATGGTTTAGCAACACTATCCCGCACAATGACGGAGTTATCGGCTTGCAGAGTTAAGTTTCCACTGGTTGTAAGCTGGCTCTCAAATAAAACTAAATTTTGGGCAGCAGAAAGGGTTGCAGTTCGAGCCGTTAGCTGTCTTACTTGCACATCGCCATTCATTGATTGCACCATTAAGGTGCCATTGGGCGCGTTTAACTGACCAGAACTACTCACACTGTCGCCTGACAGAATCAAGTCTTGACCAATAGTCAAATTCCCTTGATTGGTTAGACCTCCGGATCGTCCAGTTCCGTATTGCAAACCTAAAGGAACATTGATGGTTAGTAAGGGAGGAGCCTGTGGGTTAGAAGCACTGAATGCAAAACCGTTATCGAAAACCAGGCGATCAGCAGTGCTGGCAGTAAAAGAACCGCGAATATCGAGGCGGGAATTCGGACCAAACACAATGCCGTTAGGATTAATCAGAAACAGGTTAGCGTTGCCTAACACTCCTAATGTTCCCAATAGGTTAGAGGGATTGTTGCCAGTCACGCGGCTCAGAATGTTTTCAACACCAACTGGGTTAGCAAAATAAGCTCCTCTGCCCACACCGATGTTGAATTCTTGAAAGCTATGGAACAGGTTTCGTCCTCGTAACGCACCCCCATCAATCTGATCTGAGGGAATGCCGTTGATCAGTCTAGGTGTCGTAGCAGATGCTTCTGTGCCAAGTGTTGTGTCAGGCGTGATCTGAGCCGAAACGGAACCTGGCAGAAGGAGTCCCGTAAGGAAAAGCAGGGCAATCGCCTGTTGACAATTCCAACCAAAATCCTGGGATTTCATAATATGCAGTGATGCTTCCTCATTAGCAAGAATGCCCATTTTGGCAAAGGGTTAACGAGTCGTCCTATTCCGCAAAGATGGACGATCGCTCAAAATCGTTGTACTGGAGGACTAGCTTGAATTCCTTGAGAAAAATTGCTGGCAGCGATCGCCAGAAACACACTGCCGAAAATAAACAGAAGTGCCGTCAGTAAAGCCAGGAAGGCTTCCATCAGCCCACTTCCCTGATACTCATGAACGTGCTTGACAGTGACTTGAATGCCTCGATTGCCACTTGCAGCATCAGCTTGGACTAATTTCTCAATAGTCGAAACTTCAATAGCTGCTTGAGGGTTACCTGTCCGTTGTTTGAACATCGTATTCTCCTGGAAAATGCGTAGCTGAACTTCTACTCCCCTCTCTGTCGCAGGAAAGTGGTTTTACGCAACCATTGAAATCAAATTCTGCTTTGTTTAAAGCCGTTCAAAGGAGAAGAGTCGCAAAATTTCTCGCCCAATTCGCTGGTAGAGCGGAATTGTCTCCGAATATACACGGGCATACCCAGAGGAGCCATTCTGCAACTGCCCATCTGGATTGCTGACCTGAATCAGGACTGCAACCGTCCGCTGTTGCTTCGTTTGATCCAACTGCACATTAGGAATGATGCGTTCTACTCTGGCATCAAAACTTTTGAGCTTATCGTGGGAGAGACGGAACCGGACTGGTTTGCTAGCCTGCACATAGTTGATGTCCTGCTCATCAACTTCAACGTAGCCCGTCAGTTCATCCAGGTTGACAATTTCCAATAAGCCTTGATCGGGCTTCAGTTCTCTGCCCAATTTAAGGGCAAAGTCTGGCGTAATCACGACTCCATCCATTGGGGCACGTAAAACTAACCGTTGCTGCTCCTGCTGAAGCGTTGCCAACCGCTGTCGTAATTGAACTGTTCGATCGCTCATTGCCTGCATTTGTTCTTCACTGGCAGCAACTTGTTGTTCAGCCGCAACCTGTGCTGCCTGCCGAGAGGTTTGGATCTCGGCGGTTTGGGCTTCATTGCGAAGTTTTTGTTGGATGGATGCCAAACTCCGTTGTGCAGTTGCCACTTCTCCTGCGATCGCATCTCGTTCCCGCTGTACTTTGTCTCGCGCTGCCAGGGCGATCGCTCCTTCCCCTACTAACATCTCGTAACGTTGTAGCTCTCGCTCAGTACTGGCAAGGACTTTTTGCTTGCTGTCAATAGTAGACTGAATTTCCTGAATTTGGGAAGGAATCGCTGCCTGGGCAATCTTTCCTGCTAAAGTTGCTTGTTGTTTCAGGGCATCATTGGTAGCCATTGAAGCTTCCACTGTTGCTTGTGCACGAATATGCTTTCGTTCTTGCTCCTCAATTTGCAAGTTTGCTGCAGCAATTTCCTGCTGCACTTGAGCAATTTCCCGTTCCAGTTCACGGCTACGCAGTGTGGCAATCATTTGACCTCGTTTGACCGTTACACCGGGCTGAATCGCCGGATGAATCGTTTCGACCGTTCCTGGCATGGAAGTTGTGATGGTTCTGCGGTTACCTGGTTTTGCTTCTAAGATTACAGTTCCACCCACTTCATACGTGATGGGAAATAAACCCAAACCAATCAATCCAACCGCGATCGCGCCTGTTACAAGTAACCGACGGTAAGAGCGTTGAGGTTTACTTAAAGCGGTGGCAGAAAGCGAGGGAGAGAGAGTTGACGAGGTTTGGGGTGGGAGAGGAAGAGTGGGCGAAACCACTTTGAGCGTGAGACGAGGTGATTTTGGGGGAGAAGTTGAAGGGTTCATAGTGCTTCTATCAGGATTGATTGGTTGGGAAGTAGTAGTAAATTGCCCATAGGGTCAATAGAACCAGGGCAAGCATCGGAATGTGCATGGCTGTCCAACCTGCAACATGAGTTAGTAGTAACGCCAGAACAGAGAAGCTATAGGCAAGACTAAAGGGAGCGTAAATGGTAAAGATCCAGCAGTGGTGCGGCGTTTCTTGAATGGGACGACGTTGAAGCAGATTCGCGTAGAACTTGAAGGAGCGAGATCGCAGGTTATTAATCCCGCTCAATGCCACTGCCAGGTAATACCCATCAAATTTACTCAAGGGATTCAGGTTCACAGTTACCGTCATCAATGCGGCAACCATCAGGAGATAACCCTTTGTATGGAGCCAGGTGGCGGAATGGGTAAACTGCCACAGCCAGAATCCAATCGCAGCGATCGTCACTTGACAGATAATTCCCGCTCCCACAACAAGTGCCCGCTGTCGCCGTGTCAGAGCATACTGATCCGTTGTATTGGTATATGCGGCTGGAAACAGAAACATAAACATCAGCCCAACTTCCGGTACAACGCGATCGAAATGCTTCAGGGTAAACGCATGACCCAATTCATGTAAAGACACCACCAATAAACTGAGCAATCCAAATGACAGCATCAACTCAAGGTCACGTCGTTGCCATAGCTCGATCGCCATGAGAGTGAATTCTTGAGCATGACGAATACCATACACCAGCGACACCGCTAAAAAGATACTCAGACATAGGCTCAAGGTGGGTGTCCAGAGCCAACTAAACCTATTCACATGGCAGTTTAACCAATGGTCTGGATTGCCTAAAGGCACCGAAAAAAAGAGCAGATTTAGAGGGGTAAATTTGCGTCTGGGCGGTTTTGGAGGCTCAACTCCTACCAGCATTCCAGCCATTGCGAGTTGTTGAATTAAGGATTGCAGGTCAGTGGGCGAAAGCTGACACTGATGCAGAACTTGAGCAGGGGGTAAGGTTGCTAAAAGCTGAATTGCAGCTTTATGGCGATCGCTAACCTGAATTTGATACTTGACATTATTGGGATTTCGCAAAATCCAATAACCATCAGGATGATTGAACCAATGTAAATTAGGTTTTAGTTGATAGTTAGAAGAAACCGAAAAACTTTTTTCAGCTTCAATATTGACTGCCTCTAAAACATTGAGTTCAATCAATTGATTAATCAGATGAGCAACTAGATCGGGGGAGACAGCCCCTAACTGCTCCCAACAAAATTGTTGAATCTGTTGAACCGTGTACTCCCCGGTGAAGTAAGCCAGGGCATGGGCTTCTGGAGTAGAGAACGAGAACTTTTGATCGCCCTGTAAGGAGCGAAGTAGGTAGCAATCAGAGTGGTTGACTTTAATCAGTTGCCAGTCTTGCCGTAGATTTGGGCAAATTAAATCTTGATCAATGGCTAAAGTCATAGAATTGTCATCAGAGACAGATTAATATCAAGTTCTGTAGCTCTCTCGCGTTGAAGATGAGAGTTTTACGCAATCTATAGATTCTGGTGAAAAAGTTGAGGGAAAGAGCGATCGCCCTTCTGCTGAAAGGCTCATCAGGGGCGATCGCCTCAATCGGCACTACCCGATGTACTCAAAATAGAGGGGTGTAATCGATCCAAAGCCGTCCCTGACACTCATGTTCTTGCCATTTGAGGCTCCTGCTTGAGCAATGCGGACATTAGAACCCGTCCCGCCTGGAATCACAACTGCAATGTGCCCACTGGAAGATGCAACGACTGCTTTTCCTTCGTTTGCTCTAGCAACTGCCTCAGTTGCATTCACCTGTCGCCATCTTCCCCAGTTTTGACCACCATAGCTACCACCACCGCGACGGAAGAAAGAGTACAGTCCATCTGCCCCAATTGGTTTACTGTGATTTTGATTCCCATAAAGGGGATGGGGTTTCGTCATTAACTGATTACCATTAATGGGTAGTCGAACTCCTAATAATTCCAGGACATCAGCGGCAAACCAGTTACAGAATGTTTCAGGACGGCGATCCCCCGTAATATCTCTTGGTCTGTAATACCACTGGTCTGGATTGACTCGATTCACCGCGTCTAGAATACGCTGACCAGGATTATTACCAGGATTGCCACCAGGGTTTTGATTAACCAGGTCAACATAGTAGGTGGCAACAAACCCTTGTTGACCATTGACCTCTATTTTGTACCAGGTTGTGCGATTGCCAGGGGCATAAGCTCCCCCATTCACCTCTTCCAAGATTTTGAAGCGAGTCCCAATGGGTAAGGTGCCAATCAAATTATTGCCAACTTGAGCACTACGTCTAAAATTCAGAGGTACGGAGCCAACCCGTGAGCTAACCTGCCCCCAACGTTCTGGCGGCGGCGGTGTAGCCTGAACTAGGCGGGGAATCAAAATTTGCCGTCCTGGCTTAATCACATTGGGATTAGGGATGCCGTTTCGTTGAGCAATGAAGTTGTAATAGGGGGCGGAACCATTGCCCATAGTGCGTAGCGCGATCGCACTCAAGGTATCGCCACGGCGGATGGTATACCGTTCCCATTCATACAACTTGCCTATAAAGGAAGTTGCTGTTGGGCGCTCAAATGGCGTGACCCCATCCCCTAACCGGGTATCGGAAATGGCAACTGCAGAGGGAGTATACGATTCTGGCTTGGTTGCTTTTGCTAAATGAACGGCAGCTGCAATATTTAATAAACCTGCTCCCGTTTGATCATCCCAACCAAAGTTGTTTAAGTCCGTTGCTGTTGCTTTCAGAATATCAATTACTTGGCGGTAACTTAAACCTGGATTTGCAGCCCAAACCAATGAGGCTGCCCCCGTCACCTTAGCTGTTGCAACCGATGTTCCAATAATGGGTTCAATGCCATCTCCATAGGTTGAGAATGCTGGATTTGCGTCTGTTCCTCCTTCTGCTACGATACCTAGCCCATTGCCATAGCTGGAGTAATCGGCTCGTTCAAGCCCTTGAGCATAAGACAAAGAGGCATCAAAATCTTGAGCCGATCCAACAGTCAAAATATTGTCAAATCGCTGTGCGGCTTGCCCCAAAGCTGACATACTTGCGCTTTCGTTGCCTGCCGATACTACAATCAACACTCCATTCTGTCGAGCGTATTCAATTGCAGCTTGTTCAATCGGTGTTAATTCATAACGGGTTGTAACACTACCATCAGGATTGAGTTGAACCAGATCAAAACTGAGGTTGGCGATCGCATTTGGTTGTCCAGAAGCCTTTGCTGCATCAACAAACTCAACTAGCGATTCTGCCCATTTTCCAGAACCAACGGCTCTCCCAACCCAAAGCGGAGCATCATCATTGATGCCATCTATCAAGTCATAATCTTGAGTTGCACCAATGATTCCAAGCATTTGAGTGCCATGCTCATCACCGATTCCCAAAGGAGTAAGGGAATTGCTATCGCCATCAATTCGGTCGAGCCCAGAGAGAATTTGAGAATAGTCTAGATAAGGGTTGTCGGCATTGAACGCCGTATCAATGACCCCAATCATGGGTTGATTTGCACGAGGAAATTCAAATGGTAAAGGTAACGAAATCTCAGAGGGTATGTCATCACTGATTGACCAATCATCGATTGGTAGTGCTGCATCTGGGGTAATGTAAGGTTTGGTATAAGCAATCAAAGCCTGCCCCATATCCGTTGTACGCCAATCACGGTTGGGATCAATGACTTGATCTAAATGAACAGCTTCGCCCCTCGCGCCTCGGACCTGAAAAACCATGTCGTTGTAGTCTCGATCTGAGCCAGTATCAACACGCAAGTCTTCAAACGCAAAAGTGTTACCCTCGCCAGTGACATCAACAATTTGCTCCATGTAGAAGGACTGTCCAGGGTTTAAGTTACCTCCGGCATGGGTTGAAGCCATTGAAAACAGAGGACGGATTGCACCTTCCATTGGAGCATGCAAAACATCTTCGACTCGCCCATTAGGAGCAAGCATGAAACCGACACGATCCCCCGCCCGCATCTGAAATGACTTCACACCCTGGTACTCACCACTGTTGAAGTTTCCTTCCCAGGCTAATTCACCGCTAAACCGTGCACCTTCCGATACATCAGAGACAACAATATGCCCCAACTCTGAGTTGCTTAGCGCCCGCTGTGCTGCTTGTTGGATAAATTCCTCAAGGCTCAAATTCGAGCCTTCTAAGCCATCGAGACTGAAGACTGCTAATTCTCCCTGATATCCACCTCCATCAAATAGGAAATCGATCGCAACTTCACCAGAACTACCCACTGTAAAAACGCCACTATCGAACTTAGGCAGTTCTGGCAGTTCTGGCAGTGCCGGTAGCGCAAGCGGAGCCATATCCGAGTCGATCTCAGATGCTCCAACATCAGAACTATTACTATCCTGAGAGTGGTGTATCTGCCAAGTATCAGCGTGATAGTCAGGCAGAGCAACCAAAGCCCCTACATCAGCATCCGATCGCAAAATGGCAGCATCTGGAACGGAATCAACTCCATCAATTCCGGCGCTAGGAGTCAAAATTGGTTCCAACAAAAAGGTAGAAGTAGTAACAGGCGTGAGATTACGTGTTTTTTTGGTCTTTGTAAGCCTTTGTGAATTAATCCAGGAAAAAACCATAGATCACCTATTAGTAAGGAATGGGGTGTTTCTATGGTTCTCTCTAGATATGACTTTGGAATTTACGCAGAATCAAAATTTCTTTTGAAGTTTAAGTGTAACGACCTGGTTGACTGACAAAACGAGAGGAATATGAAATAAAAGCTAGGAGGGAAGTA
>ERZ1066121.795-NODE-795-length-26523-cov-11.657473_pt1 | contig 26523 bp, 18 predicted proteins | sample MGYA00382768_ERZ1066121 | MGnify/ENA primary metagenome ERZ1066121 (study PRJEB33369, sample SAMEA5778351) | biofilm metagenome | biome: Industrial cooling water; feature: Water cooling tower basin; material: Biofilm | place: United Arab Emirates | collected...
AATAATTATTTACATCTAGATTTAACAATTTAGCATAACAACTACTGAAGAACCAAAAATATTTTATACAGATTTAAATGTTGGAAGTTGGTGGGGTAGTATTCAACAACGCTTACGGTTGTGCTTGAATGATGTAAAATACACTCGTAACTGGCAAGTTGCAACGGCGCCAGGTGAACGTTCGACAATATCCGGTCAATTTAGTGCTGTTCATCCAAGGTTTAACTATACAAAAAAAGACACTTCTGAAGGAAAAGTAACAGACTTACGCGAAGGTGCTGGTGTACCTATGGGTTCGATGCGTTTATTCTGGCACGTGATGTCTAAAGCATATCCTGGTTTATTTAATGGTTCTGAAAAACTTAATGCGTTGGAATTAACAAAGCGAATGGCTTGGGTGTATGGAGGAGTTGCGGAAGCTTTAGGAATTCCTATTGACCTGTCTCAAGAGGGAAACTTATCTAAAATAATTGATTACGAACAATTAATTCGTTTTCCTAATCTTAGCTCTATAGGCGCCGCTGCTTTTGCAAGAGATAATCCTCAGTTGCTGAGAACATACAGAGATAATTTGTACAGCCTTTTTAGACCACACAGAAGTAAATTTTCAGACGAAAAGAAACGCGCATTTTACAACAAAACTAGTCGTCCTTTCCATATCCAAAATTCAGACGCAGCGATTAAGGAAAAATGCTCTGACCTGAAACGTGCGTTGAATGGGGTAATGCTTTCTAGTAAATGGCTAATTGATGACATGGGTTTACAGGGAAAGCTTGTGATTAAAGATAGTCAAAACTCTCAAACGCAAGTTGAGATTCTGCGGGATATTGTTCAACAAGCACACAAAAATACAGGCTTTGGTGACAGTAGTCCTGCTGATTGGTGGGTAATTCTTCTCGCTGATGGGGATGGAATGGGTGATTATGTTTCTGGGAAAAAACTAAAACAATATAAATCTTATGTTGAAGTAGAAGAGCATAATAGAACTATTCCAGGTTTGAATGAGTTTCTAAATAACACTGATAAACGTATGGGACCTGCTACTCATGTTGGTTTAAACCGTGCGCTATTAGATTTTTCTAATCGCTTAGTTCCATACTTAACTGAAAAACGTTTTTGTGGTCGCGTTATATACAGTGGTGGTGATGATGTAATGGTGGTTTTACCTTTAGAAGATTTACCAGAGTATCTATTGTCATTACGTGCAGCTTGGAGTGGTGAAAAAGACCCTAAAAATGAATTTGAGAACAAGCATAATGGCGCCAATAATTCAACAGGAGATAAAACTACTGGCTACTGGTATCCATCTGAACAAGTTACAGGACTACCACCACGTCCGCATTTTACGATGGGTAACGCTGCAACGATGAGCGCTGGTATAGTAATTGCTCATAAAAGTGTTCCTTTACCCACTGTTCTAAAAAGTCTATGGGAAGCGGAAGGAGATAGAGCCAAGAAAATTACTGAAAAAGATGGTCTTTGTTTTAGAGTTATCTACGGTGGTGGAAATCAGTTAGAAGCATTGATGAAGGGTAAATTACTTGCCAAATGGTGGGACTGGGTAAAGGAATATGAAAAGTATAGAGAAAATCTGGCGCCTTTACTGTATCGTTTAGCGGAAGAATTACCCCGTCGTGCCTCGGTTACTAATAATTCTCACCTTTTCAAGATAGCTGCACACGTAATTGTAAATAGTCGGGATACTAGTAAAGAGCTTGAGAATGTATCAAAAAAAGTGGAAATCTGGTTAGATGATTGGGAACAATGGGTTAAAGAAATTATTAAACCTTGGGTTAAAACAATTATAATAAACTGGACTATAAATAAAAAAAATAGCTCCCAACATTATAATATTATTTATCCAATAGTAAAAGAAGTTATAATTGATTGGAATGAAAATCATATTTATGGCTGGGGATTAGTTTTAGATAATTGGATTGATGACGCAATCACTAAAGCAAACCGTCCTGAAAATAGTGACAAGAATAAGCAAACTTTGGAATCCTGGATTTTGACAGAAATTTCCAAGGAAAATAATGATGAAACTGGCGCCAAGGATAAACCATCTTTAGAAAGCTTGATTAAGGCAGTACAAGAAAAAAACAATGATGATTTTCAAGCCTCTCGCGACAAGCTTAAACACAAAATAAAGTTTGCCTGGGAGCAACATTTAAAAGAAAATGTATCTAAGCCCGTAGGCACTGAACCAGAAGATTTAGCGAAAATTCTAAGATTCACTGCTTTTTGGGTTGATAAACGAGTCGAAAGGCAAAAATGGGCAGAACTCTAACTTGCTCTTTGTTCTATGTTTAACTTTTCACTTTTTACCTTTTAATTGATGCAATGCACTGGTATACAATTACTCCACATGATGTTTTAATGTTTCGAGATAGTAAACCTTTTAGTCCCGGTGAGGGTTCTTGGGCTGAGGGTTTATTTCCACCAATGCCAATAACGGGTTTTCAAGCATTACGGTCGCTGTTACCAAAATCTAATAAAAATAACGGTACTCAAGATGACCTAAAATTTTTGGGACCCTTTTTGCTAGATAGTAAGCATACCCTTTGGTTGCCCACACCCAAGGATTTAGTTTGTCTATATCCTCAAGGTGTTGACCGTAAAGTCGCTTCTGACGGGTGGGTAGAAATTCAGCGCTTGCAACCTGTTTGCTACGAATCTGAAAAATGGAAGTATTTAGTATTCGACAATACAGCCATCAGTCCATTAGTTGTAGACAAACAATGGGGTGGAACTATTAGCCCACCAAAATCTTGGATTAAAGCCAAAGCTTTATTTGAATACCTTGATGGTAAGAAGAATAATAGTAATTGGCATAAAAAAGATTTTTGTAGTAAGCCTTGGGATACGCAAGTTTTACCCCATATTCAAATGCAACCAGATAAGAGGCAAGTCAAAGATAGCGATGGTTATTTTACTGAAGTTGCAGTAAGGATGAAAGAAGGATGGTGCTTTGTTGCTGGGTTTAGCGAGGAGATTCCCGAAAGCGTTGTGCGGTTGGGAGGAGAAGGACATCGCGCTCTAGTTTCTCCACTTCAAAATACTAGTTTAGAAGCACAACTTAATTCTTTGAGTACCGGCGATTTTTGTCGTCCGTCAAGTACATCTAAATATGCTTATCTTCTCACTCCCGGACTGGCGCCTGTCGAAGAATCTCTATATAGCAGCTATCCCAAAGATTGGAAGGATAAGTTGAAAGGATGTGCTACTGACAAAGCTTTACTTTGGGGTGGTGTATCAACGTTACGTAAGGATGTGAAAGATGAGGTGGGTAAAATAATAAAAACAAGAGAGGAATTTGCTTTATTACCGCAACGCGCGTTTGTTCCACCTGGAACAGTGTACTTATTTAAAAATGAAGTGGAAACAAACCAGCACATTTTACCTAATAAAGGTGGTAAATGGTTGGATACTTTCGAGAAGCTTAGTTATGGAAAATTATTATGGGGGAGAAATTAACGCATATGAGTAACTACTTGTCATACTTGTATTTATTAACACCGCTGCATACAGGCGCCACCAGCAACGAAGGTAACTTAATGGGAATCGCGCGAGAAACGCAAACTAACTTACCCTATATTCCATCTTCTTCTATACGAGGTAAAATTCGCTCGACAATAGAAGCTAATCCATTTAATAAAGTAGAATCCGGTAGCTTTTTTGGCGAACGAATTAAAAACGGTAATCAACCAACCGAAGGAGAAGTTTGGTTCGCTGATGCAACTTTATTGTTATTCCCCGTTGCTTCATATAGCCATCATTATTTATGGATAACCTGTCCCTTATGGTTGAGTCGATGGAATCGTTGGTTACAAAATCAAGATTTAGCTAAGTTGATTCAAAAATCAAGATTAGCGTTTAAAGACATAGACACAGACAAAAAAGCAATAGCATCAGTTACTGGTCAACAAGTATTTTTACAAGGTGCAATTCTTAAGCAAGAAGAAATTACTCAGATACATACTCTTGATATAGTTGATAAATCAGAGAATATTTGGGATATATTTAAGCAAATACCTGATGGCAATGATATTTTACAACTTGAGGAAAAATTATTGATTTTAGATGACCAAGATTGTGCTGCATTAGTAGAAGTTGGTTTGCAGAGAGAAGTTAAAATTGCTCTTGAAGAAAACCAAAAAAAAGTAGACAGTGGCTCGTTTCGTTCACAAGAAGCTATTCCATCGGAAACAGTTTTATTTTTCCCTTGGGGAATGAAATCAAAGAAAGATGATTCAACTCAAACAGTCCGCAAATTACTTATTAATACTTTAAATGACCGTTTACAATTTGGTGGACTTGAAGGTTTAGGTCGCGGTTGGACAGAAACTAAAACATTTGAGCTAATAACAAATTCAGAACAAAAGGAAGAAAGCTAAATAATGCTAAAGTTAGATACAAGAGATTTTAGTCGTCACGCTTACAATGGAATTGTAAGAGTTAAAGAATTAGCACGTCCTATTGACCATAAAAAAGCAAGTGGTTGTATTCAAAGTCTATCTGAATATATTTCTACTTGGGGTTTACATCGTTTATGTGGAGATGGTTTAAAATATATCAATGCTCGTTCTAATGAGACACGCTATAAAGGTCATGTTTATCAAGAGTTTCTAAAAAATTTACAGCATCTAAGTCAAATTAATTTTACTTACAATGATGTAAACAGTTTGATAAATATGGATTTACAAAACTATACTGGCTTAAATCGTTTAGCTATTGAACTAGCAAGAGAATGGTCTTTTTGGGCTGAATCAATTTTAGGCGAGGCAGAACAACAATGAATAGTAATTTTAAACCTGAAAAATCTAATTTGTATAGCGATATTTGGCGTAATTTTGTACAAGCAGAACTCAAGAATAAATCAACGCTTGGAACTTTGCTAGAATCGGCTGTTTTTGGCGTATATGAAAATCAATCTCTGACCCTTTACTTTAAAGATGAAGCTGTATGTAAAAAAGCACAGGGAAAGCGTGATAGTATCCAAAAGAAACTGACAAATCAATTTAGATTACCTTGTAACCGCATCTCTTTCATTACTGGTTCGGCGCCAATAACTTCTGCAAGTTCTACACCTACAAGTACCGTGACCACAAGAGTTGAAGCTACTCACAGTCAATTAAGGAATCCACTGCAAGCACTGTACTGGACGCAACAAAACTTTTCTTACAATAAAGATGAAGAGACGGAGCAACGAATCAAAATCCTTACAAATACTGTCTCTGTAGAACAAAGTTGTAATAAGATATATGAGAAGTTGCGTGAACGTACTCTGAAATTAGTAGATAACAATCGAGACAACACTCTTTCAGTCGATTTTAATTGGAGATTACGTGTTGGTGGTACACGAGGTTTTAGGGAATTACTGTTACCCGTTTTGCATCCAGTGTTTGGGATACCTTACATCCCTGCTTCAACTTTAAAAGGCGCCGCACGCGCGTGGGCACGAAAACAGGGCGCCTCCACACAAGTAACTGAAATATTAGGAATGCTGGAAGGAAAGAATGCCATTGCAGCAAAAGTAGAATTTTTAGATGCATTCCCTATCAGACCTTGTTTAAGTATTGATATTGCCACACCTCAGTGGACTTGGAAAGATAATTTAGTAAAATACCAATCTGAACCTCATTCCTTTCTAAGTTTACACCAGCCAAAATTTTTAATTGGTTTGCGTCTCACTACAGTAGGAAAGGAATATCAAGACAAAATTAATCAAAATCTAGAAAACCAAGAGCAAGAAAAACAAGATATAGTCAAAATAGTCAAACAATGGTTAGAAAATGCACTTGCAGAAGGTATTGGTTCGCGCGTTAGTAGTGGTTACGGACACATATCAAATACACCCGCAAACATTCAGCCTAGCAATAAAGCAACTAAATCTAACTATGAATTTGAACTATGGACACAAGGAATATATGGTTATAATCCTCCAACAAAATATAATAATTATCAAGGAGACCTTGAATTTCGTCCAACTTCTGTGCGAGGTATTTTAAGATACTGGTTTCGCGCAGTTGCATTGAGTTTATATAATGCTTCAGATAGTCAGATTTTAGAAGCACAATTATTTGGTGAATTAGGGCAACCAGGGAAAATGTCCATTAGTACAAAAACAAACTTACCTTCACTTAATGAACCTTACTGTTATCGAGGAAAAATTTATTTATCGGCAACAGAAACAAAATATCTTCATCTTGCCGAGCAATTATTAATTCTTGCTTCTCATTTAGGAGGAGTTGGACGAGGTTCAAGACGACCTTTACATCTATTGCATGGTAGAACGCGCGGTTGTCACTGGGAAGTAACTAAAACTAATAGTGAATTGCCCCTTACCTATAATGAAAGTCAATGGAGTAACTTATTCAAAGCATTAAAAGAAGCTTTTCAAAAAATTCAACCATCAACCAGAAATTATATTAGTAGTCCTGGTGTACCAGGAGAACGTTTACAAGATGTATTAGATACAAATGCTCAAGTTTGGTTAGTAAAGTCTCCTAGTCAAATACAACCGCAACAATTTAAAAATTGGAGTGTAGAAGGCAGCACAAGAAATGCTAAAGGTGAAGCGTTAGATTTTTTATACAATAATACGCGATTTAAAGGAGTAGGTAAAGGGGGTGGCAATGAAAACGTCGGTGGTTCATTTGGAACACCTTCCTATGTTTGGATAAAATCTATTTTTCCTTATAGAGAGCAACCGTATCAAGTAGTAACAATTTTTGGTTGTGACCATCAACATAGACTCAACTATGCTAAAGAATTAGATAAATTAAGACGGCAAAATCAAGCATTATTAGTTTTTGGTACAATGCCATAATCAAGCATCATTACCAAAAACTAAATGCGAAATATACTAAATGGAGCAATTAATCTAATGGATGCTAAAACTGTTTATCAAACTTTAACTAATTTTGATTCTTTCAAGAGCCTTATAACTACATTAATCTCAATGGCTATTGCAGCTACCTTAACTTATAAGATTGTCCTCTTTACTCTTAAAAAAGAGGTGAGGTTATTTAAGAATTTAAAGACGAAAATTCAAGTTTTTGACCCACCCAACAAATACAATAAAAACATGCAAATTGAATGTGATGAAATTGATAATAATCCTTTATTCAATAAAACTATTCGATTTTCTGACGCTGACCCAAGACACAGGAATAGCATAGGTACTAAGTCTCTTATAATTTTAGGTTATGGAGATGATTTTACTTTCTTTGAAACCATATTTAATAAAGCAACTGACTACGAAATACCTGTTATTATCTATACTTATGGTGATAGTAGAGCATTAGAGCAGAAACATTTTGATTTACTTAATAAGTATCGATGGTACTCTGTATGCAATACTCCAATTCGCCTAATTTCTGATGTTTTTACAATTCTCTCTACTTTTACTTTCAAATAATATAAAATTTTTGCTTAACACTGTACAAAAAATTGCTCAGAATAAAAGTAAATATAAATTTTCTGCCTTCACAAACTACCCTTTATTTCGGTTTTTTATCAACATTAAAATAATAAAATTTATATACTTACACGAAATTAATAGCTGATATTTAACCAAGTTTGGATAGTAAAAATCACGAAAAATATTTGAATTGAAGATACTTATTGCACAAGTATTAATTTACTGTGTGGGCACCTATTTTTAATTTAGGTGCTTTTTTGCATTAGTTTAACTTCTGAAAAATTCTGAAGCGTGCTAGTTCCCAAGGAATACAATACTTCTCGGTTAAGGATTTTTTGCGTTAATACCTGGCACATAGGGACGCGATGTTCCTAGTGTCTCTACAAGGTTTGTGGTCTTATCAAATTTTCTTAACCGAGCAGTATTGCCAAAGAATAGAGTTTTTCCAAGTTTTGTTTCAACTAGTTAAACTTCTGAATAAACTCAAAGTTATTTATGTGGAAATAGGAGAAGTATTTGGAAAGCAAGTTTCCATAAGTTCAACTTCCGAAGAAGTTCAAAGTTTATATATCCTGTAAAGATGAAAATCTGCTTTTCAGGTTTCCATAAGTTCAACTTCCGAAGAAGTTCAAAGTTGATATAGCAAAATCTGTCGAAGAAGTCGCCAAAGTTTCCATAAGTTCAACTTCCGAAGAAGTTCAAAGAGTCGTGTCGTCTGACGATGATGTCGTCACGATTAAGTTTCCATAAGTTCAACTTCCGAAGAAGTTCAAAGAAAGATTGGAATAACCTCATAGAAAACTGGGGAGGGCAGTTTCCATAAGTTCAACTTCCGAAGAAGTTCAAAGGCCAGTCTTTGAAAGTCTTGCCCTGTAATAATTCTACAGTACTTTTTTGTGGGATGCAAAATTTTCCATGAATAGTTGATAATTATTAGCAATAAGCTCAACTTCAAGGCGCCTCAAAGTCATATACAGAGAGTGATTTGTGGGATAGAACCAGAGAATCAGGGTTTGAAGCATTTTGCTTATCCCACAAATGGTATCTTACGTTACAATTCTCTACAAGTTATAAGAAAAGAAATCTCGATGTATGAGTAAAGAAAAGTATAGTGTTACTAGCTTTTGCAAGGATTATGGGGAATGTGCGACATTTTATACACAGGTGCCTTTTACAAGCGACTTCTATATATTGTACAAAACTTTCTAGCATTTATTCCAAGCATCGGCAACATAAGCTGAATCAACTATAGTACCCATTAAATTAACGGGTGTATTTGCCGAAGCATAATATTTAACTTTTTGTGATAATTCATCAATAGCATTTATTCGTTGTTTACCTGGTCGAATATAAACTACTAAAACCGCTTTATTTGGAAGTGCGTTTAAAATATCTTTGATTTTTTCACTTACCCTTTTCTCTACTAGTTTACCAATTTCTTCTTCTTTAAGACTGCCTCTCTCTGAATCACTTACTAATTTGTAGTTTACTAAATCTAATACTGCAACATTACTATATATTTTTATTCGCTTAGAAGCATCTAATATTCGTGTTGCTTTGAAGCCTCGTTCGGCAAGTAATAGATACTCTTCTGGATAATCATCATTAAGTAGCGCTTGGTCTATTCCATCCAAACAAATACGATTACAAGCATATTTAAAAGCAAATTCGTAATCTTGTCCGTCATAGAGCGCATCATAAAAGCCAACTGAGAACTTTATCGCTGCCTTATCACCAATTGCTTCACTCATACCTACAACATACTTAATATGTTGCTTGATAACATCAGCTTGTACTTCTGCATAACAGGCATTGAGTAATACACATTCTACCTTATCTGCAAATAACTCAAATAATCCAGATAAAGCTTTTGTGCTAACTAATTGACCTTGATCTGTTGCACCTTCTAGTAGCAAACCTTCATCGCCGTAACCATGTCCACAAAAGTGAACAATATCTGGTTTAACCTTTAGCACAGTCCAAGAAAGTTTTTCAGGAGTCACACACGCACGGTCTATTATTTCAAATTTATCATCCAAGTGCGCGCGTTCTAGTGCTTCTTTAATCTTTTCAACTTCTGAAGGTAAATCTAGATAGGGACTTGCTTTCGGGTTCGCTGCAAGAATGAGGATACGTTTTTTTGGCATTTTCGTTTGCTAGATATATTTAATTATTGTTGAACTGGCGCCTGAACTCCAAACAAATGTTCGTGCAAGTTTACATTGTCTGAAGAGGAAGCAATATTTCCTGCAAGTTTCCGAATACTGGTTTTAGTCTCATATCTTTTGCAATTATTGTAATATTTTTTACTTTTTGCATATTAAAGCCTTGTAGCTGTTTAAATAAGCAGATACATTATTTAGTTCATCCCTTGCTTTCAGTAATGAATATAACTTAATGCGGTAGAGCGTCATATAGCTATTAAATTAAAAGTTCTGATTGGGACAGAGGTTTGAGACTTGGCAAGGGAACACTGCGGTTATTACTGAGTATACTTTACTAAATCATAAAGTGTATTCAACATTTTCAAGACCGATTCCGGAAATATACTTAAATTTTTTATATTTGTTATAATAATTATGATTACTAATACCGCTAAGATGTAGGCAATATGTTGGGTTCCCGCTACGCTCCACCCAACCTACAGAGTTTGAATTTTACTTTATAAATCGACTTAAAGGCGCCACTAAATTTAATACGAACAAAGAAAAACGTCTAAATTGTCGCATTTAGACGTTTCATATATCGGCTATTATTGGTAGGTTTGATGGGAAGTACAAAATTACTTTGCGGCGTGTCGAACGTAGCAGTTTACTTTACCGTTTTCTTCACGCCAAGTTGTGTTGAGAAAAACAATTTGGTTGCCAATAAGGTTTCTCCATCCTGCTTGGTATGCTTTGTCGTTGCACCAGTCGCTAATTTTTGCTGTGTAGTCACCTCCCCATCGGTCTTTGTATTGTTTGACTTCTTCTTGCGATAGTTCTGCGATAAAGGTTTGGTCATAGACTCGACCGACAGTGTTACCTCTCAGTGCATTGAAGTTATCTTCTATTACTTGTTTTCCCCATTCCATCCAATCTGCTTTAGCTGGTTGGGAAGTTGCGACAATAAAGGATAGTCCCAGCATTGCACAGCAAGTTGTTCCCAAGACTTTGAGAATGCGTTGTTTGTTCATTGTTCTGAAATTAGAGAATCTTTGTTTCCATTACTTCGACTTCTAATGAAGTCATGCGATTCAAGCTTTATGTATTGGCGCCTTTTGAAACAGCAAATAACATGCGATTGAATCGCATATTCACACAGTAATTTAAGAGTTCTGATTAATTAATGCCAAAAAGACCTTGACAAATATGTAATGTTTATAATATCAGATACCTGACATCTTGTACCTTCGAGAGCAAAGTAAGGTGGGCAGTGAACCAGTTGGCGCGTCTCGGTTTCCGTGCGCGTCAAACTGGTGAACCCGGAGGGTGCCCACCCTACGTAATAATAAGCATTACAAGCTCTCTCATTCTCAATAAGTTCAAGGTGCAAGTTAGGAGATACGCGCTTTTCGTTGCTTCTCCGTAGGAAAATTTATCGGCGGTACACTCCGTAAACGCTTCTCTACATTTATTGATGCGGGGTGTTGGTTTTAGGACGAAAGCAAAAATCTTAGAAACCCGGTTCTTTGCTCCCGTCCTAGGTTTTATGAATCAATGCAACCTAGTAATTTTGTAACAGTTCAGGGGTATTCGGTAATTGCGTACTATTAGCAGGCGCCTTTACAGGCAAAGTACTATCTGGAAAAATTTCAGCTATCGCTTCAGAGTGCCAAATCAAACATCCAAGAATTAAATTGCTTACTACCCATAACGGTTGTAATGAGGAAATATTTTTCTTATTGAAAGGTAAACCTAATTCATTATCCTTAGTATTCCCAAAAAATCAGGTTTATTTACACCACCCCAGTAGAGACGTTACATGTAACGTCTCTACATGTAACATCTGTCTACGTACAAATTTAAATATTCCGCAATTGCCACAAAGACAATCATAGGCAGAATGTGTAATGTTTGACTTGTATATTCAGTGTTAGGTATTCATAATTACAAATCGAACACTGTAGAACACTTTTACACCATCCTGCTTACTTTTGATATGACTCCAGAACAAATCAACATAAGATTCCCGCTTTGGCAGTATTTAAACCAGCCTTTGCTTGCTGAAAAGTCTCCTATACTCAATCCCAGAAGGTTTGCTCATATTTACCGAGTAGAGCTTTTGCAGCGATGTTGGGAGAAACATTGCGATGCTAAGGGGCAGTATTAATATAGGTATTATTACGGGTGCAATATTTTTATTTTAGTTGTGACACGTATATATATAGCTATACTTTCAGATTCCCGACTCATTAAAAAAAGTCGGGAATTTGTTTAAATTATTTTAAGCTTCCACAATTTGTTTATTTCTAGTCGCACTACTTTGGAGCGTTTGTAACTAATAATTTATCCGTTACATCTGTTGTATCCGTTGCAAAACGATACGATTTGTATATTAAATGGTACAAAAGTTTTACTTTTTTTAATTACAAAATTGAAGCAATGGAGTCGCGTGGGCATATAATTATGACCTGATATTAATTATTTTATAAAAAGCTATGTCTTTCGTACCTCTACATATTCATAGTGATTACAGCTTATTAGACGGCGCCAGTCAGTTGCCAGAATTGATAGACCGTGCTATTGAGTTAGGGATGAAGGCAATTGCCCTGACCGACCACGGTGTGATGTATGGTGCAGTAGAGTTGATTAAGATTTGCCGGGGTAAGACCATCAAGCCAATAATTGGCAATGAGATGTATATTATTAACGGTGATATCACAAAACAGGAGCGGCGCCCGAAGTATCACCAAGTAGTTTTAGCCAAAAGTACAAAGGGTTATAAAAATTTAGTTAAATTAACATCGATATCGCACCTTGAGGGTGTTCAAGGTAAGGGTATTTTTTCGCGTCCTTGTATAAATAAAGAATTATTACAGAAGTATCACGAAGATTTGATAGTGACTAGCGCTTGTTTGGGTGGAGAAATACCGCAAGCGATTATGAGTAATAGACCAGATGCCGCGCGCAAAGTCGCACAATGGTATAAAGATGTATTTGGGGATGATTTTTACTTAGAAATTCAAGACCACGGCTCACAAGAAGATAGAATTGTCAACGTTGAAATTGTTAGAATTGCGCGCGAGCTTGGTATAAAAATTGTTGCAACAAATGACTCGCACTTTATTTCTTGTTTTGATGTAGAAGCACACGACGCACTACTGTGTATTCAAACGGGTAAATTAATTGTCGAAGAAAACCGGATGCGGTATAGCGGAACTGAGTACTTAAAGTCTGCTGACGAAATGCGGCAATTATTTCGTGACCATTTACCTGATGATGTTATTGCAGAAGCAGTAAGTAATACCGAAGAAGTTGCTGATAAAGTTGAGCAATACGACATTCTTGGTGAACCGAGAATTCCTCATTATCCAATTCCAGCAGGACATACAACCGATACATTCGTAGAGGAGGTTGCTTGGCAGGGAATACTCGAAAAGCAACGGTGTAGAAGTAGAAGCGAATTAGACGTTGCTTATAGAGAGCGAATGGAATATGAGTTAAAAATGATTCAGCAGATGGGATTCTCTGGATACTTTTTAATTGTTTGGGATTATATTAAGTTTGCTAGAGATAATAATATAGCTGTAGGTCCAGGTAGAGGTTCAGCAGCAGGTTCATTAGTTGCGTTCTCAATGGGGATTACTAATATTGACCCTGTACACCACGGGTTATTATTCGAGCGTTTTCTAAATCCTGAACGGAAGTCAATGCCTGATATCGATACAGATTTCTGTATCTCTAAGCGTGATGCAGTTATTGAATATGTTACTAGTAAGTATGGCGCCGACAGGGTAGCTCAAATTATCACTTTTAACCGTCTCACATCAAAGTCGGTATTAAAAGACGTTGCCAGAGTATTGAATATTCCTTATGGGGAATCTGATAAAATGGCAAAATTAATCCCAGTATCGCGTGGCAAACCAACACCCCTTGCAAAAATGATTGCCGACGATACCCCATCACCAGATTTTAAAGAAAAATATGATAATGACCCTAGAGTCAAGCATTGGCTTGATATGGCAATACGTATTGAAGGAACAAATAAAACCTTTGGTGTACACGCTGCGGGTGTGGTAATATCTGCCGAACCGTTAGATGAAATTGTACCATTACAACGTAACAACGATGGTTCGGTGATAACCCAGTATTACATGGAAGACTTAGATTCGATTGGGTTATTGAAGATGGACTTTTTAGGGTTGAAGAATCTTACCATGATTCAAAACGCCCTAGATTTAATACAGCAAAATCATAACTGTAAGCTTGACCCATATGAGATTACCAGTTTAGAACGTAAAGCTCAAAGAATACTTGCCAAAGGTGGAGAAAATGCCAGATTACCCAATGACGTAAAAAAAACGTTTGAATTATTGGAGTCAGGTGAGCTAGAAGGAATTTTTCAGCTAGAATCGTCTGGAATGAAGCAAATAGTTCGCGATTTAAAACCATCTAATATAGAAGATATTTCATCTATCTTGGCATTATATAGACCGGGACCATTAGACGCTGGCTTAATTCCTCACTTTATTGACCGTAAACACGGACGTGAGGAAATAGACTACGAAAGTCAGGTTTTAGAACCAATTCTTGATGAAACTTACGGTATTATGGTATACCAAGAGCAAATCATGAAAATTGCCCAAGACATGGCAGGATATACCCTAGGTCAAGCAGACTTACTGCGTCGTGCGATGGGTAAAAAGAAAGTTTCTGAAATGCAGAAACAGCGCGAAAAGTTCATTGATGGTTCAACAATGAACGGTGTGAAAAAGCAAGTAGCCGAAAAGCTATTTGAAGATATGTTAAAATTTGCCGAATATTGCTTGAGTTATGACACAGAAATATTAACTGTGGAATATGGGTTTTTGAAAATCGGTGAAATTGTAGAGAAACAAATTGAATGTTCTGTGTTTACCGTTGATAGTAATGGAATTGTTTATACACAACCTATCGCTCAATTCCATAATCGCGGGCGCCAATCCGTTAATGAATATGAATTGGAAAATGGCGCCATTATTAAAGCAACTTCAGACCACAAATTTATGACCAAAGATGGGAAAATGCTACCAATTGATGAAATATTTGAGCAAGGCTTAGACTTATTACAAATCAATAATTTACCCCTCTTGTAGCATAGGCTTCTAGCCTGTGCAGTAAAATTATTTTACTTACCACAGAGACACAGAGTTCACAGAGAGAGGTACGGCGCTTACTTTTCAAATTATATTGCGTCGAATTAGGTGAAAAAGGATTTTTTGCAACATACAGACGTTTACATTTGTATGGTGGGCAGTGCCCACCTAGCCCTGTCAAGGTGGCAAAAGTTGCACATATTCCTTTCGTGAGATAATTATCCACAGCGCCCGCTACGCGGGCGCCTCGGACAACTTTAGCAAGGGCTAGTTTTATGCTGGGCGCAATTTTTGAGCGATTTGTGGAAGAAAGTCCAATTAGTGTCATGGTTCGAGGATTGATGGAACAAGTGTTGGCGCCGGAAAAAATCAATCAAATATTTGAAACAAACGCTCAAACCCAGTATACGCGAGAGTTGCTGTTTTCCAGTGTCGTAGATTTGCTCTCGTTTGGTTGTATGCGGAATTCATCCATCTGTGAGGGTAAAACCAGGTTTGCCAGTAGCAATTAAATAAATCAAACCTGCTGCAACGATATTCTTTTATAGCGTCACACACCCTACGATTTTTATGTGCTACGGGTCGTGGTGCATTTCTGACTTTATTCGCTCACGCTCTTTAAGAGCATTGGGTCGTAGGGTACAACTTTCTCCTCTTCGTCTGGGTCATTACGAGCAGCTAGTACATATACGGGTTCTGTTGTACTCAAATTTATAGGCTGATGCGGAACACCTGGAGGAGTGAAAATAAAATCCCCAGCTTCACACACTTGGCTTTGCTTGAGTCCCTCACCATAACGGACTTCAACTTGACCCAGTAGCAGGTAAATTGCTGTTTCATGCTCTGGATGGTAGTGTGGTTCGGCAATTCCACCTGGAGGAATTATCGTTAAATACATTGCAATCCCTTGGGCGCCCACTGTGCTTTTACAAATACCAACAAAATTGGGTAAAGATTGTTTCGAGAGCGTTTCTGGTAATGAACGTACAATTATTAGCTCGGTTGGCTTTTGCTCGAATTGCCCACAGGAATCATGATGATTCGATACTGTTTTTTCTGCCATGATAGTAATTTATTTGCAATACTTCCTTTTTTATTCACGTGGCAAAAAATCAACTTATGCATCTTTTACTCACCTATAGAACAAAAGCATTATCTGACTTGAAATGCCTTATTTTGGTACTACTGGTTAGCGTAAACCAGTAGTACTGCATTCAAGACTTTAAAACCACCAACAACTCTTTTGGATGAAATGCCCTCTATATGAGTTCAAGATGTATGCTTTGAATTGGAGCGCGCGTTATCTTTAGGGAGCAACATGAGTACTAATGTAGAAAACACATCAAGAGTAAATCGGCAATTTCTCCTGCTTTCTCGTCCAATTGGAGATATCAAAGAAAGTGATTTTGAGTATAAAGAGGCGCCTGTGCCAACTCCCAGCCAAGGGGAAGCACTGGTAAGAAATTTATATTTGTCGCTCGACCCTACTAACCGCATTTGGATGAGCGACATGGTACAGTATATGCCCCCAGTCGAGTTAGGTGAAGTAATGCGGGGTGTGGCAATTGGAGTTGTGGAAGAATCTAAAAATCCGTTCCTTAAATCAGGAGATATAGTCACAGGACTTTTAGGTTGGCAAGACTATGCATTGTTAAAAGAGAACCAAGCAAACTTTGTAACTAAAATTAACCCACCTTTACCTGACCCATTATTTGCTGCGGTGGGTCTACTAGGTGTGACTGGTGTAACAGCTTATTTCGGTTTGCTAGATATAGGACAACCAAAACCAGGAGAAACCGTTGTAGTTTCAGCAGCGGCAGGCGCCGTTGGTTCAGTTGTCGGACAAATTGCTAAAATTAAAGGCTGCCGTGTAGTTGGAATTACTAGTTCCGATGAGAAATGTCAATGGTTAACTTCTGTTGGCTTTGACGCAGCAATTAATTATAAAACTACCGACTTAAACACCGCGTTAGCAAATGCTTGTCCAAATGGTGTTGATATATACTTTGATAATGTCGGCGGTACAATCTTAGATACAGTGATGTTGCATCTAAATCTGTTCGCGCGTATTCCTCTATGTGGTTTAATCTCAACTTATAACTCTACCGAACCAGTACCAGGGCCATTAAACTTTGGTTTGATTTTAATGAAGCGTTTACGGATACAAGGATTTATTGTTAGTGATTATCATAATCGTTGGCATGAGGCAATTAAGGATATTGGAGAGTGGATGAAATTAGGGAAAATAAAACAGGAGTATGAAATAGTTGAAGGTTTAGAGAAGGCGCCAAAGGAAATTCTAAAACTTTTTAATGCAAACAAAATAGGTAAATTAATTATTAAAGTCGCATAAATTATCTATTCTGCTTAGAGGAAATTTAAAAAGTTTTATTTAATGCGAAATTCTTGGTTTAATCCCCCCTACCCCCCTTAATAAGGGGGGCTAAAAACCTCTCCTCTTTTTCCCCCTTAATAAGGGGTGGCTAAAAGCCTTTTTTTTCCCCCCTTATTAAGGGGGGTTAGGGGGGTTTACTAAGATTTTAGCTAAATTTAATACTGCTCAAACATTCTTTTAAACTAAGTATTTGAACCAACAATTCGCTTCAGCCATTGCAATTTTCCTTTGTAGGGAGCATATCGTAGCTTTATATCAAATAAAAAAGACCTTTGCAGCACGGTTTTGTAATGGGAAAAAGTTTCAAAACTAGTTTTACCATGATAGCGACCGATACCGCTATCACCGACACCACCAAATGGTAATCCAGAAGCAGCAGCTTGCATTACTGTATCATTTATACAAACTCCTCCAGATGATGTGTTTTGTAAAATTCGCTGCTGCAATTGTTTATTTTGAGAAAATAGATATATAGCTAAGGGTTTTGGTTGAGAGTTGATGATGGTTATAGCTTCGTTGATATCAGTGTATTCAATTATTGGCAGGATGGGACCAAAAATTTCTGATTGCATGACTGCCGAAGTTAAGGTAATATTATCTATTACAGTGGGAGCAATATAACATTCGTTCTTGTTGCTTTCTCCACCTATACAAATATTACCATCTTGCAAAAATTGAATTAGTCTGTCAAAATGTTTGTGATTAATGATTCTGCCATAATCAAGACTTTTTGCTGGATTATCGCCATAAAATTCTTTGATACTTTTTTGAATAGCAGTTAACAACTGAGATTTGATGTTTTTATTGACTAACAAATAATCAGGCGCCACACAAGTTTGTCCAGCATTAAGAAACTTACCCCATACGATACGTTGAGCTGTGCATTCAATTTTAATGTCAACATCTACAATACAAGGACTTTTTCCGCCCAATTCTAAAGTTACTGGTGTTAGATGTTTTGCAGCTGCTTCCATAACAATTTTACCAATGGCTGTTCCACCAGTAAAGAATATATGGTCAAATTTAAGAGCTAGTAGTTGTTGACTAGTTTCTACACCTCCTTCTACTACAGTGATATATTCTTCAGCAAAAGATTTAGTGATAATTTCAGCTATGACCTTAGAACAATTACTCGCTAATTCTGATGGTTTGATGATGGCACAGTTCCCCGCTGCAATTGCACCTACTAATGGTGATAAAGTCAACTGAAATGGGTAATTCCAAGGTCCAATTATTAAAGCTATTCCGAGTGGTTCTGGGTAAATGCGTGCTGAGGCAGGGAACTGTTGAAGATTAGTTGCTAATTTTTCCGGCTGCATCCATTTTTTAAGATTTTTAATTGCATAATCAATTTCGCCCAGTATCAAGAGTATTTCTGTCGCATAAGTCTCAACTTCTGCCCTATTTAAATCTACTAACAAAGCTTGTGCAATATCTGTTTGGTGTTGAAGTATTGCTTGCTTGAGGTTTTTTAGTTGGGCAAGACGAAAAGCTAAACCTTTAGTTGCACCGGTTTGAAAAAATTTGCGTTGTTTGCGAATAATATCCGATATTGATAGTTGAGAAATCATAGTTTATAAAGATGATAATATTTGGGTTTAACGATTGGCGCCCGTTAAGCTTTGCCAATCATTCGCGCGACAATTTTGCCGGAAGTTATCACACTAGGCAGTCCTGCACCTGGATGGGTTCCGGCGCCTACAAAATATAGGTTACGAATATCTTCACTTTGATGATGCGGACGAAACCAACCAGACTGTGTAAAAGTTGATTCCATTCCAAAAGCACTTCCTTGGTAACTGTTGAGTGTGTCGCGGAAATATAAAGGATTAACGCTATGCTCGGTAACTATATGTTTTGATAAATCTGGTAAATAACAGCGCTCAAGGTACTGAATTACTTTATCCCGATATTGCTGGGCGCCTATTTCCCAGTTTGTTTGTCCACTTAAGTTTGGCACAGGAACTAGAGCATACCATGACTCACATCCAGCGGGTGCTAATGACGCATCGGTAGCAGTAGGACGATGCAAGTACAAACAAAAATATGAAGATAAATGCTTACGTTCAAAGATGTCTTGCATGAAGTTGTGATAGGATGGCGCCATCAGCATTTCATGATGCGCCATGTGCTGATAACGGCGATTTGTACCAAAGTAAATAACAAACACAGACATTGAATGGCGCATTCGTTCAAATTTACCAACGCTATAATTACGTCGAAACTTTGCTGGCACTAAATTCATATAAGTAAAGGCGACATCAGCATTACTTACGACTATATCAGATGGTAAATATTTACCATTCGCTAAAATGGCGCCTGTAGCATAACCAGTTTTATAATTCATGGCAATTTCAGCTACTGGTGTATTGAGTAATAACTTACCCCCAAGTTCACAAAAAAGTTTCACTAAAGCATTAACTAAGGCTCCTGTTCCTCCCATTGCAAACCATACACCAAACTTTCTTTCCAATTCTTGAATTGTGGTAAAGATTGAAGAAGTCGTAAAGGGATTACTACCTATCCAAAGCGGATGAAAACTAAATACTTGTTGTAGTCGTTCATCTTGAAAATATTGATTAACGAAGCTAGCAACCGATTTGAAAGGCTGTAAGCCGGTTATGTTAGGAGCAAATTTTATCAATTCGCAAAAATTGTTCAATGGTTGTTCCATCAGTGGCATAACTTTTTTGAAAATTTTCTCCAAAGCTTGCTCAAACCGATAATAACCTTGAATATCTTGGGAATTAAACTCGCGAATCTGCTGCAAAATATATTCGCGGTTCTCAGTAAGGTGAAAAACTGACCCATCACTAAAGCGAATGTTGTAAAAAGGGTCGAGTCGAACTAGTTGCACATAATCTTCTATTCTTCTCCCATTGATTTGAAATAATTCATCAATAAGGTAAGGTGCTGTAATGATTGTTGGACCCGCATCAAAGGTAAAACCATCTTGTTGGTACACATAAGCACGACCACCAGGTTTGTTATGCTTTTCTACCAGAGTAACTTGGTGTCCTTGTGTCTGTAGCCGAATCGCAGCAGATAAACCACCTAATCCGCTACCAATTATCAAAATCTTCATAATATTTTGTGGATATTACTGAAACATTAGTATCTTTATAGACTTAAGATTCCCAATAGAGGGCATTTAATAACAAGTTTCATAGTTATTTAAATTTTTAAGATTTATGGTACAAAACTCAGCATTTTTAGATTCCGAAACTAAGTTAGAAAAAGAGTCAAAAAATACATATAGAGCTTGGAAGCAGGCGATTACCGAACCAGGTGAAGAATTTCCTCTTACACCTTTGCCAGTTTTAGAAGGCGAAATACCTTTGGGCTTACGGGGTTCACTTTATCGCATTGGACCAGGGCGCCTCTCTCGTGGTGGTATCCAGGTAGGACACTGGTTTGATGGCGATGGTGCAATTCTTAGAGTTCATTTTGGTGATGATGGCGCCACTGGTTTATACCGCTACGTACAAACCAAGGGATATCAACATGAAGTCGCAGCAGGCAAACTTTTGTATGGCAATTATGGAATGATTGCACCTGGACGATTCTGGAATCATTTCTTAAGACCCCTAAAAAACGTCGCTAATACTGCTGTTATCGCTTTACCCGATAAACTTTTGGCTTTGTGGGAGGGTGGTAAACCCCATGCACTTGATTTAGAGACACTGGAAACAAGAGGTATAGATAATTTAGGCGCCTTAAAAGGGGGTTTAACTTATTCTGCACATCCTAAACGCGACCCTCAAACCGGAGAGATTTTTAATTTTGGCATTACTGGTAAATTTAAAGGTCGTTTAAATCTTTATAAATCTGACTCTACTGGTAAAATATTGGTATCAAAAGCATTTCCTCTCGATTGGCTTCCTTTAGTACATGATTTCGTGTTAGCTGGGCAATATCTTATATTTCTCATTCCTCCAGTTAAAGTACACGGATTACCTGTTGGTTTAGGATTGCGTAGTTATGGTAACTCCATGACCTGGGAACCAAATTCAGGAACACAAATTTTGGTATTTGACAAACAAACCTTATCTCTAGTTAGCCGTAGTGAGACTGAAGGCTTTTTTCTTTGGCACTTTGGTAATGGCTATGTAGATGAAAACGGTATGGTAATGATAGATTTCGCTGGCTATGAAGACTTTAATATCAATCAACGTCTAAAGGAATTGCCAACTGGAGAGCTACAAACACCAACAAAATCAGGATTATGGCAGTTAATTTTTAATCCACAAACAGGTAAAGTTAAGACAGTTGAAAAAGGATATAATCATTTAGCTGAATTTCCGATGGTACCACCGTTAGAAATTGGGCAGAAATGGCGATATACCTATTTTTTGGGTTTTGGCAAAGGAACGAATACGACAGAAGAATTTTTTAATGCTATCGCGCGTATTGATTACAAAACCGATTCTTTGACAATTGCCGACTTAGGAGAGAATCGTTATCCTTTAGAACCTACCTACGTAGCATATCCCATGAATCCGCAATCAGGATGGCTTTTAACGATAGTTTATAATGGCAATATCCACACAAGCGAAGTATGGATTTTCGACAGCGAACATCTAAATGATGAACCTGTTTGTAAATTAGGATTACCGAGTGTAATTCCCTTGGGATTTCATGGAATATTTAACAATTATGAATAAACAAACAGTAAATTTGGGAATAGTTCAAGAAACTTTATTAATACCCCTGTGGTCGCGCGCGGTAGAAGCAAGTCAGCCAGAACCGATATTGTATGATGCAAAAGCCAAAGAAATAGTTTCTCAACTAGATTATGATTTCGACAAGTTTAAAGCAGCGAAAAGCACCCAGGTAATGATGTGCATTCGAGGTAAAGCCATTGACGAATTGACACAACATTTTATTCAACAAAATCCACAAGCTACAATTGTGGAAATTGGCGCCGGTTTAGATACTCGATTTGAGCGACTTGATAACGGACAATTGTATTGGTTTGATTTAGATTTACCTGATGCAATAGCTGTCAGAAAACATTTCTTTGAAGAAAGCAGGCGCCGACATTTCATTAGTGCTTCAGTACTAGAACCAGAATGGATAAATCAGGTCAAACAAAATTGCCCAAATTCACCAAAATTATTTATTGCTGAGGGGGTATTACTTTACTTTACAGAGGAACAAGTAAAAACACTTTTGAAAATCTTAGCTGAGAACTTTCCTGGTTCATACTTAGTATTTGACGCTGCTTCACCATTTATTATCAAAAACCGCAGAAGCTACGAAGCTGTAAAACACACTTCTGCAAAATTCCAATGGGGAATCAAAAATATTAAAGATATAGAAGCTTGGAACTCTCGATACAAAATTACTGATTCTCGTTACATCTGGCATTTCCCAGAGTTTAGGAAACGCTTCTCTTTCAATGCACGCTTGCTTATGGCTATTTTGCCACCTTTGACCCGCTCTTATGCTGTACACCTAGCCTCGATTTGCACCAATGCAGATTAATTCTAAACCAGTAGTACTCTAGGCAGAATCATTTTACTGGCGCCAGACTCGTACTACTGGTTAACATCGTTTAATAGTACATAAGAATTAAAGATTGAGCAAATGACTTAAAATGGTACTACTGGTTAACAGTTAATAGAACAAAAGCATTATCGGGCTTGAAATAGCTTATATTTGGTGCTACTGGTTTAAAGGGGGATGCGCGACCCCAACGCAAAACGCGCAACAGTCGAGCGGATGGGGAATTAAACCCCTCTAACTTGTTAATAAGGGTTAGCTCCTAAGAAACACATCCCCGGAGCAATAGATTTGGTAGGAGCGTAACGATTTAAAGAATTAAAAATAAAAAGTTTACCTTCTGCCTTTCTTCCCTCTGCGCTTGTGCTTCCGCTGTCTTTCTGTTTCCTCTTCCTCTTCTTCCTCACCATAAACCTCTTCAAATATTTCTTCTGCGCGTTTGTTCGATATATTCAAAGCGTCTTGAAGATTTGCAAGAAACTCTGCCTCTTCATCAGGAACATCGCCATCACAAGCTATTACAACTAAAGCAGTGACATACGCAGCTTCTTTATAATCTTGATTTGGCAAACAAGCGATAGCTAGATTGAATGCTTCATCGATTCCTTCTTGTTGAAGGATTTCAACAGCACGATTATACAATTCTACGTAGTCTTGTTCTGAATATTCCTCAAACCCGGCCATACTGCACAGCATTTCACCGAGAACATAGTCTTCCTTGTGTCCCAGTCCATCCCCATCTGCTATAGATGAGGTAATCCCAATAATCGCAATGGCGAGTTCTGGTTCTAAAGTCACTTGGGTGTTTCTACGGGAACCGTAAAATTTACGCTTGGGCATAATTCTTGATTTGTGGGAAAATAAAGTTTTGGTTTTAGCTACACTTTATATAAGTAGCTACATTCATATTTCCCACAAAAAAGCTCAAACTAACATCCAAGCGATTTTATTAAAAGTTTTTAAATACATATTGAATACACATTGAAAATGGCACCGTTTTATAAGTTAGTTGTGCCGCGCTTTATTATAAATATGGATACAGCAGAGTTTTAGCAGTTACGGAAAAATCCAAATATTTCTTGAACATCCGTTATGTCCGTTGCCCAGCTAACATACTCGCATAAGGTGACTCATGCAAATGAGCTTTACCCGCAGACCCAAAAAGCTGTATTTTCTCACTTATCACAGATTGCATGGCGCCAATTGCATTTTGCATCAAGTCTACCAAATCAGGACTTTTAGAACTACTTAAATCTTGTTTCAAATTTTGTACATATGCCTGTCGTACTTCTGTATTGACGTTAAATTTACATACACCTAGTTCTATTGATTTACTTATCATCTCTGGTGGTAAACCAGAGGCGCCGTGCAATACTAAGGGAATATCTATATTTTTGCGGATACGAGCTAATCTAGGAAAATCAAGTCTTGGTTTGCTCTTATACTCTCCATGTACATTACCAATAGTTACTGCTAAAAAGTCAACTTTTGTCGCTGCAACAAATTCAACTGCTTGGTCGGGGTCGGTCATTAAAGCTTCTTTCTCTTCAACTGTAAGACCGTCTTCACTACCGCTAATTCTACCAATTTCGGCTTCGACTGCGGCGCCTTTTGAGTGTGCCAACTGAGTCATTTGCTTAGTAAAACTCAAATTCTCACTATATGGTAAAGGTGAACCATCCGCCATTACTGAGGTCATCCCAGCATTTAAAGCTTGTTGAATAGCACTTGTTGATGTACTGTGGTCTAGATGTACTGAAATTGGTACTTTTGATGTGCGTGCTGCTTCCATGCAAAGTGACACTAACGCTGTTCCACCAAATTTGAGTGAACCAGGGTGAATTTGTAGCATGGCAGGACTTGAGAGAGTTTCGGCTGCTTGCACTACTGCTTTGACCCCTTCCAGATTATATATATTGAAGGCGCCGATTGCATAAACGTTCCTGCGCGCGGTTAAGAGCAAATCCATTGTTGAAGCAAGCATATTTATCTCTCCTCATATATATCGAACCAGATTTAGTTTGACATGCACACTATAAAAATATGTTTAATCCTAACTATTGTTGCCTTTTGAATCATTGTATGTAATATTACTTACATTCTTAGTTTGGATGAAGCTAAGTTTAAAGTTTATAAATAGGAACTTTCAAGAAACAATTACCCTATATACACAGTCAAGAGCTTGTATCTAAATAAATCAGTGCAAGTACTTTTGAGAGGTTATATGATGCATCGGTCAAAGTTTTGGATGTTTTTTCCCATTGCTTTAATATTTACAAGTGTTCCACAGTTGTTACAATCTGATTCATCTGAAGCTAAGTCTACATTAAGAGAGGCGCCTGTTAACGTCAAAGCTAATCAACTTGCTAGCCCAACTTTAGTAGCAAGCGCTAACTACCTCTCATCAATTGAATCACAGGTTATCGCAGAAACAAACAAGATACGCACAAACCCTAAATCTTACCTTCCAATCCTCGAAAATTACCGCAAACGCTTCCAAGGTAATAATGTCAGAATTGGAAATAATTCATTTTTGCGAACTCAAGAAGGAACAAGGGCAGTTGACGAAGCAATTGCATTTTTAAAGTCACAACGTCCAATAGGCGCCTTATCTGCTTCAAGAGGAATGTCGCTTGGCGCCAAAGACCATGTAAAAGACCAGGGACCTAAAGGTTCAACAGGTCATAAGGGTAGCAACGGTAGTAGTCCTTTTTCTCGTATTAGTAAATATGGCAAGTGGCAAACTACCGCTGCTGAGAATATCAGCTACGGGCCTGCCACTGCCCAAGATATCGTTATGCAGCTAGTTATCGATGATGGTGTGCCAGATAGAGGACATCGCACAAATATCTTTAACCCTAATTTTAAAGTTTCTGGGGTTGCGTTTGGAAATCATGCTAAATACGGCAAAATGTGTGTAATCACTTATGCTGGTGGATTTAAAGATAAATAAATATTGATATCAACTAAAAAAGGCGCAAGCGTGTAAGCGAGGTTATCGTCAAAACCGATAACTTCCTGCATTCTTTAACACCTGTTCTTATTTCCCAGAAAAGTAAATTTTTGTAAATATAATGTCTAATTTGGATAAAACCGTTTATGAGAAAGTAGTAAGAGCAAAACGGTTAAAAAACTTATGTCTATGTATAAGCCAAAACCTGATGATGCAGTTTTAGGGAATAGTCAAGTTCCAAATACTCCATGCAATGCGGTTGTACTAGGTGGAGTTGAAGGTATTAAGCATCGGCTCCGGAATAGTTCATTGATGATAAAATTAGAAGAATTAAGTAATGCGCTTGAAGATTCGGAAGAAGGTTTAAAGCGAATATACGAGTTTCTGTTTCTTGAAATTGACCCTACAATGAAGTGGGTAATTTCAAATTGGCTACGGCAAAAAGCATCCGGAGCAACGCGCGCTAAGTTAACAAAATATATATCTTGTTTAGAACATATTCCTTACGATTTAATAGAGCTTTCTCTGACAACGATGGATAGTGTTATAACAGCCAAAGCTTCTCAAGAGGTTGGAATGAGCGCGACTGATACAGGAAAGATGCTAAAAAATACTTATGCTCAAGGCGCCAAAGTAATAGAAGAAATTCTTAAAATTATCTATCCGCTTCAAGATGTAGAACAAGCAATGCAACATCTATTTGGTGGTACAGTTGAGCAACTTCGAGTTGCTGAGGTAACAAGAAATGCAGCTTTTGAAGCAGTAAGAATAGCAGAAAAAGCAGCTCTCATGGCTGAGGAAATAAGAATTGCCGCAGAAGCACAAGCAGCTAGAGTTGCACAGAAAACAAGAATTACTATAGAAGAAGAAGTAGAGATAATAAGAGTTTTACAAGAAACAAGAAAAGCTTACGAAGAAGCAGAGGCAGTGAGAGTTGCGGAAGTTGCAAGAAAAGCTTACGAAGAAGC
>ERZ1066121.797-NODE-797-length-26453-cov-17.644481_pt1 | contig 26453 bp, 27 predicted proteins | sample MGYA00382768_ERZ1066121 | MGnify/ENA primary metagenome ERZ1066121 (study PRJEB33369, sample SAMEA5778351) | biofilm metagenome | biome: Industrial cooling water; feature: Water cooling tower basin; material: Biofilm | place: United Arab Emirates | collected...
GGGCGATCGGCTTCATCTTCATGTTCACCGTGGGCGGCGTCACCGGCGTGCTGCTGTCCAACGGCGGTGTGGATACCTATTTCCACGACACCTATTATGTGGTGGCGCACTTCCACTACGTGCTGTCGCTGGGCGCCGTGTTCGCCATCTTCGCCGCCTGGTATTACTGGTTCGGCAAGATGTTCGGGAAGCCGTACAACGAACTGCTCGGCAAGCTGCACTTCTGGGTGTTCTTCATCGGTGTGAACGTGATGTTCTTCCCGATGCACTTCCTGGGCTCGGACGGCATGCCGCGCCGCATCCCCGACTATCCGGATGCCTATGCCACCTGGAACCAGGTCGCCAGCTATGGCTATGCGATCATGGCGGTGGGGATGCTGATCTTCTTCATCAACCTGGCGCTGTCGCTGGCCTCGCGCCGGAAGGTGGAAGACAATTACTGGGGCGAAGGCGCCACCACGCTGGAATGGACCCTGTCCAGCCCGCCGCCCTTCCACCAGTTCGAAACCCTCCCGGTGATCAAGTAACCGGCCCACTGGGGGCAGGGCGACCTGCCCCCGATCAGGCTCAAGGCGATGAACAACAGCACGAGCGTACAGCCGGTATCCGGGGTTCCCGCCCCTCTGCTGGCCGACTGGCGCGATTATTTTGCCCTGCTGAAACCGCGCGTGATGACCCTTGTCATCTTCACGGCAGCGTGCGCCATGGTGGCGGCGCCGGGCAGCATGCACCCGTTCCTGGCCTTCACCGCCATCCTGTGCATCGCGGTGGCCGCTGGCGCGGCCGGCGCGCTCAACCAGTGGTATGAAGCCGATATCGATGCCCTGATGAAGCGCACGGCCAAGCGGCCGCTGCCGGCCGGCAAGCTGGCGCCCAGCGAGGCGCTGGCCTTCGGCGTCATCCTCGGCACCGGTTCGGTGGTGGTGATGGGCCTCGCGCTCAACTGGGTGGCTGCTGCCTGGCTGGCGGTTTCGATCCTCTTCTACGTCGTTGTCTACACGGCCTGGCTGAAGCGCCGCACGCCGCAGAACATCGTGATCGGCGGCGCCGCCGGCGCCTTCCCGGTCATCTGCGGCTGGGCGGCAGTGTCGGGGGACACGCCGCTGATGGCGTGGATCCTGTTCGCCATCATCTTCCTGTGGACACCGCCGCATTTCTGGGCTCTCGCCCTGTTCATCGAGGCGGATTACGCCAAGGCCGGTGTGCCGATGCTGCCGGTCACGCACGGCCTCGCCGAAACCCGCCGGCAGATCCTGCTCTATTCGCTGCTGCTGGTGCCGGTCACCGTGGCGCCCTCACTGCTCGGCCTTGCCGGCTGGGCCTATGGCGGCACCGCCATCACCATGGGCGTGATGTTCATCTGGATGGCCGTGAAGGTCGCCCGCAACACTGCTGCCGCGCCGGCTGGCATGGCGCCCGAAAAGCAGCTGTTCAAGTTCAGCCTGCTCTATCTGGCCTTCCTGTTCGGCGCGCTGGTCAGCGATCGGCTGCTGCTGGCATGAGCGGAACCGGCCTCGACAGCGAGCCCGCCCGCTGGACCGATGCGGAGCGCGAGGCCTTCTATGCTCGCCGCGAGTCCCGCAACCGCGCCCTTGGCCTGGTGCTGTTCGCGCTTGCCGTGCTGTTCTTCGGCATCACGGTGGTGCGCATGACCGGGCAGACCCCAGGGGCGTCGCAGCCCGCCGCGGGCGCGCCGGCCGCATGAACGGGGCCGCCACCGCCCGCGCCAACCGGCGCATCGGCCTCGCTGCCGCGCTGATGGCCATCGCCATGGTCGGCGTCGCCTATGCCGCGGTGCCGCTCTATCGCCTGTTCTGCCAGGTGACGGGGTTTGGCGGCACCACCCAGCAGGCAGCTGCGGCCCCCCTGGCCGCGGTGCCCGGCAGCCGCATCAAGATCCGCTTTGATGCCAATGTCGCCCCTGGCCTGGGCTGGCGCTTCAAGCCAAGGGCCAACGAGGTGACCATCCCGATCGGGGAAAAGCGCCTGGCCTTCTACACCAGCACCAACACGGCGGCGACGCCCGTGACCGGCCGCGCGGTGTTCAACGTCTCGCCCGACATTGCCGGCCGCTATTTCGTCAAGATCGACTGTTTCTGCTTCACGGAGCAGACGCTGAAGGCCGGGGAGACGGTGCAGATGCCGGTCGCCTATTACATCGATCCGGCCATCCTTCAGGATCCGGTGGCCCGGAAGGTCGATGAAATCACGCTCAGCTACACCTTCTACCCGGTGGACAAACCGCAGGGGCGGGCCGTTGCCGCTCTGGACAAGCCAACGCGGGGCGGGTTACAGCCTGCGACAAATCGTACCACTTCAGGATAAGGCCCGGGCAAATGGCTGCTGGCAAGACCCACGATTATCACATCCTCAATCCCTCCTCGCGTCCGCTGATGATGTCGATGGCGGTGCTGGTGCTGGCCGCCGGCGCCATCGGCTGGATGCACAAGGCGGGCTGGGGCATGCCCACCTTCTTCGCCGGCTTCGCCGCGGTGTGCGCGATGTTCTTCCTGTGGTGGAAGGATGTCGTCCACGAAGCCAACACCGGCGATCACACGCCGGTCGTCCAGCTGCACCACCGCTATGGCATGATCCTGTTCATCGCTTCTGAAGTGATGTTCTTCGTCGCCTGGTTCTGGGCCTATTTCAACGCCGCCCTCTATCCGTCCGCGCACGAGGCGGTGGGCGGGGTGTGGCCGCCCAAGGGAATCGAGCTGCTTGATCCCTTCGTCTTCCCGCTGCTGAACACGCTGATCCTGCTGCTGTCGGGCACGTCGGTCACCTGGGCGCACCACGCGCTGATCCACGGTGATCGCAAGGGGCTCAAGCAGGGCCTGTGGGTGACGATCGTGCTCGGCCTCTTCTTCACCTGCGTGCAGGCCTATGAATATCACCACGCCGAATATGGCATGGCCGACAGCATCTATGGCGCCGCCTTCTACATGGCGACCGGCTTCCACGGCTTCCACGTCATCGTCGGCACCGTCTTCCTGATCGTCTGCCTCGCCCGCGCCTACAAGGGCGATTTCACGCCGCGGCAGCATTTCGGTTTCGAAGCCGCGGCCTGGTACTGGCATTTCGTGGACGTCGTCTGGCTGTTCCTGTTCATCGCCATCTATGTGTGGGGGTCGAACTTCGGCGCAGCGGTGGCGCACAGCGCGCTTGGCTGAACCGCCGACACCGCTTCAGGTTGCGCTTCGGGGCTGCTGTCCACGCTGTGGCGGCGGCCCCTTGTATGTCGGCCTCCTGAAACTGGCGCCGCGCTGCCCGGCCTGCGGCCTCGATTATGGCCGCTTCAACGTCGGCGATGGCGCCGCGCCCTTCCTGATCTTCATCGTCGCCACCATCGTCATCATCGCCAGCCAGGTCACCGAAGCGGTGCTGGCGCCGCCCTGGTGGGTGCATGTGCTGCTGTGGGTGCCAGCCACGCTGGCCCTGTCGCTGGTGCTGATGCGCATCGCCAAGGACCTGCTGGTCGCGCTGGAGCATGGCCATGATGCCGGCGAGGGGGGCGGCGCATGATCCGCCGCCTGCCCATCCTGCCCACGTTGATCACCGCCATCGGCGTGCTGGTCCTGTGCGCGTTGGGCCGCTGGCAGCTGGAACGGCGCGCGTGGAAGCATGACCTGATCGCCCGCGCCGAAGCCGCCGCCACGCTGCCGCCGGTCTCGCCAACCGAATTCCGCGCCGCGATGGCCGGCGACCTGTCGGTGCAGTATCGCCGCGCCGTCATCGGCTGCCATGCCGGCGACAAGCGGCCCTATGACCTCAGGCCCGGCAGTTCGGCCGGCGGCACGTCGGGCTTCTACGTCGTCGTCTCCTGCCGCCCGAACGACCTGCCGCCCGATATCGTCGCAGTGGCCGGCTGGACCCGCCGCGCCGACGCGCGCGACATGGTGCTGACCCTTGATCATGAACTGGCCGGCGTGGTGATCGAGAACCCCTATGGCGATGAACCGGGCCGGCCTCGCTTCATGCTGATCCCCGATACCGCGATCGCGCCGCTGGGCCGCCCGCGCCAGCCCCGCCCGTCCGACCTGCCCGACAATCACCTTGCCTATGCCGGCCAGTGGTTCGGGCTCGCGGTGGCGCTGGTCGTCATCTATGGGCTGTGGCTGCGGCGGCGTGTTGTGGTTGCGCCCCGGCGCCGCCCTGATTAAGCCGGCGCTGCCATGCGCTATATCTCCACCCGGGGGGCAGCCCCGATCCTCGATTTTGCCGGCGCCACGCTGGCCGGCCTCGCCAGCGACGGCGGGCTTTATGTGCCCGAACACTGGCCACGCTTCAGCGAGGCGGAGATCGCGGCCATGGCCGGGCTTTCCTATGTCGAGGTGGCGGTGCGCGTGTGCCGGCCCTTCACCGGCGACAGCCTTGACGAGACAGCGCTGCGGTCGATCTTCACCGCCGCCTATGGCCGCTTTGCCCATGCCGCCGTTGTGCCGCTGAAACAGCTCGATCACCGGCATTTCCTCCTCGAACTCTTCCACGGCCCCACGCTTGCCTTCAAGGACGTGGCGCTGCAGGCGCTGGGGCTGGTGTTCGAACGCTTCCTCGGCCGTTCGGGCCAGCACATCACGGTGATCGGCGCCACCTCCGGCGACACCGGTTCGGCCGCCATCGACGCGCTGGCCGGGCGCAGCGGGGTGGAGGTGTTCATGCTCCACCCGCACGGCCGGGTGAGCGAGGTGCAGCGCCGCCAGATGACGACGGTGCTGGAAGCAAATATCCACAACATCGCCATCGAAGGCAATTTCGACGATGCCCAGGCCATCGTGAAGGCGATGTTCAATGATGCCGCCTTCGCGCAGCGCTTCCCGCTGGCGGCGGTGAACAGCATCAACTGGGCGCGGCTGCTCTTCCAGGTCGTCTATTATTTCACCTCCGCCCTGTCGCTGGGCGCCCCGCACCGGCCGGTGTCCTATGCCGTGCCCACCGGCAATTTCGGGGACGTGTTTGCCGGCTATGTGGCGGCGCAGATGGGCCTGCCCATCCAGCAGCTGGTGGTGGCAACCAACGAGAACGACATCCTGCACCGCGCCCTGTCGGCCGGGGATTATAGCGCCGGCACCGTGCAGCCCACCGAGGCGCCGTCGATGGACATCCAGGTGTCCTCCAATTTCGAACGGCTGCTGTTCGACCTGGCCGGCCGCGACGGTGTCGCCCTAAAGGCCCGCATGGCGGATTTCGAGGCGACGAAGCGCATGGTGCTGCCCGATGACCAGCGCGCCGCCGCCGCCCGCCTGTTCACCTCGGCCAGGGTCGACACCGCCGAGATGGCCGACACCATGCGCTGGGCACTGGCCCACACCGGGGAGCTGCTGGACCCGCACACCGCCATTGGCCTGGCGGCGGCCCGCCGCGACGCGGGCACGGCGCCAATCGTGACACTGGCCACCGCCCACCCGGCCAAGTTCCCGGCCGCCGTCGCCGCCGCGACCGGCGTGACGCCACAGCTGCCGGAACGGCTGGCAACGCTGATGACCCGCCCCGAACGCTATGATGTCGCCCCGGCCCGGCTGCAGGAGATCGAGGCGCATATTGCCCAGCGGGCCCGGCCGCGATGAGTGCGCCGAAGGTCACCACGCTGGGCAATGGGCTCACCGTGGCCAGCTGGGCGATGCCGGGTGTCGAGACCGTCGCCCTGTCGCTGAGCAGCGACACCGGTTCGCGCTTCGAGGCGGCGGACGTGAACGGCCTTGCCCATCTGTTCGAGCACATGGTGTTCAAGGGCACCCATCGCCGCTCCGCCCGCCAGATCGCCGAGGAGATGGAGGACGTTGGCGGGCAGCTCAATGCCTGGACCAGCCGCGACGCCACCATGTTCCATGCCCGCCTGCTGGCGCGCGACCTGCCGCTGGGGGTCGATCTCATCGCCGATCTCGTGTCGCGCCCACGCTTTGATGAAGGCGACTTGGCGCGCGAGAAGGAGGTGGTGCTGCAGGAACTGGGCGAGGCTCGCGACACGCCGGACGACATCGTGTTCGATCATCTGCAGGAAGCGGCCTATCCCGGCCAGGCGCTGGGCCGCTCCATCCTGGGCGACGAGGACAGCCTTGCCCGCATAACCCGCGACGATCTCGTGGCGTGGCAGGCCGCCCATTATGCGCCACAGCGCCTGTCGCTGGTGGTGGCCGGCAAGGTGGATCATGACGCGCTGTGCCGCCTCGCCGATGCGGCCTTTCCGGCACAGGCCGCCACCGCGCCGCCACCCGCCGCCGCGCCGGCGCAGTTCGCCGCCACCTGCCGTCACGACCGGCGCCGCATCGAGCAGGCCCAGCTGACCGCCGGCTGGGCAGCGCCCGGCCATCATGACCCGGCCCAAGATGCCGCGCTGCTGTTCACGCTGGCGGCCGGCGGCGGCATGAGCAGCCGCCTGTTCCAGCAGGTGCGCGAGGAGCGCGGACTGGCCTATGCCGTTTCTGCCGCCGTGCAGCCCTATGCCGATGGCGGGCTGATGAGCGTGCACGCCGCCACCGATCCCGCCAACGCCGCCGCCGCCCGTGACCTGATTGACACGGTGCTGACACAGACCGCCACCGGGCTGACACCGTCCGAGCTCGATCGCGCCCGCGCGCAGGCGCTGGCCGGCCTCCTGATGGCGATGGAAGCCCCGCAGGGCGCCGCCGATTATCTCGCCCGCAGCCTGCTCGTGCACCGCCGCTTCGTGCCCCCGGCCGAACTGGTCGCCCGCATCGAGGCCGTGACGGTGGACGCGGCCCGGGCGGCCGGCGCCGCCATGCTGGCCAGTGCCCCGGCCCGCGCCGAAATCGGCAAGCACAGGCCGGCATGACCGATCTTTCCGTCCTGATCACAGAGCCTTGGGCAGATTTCGGCCTGATCGATTCAGGCGGCGGCCGCAAACTGGAACGCCATGGCCGTTTCCGCTTCATCCGCCCCGAACCGCAGGCGATGTGGGCGCCGGCCAGCCCCGACTGGAAGGCCGATGGCGAATTCGTCGGCGGCAGTGAGGAGGATGGCGGCGGACGCTGGCAGCTGAAGCCCATGGTGCCCGACCGCTGGGAGATGAAACGCCCCACAATTGAAGGGGATGTGCACTTCTGGGCGAGCAACACGCCGTTCCGCCACCTGGGCTATTTCCCCGACATGGGCGGCCAGTGGGACTGGCTGCAACAGCGCATCCGCCCCGGCGACCGGGTGATGAACATGTTCGGCTACACCGGCGTTGGCAGCCTGGTGGCGGCGCGCGCCGGCGCGCAGGTGACGCACGTGGACGCCAGCAAGAAGAGCGTGGCCGCCGCACGCGAGAATGCCGCGCTCAGCGGCATGGATGATGCGCCGATTCGCTGGATTGTCGATGATGCGCTGAAGTATCTGCGCCGCGAGGTCCGGCGCGGCAGCCGTTATCACGGCCTGATCTTCGATCCGCCCAAATATGGCCGCGGCCCGGATGGCGAGGTCTGGCAGCTGGAGCGCGACCTGCCGGAACTGGTTGATCTGGCCCGCCAGTTGCTGGCCGACGATGGCCGCTTCCTGGTGCTGACCGTCTATGCCATCCGCATGTCGGCGCTGGCGCTGCAGCCGCTGCTGGAACAGGCGCTTGGTGGCCGCGGTGGCCACATCGAAGTTGGTGACATGGCGATCCGCGAGGAAGCCCGCGGGCTGCTGCTGCCCACCGCCATCTTCGCGCGCTGGTCAGCCCCGTGACATCGGCCCCGTGACATCGGCCCCGTGACATCAGCCCCGTGATATCAGCCCTGTAGGGCGGCCTGCCAGCCCAGCGCCGTCACCGCCCCGGCGGTCAGCACCATCCGCAGCCGGCCATACCAGCCAGGCAGGCCGCCTGCCCTGGCATCCCACAGCAGGTGCAGCAGCAACGCCGCGGCCAGCGCGAGCAGCTTGCCGACAGGGTATTTCGCCGGAGCCAGCAGGATCAGCCAGCCAGCAATGCTGGGCAGCATGGCCAGCCCGATCAGGCGCGGGCTGGGCGCCTCGGCCTGCACCGCGGCCCCCCAGCGCGCACCGCCCAGGAAGGAGAGGATGATCGCCGCCCACCACAGCAGCGCTTCGTTGAACTGCCAGCGAAAATCGGGCGCGATCAGCGTGGCGACCGGGGCCGCGAAGAAGGGAATGAGGCCGGCAAGGCCATAGACGACGACAATCTGCGGGGTCTTGCGTGACATGAGTCAAGCGCCTGCCACGGCAGACCGGCGCCTGGAATGCGGCGATCAGCCCCTGCAGGCCTTCACGCTTTCGGGCGGTGGGCGCAGGCCGGGGCGGAACACCGCGACATAGCCCTGCGCGATGTCGGTCATGGTCGCCAGTTCATAGCCCACGGCCTTCACCTCGCAGACCAGCAGCGCCTTGGGCATGCCGTGCTGCTGGGACGGCCGGTCGAGATCGACGACCACGATGCGCCCACCCGGTTTCAGGCTGCGTCGCAACCGGTCGAGCAGCAGATAGGGTTGTTCGATTTCATGATACATGTGAACCATCAGCGCCACGTCCACACTGGCCGCCGGCAGACGGGCGCTGGACTGGCCGCCACGCACAAAACGCACGTTGTTGAAGCCGGCAGCCGTTACGCGCTTGCGCACCTGGTCGAGCGCGCTGAGCGAGATGTCCTGCGCGAACACCCGGCCTTGCGGGCCGACCACCGGGGCCAGACGCAGCACATAATAGCCGCCGCCGGTGCCGATATCGGCGACCGCCATGCCCGGCCTGATGCCGGCAATGCGGATTACGTCTGCCGCTTCGCCAACGCGGTCCCGTGCCGCTTCTTCACCCCACGCAGCGGACACCACTGGCGCCACCGGGCGCTGTGGCCGGGGCAATGGCATGGCGCCGGGCAGCAGGGCCATCATCAGCGCCGGAACAAGGGAAGCGGGAGTCAAGCTGTGCACTGCGCACCTCTGGCAGCCGGGGATGGCAAAATCATGTCAGTCAGCAAGGGGCTGGACGACAGGAGTGCGCGACACGGATGCCGACAAGGGCCGCCGGTTCAGTCGTCGGCGTCCTGAGTGCCCCGGGGGGCGGCAGATGCCACCTGCAATGCGCGCCAGCGGTTCATCTGGCGCTGGAAATTGTCGAGGGCACGGCCCGAAAGCTCTGCGCCGCCAATGAACTTCAGCCGCACCGGGTTCACTGCCTGGCCATTCAGCCACACCTCGTAATGCAGGTGTGGCCCGGTCGACAGGCCGGTGGAACCGACAGCGCCGATCACCTGGCCCTGCCGCACCTTCTGCCCCGGCCGGACATCGATGCGCGACATGTGGGCATAGGCGGTGGCCAGCTGCTTGTTGTGGCGCACCATCACATATTTGCCGTGGCCACCGTGCCAGCCGGCAAAGCTGATGGTGCCGCCGCCGGCCGCCATGATCGGCGTGCCGGTGCCGGCCCCGAAATCGACGCCCTTGTGCATGCGCGAAAAGCCCAGCACCGGGTGACGGCGCATGCCGAAGCCGCTGGACATGCGGGCACCATCGACGGGGGTCTTCATCAGGCCCTTCTTCACGCCTTCGCCGCTGGCCTGGTAGTATTCCCCGTCCCACCAGCCGATCTCGACCGGATTCTTGCCCTTCTGGGCCAGCGCGCCATAGAGCAGCCGGCCATGGCGCACCTCGCCGGTTTCGGCGCGATCCTGTTCAATGATGATGTCGAAGCGATCATCCTTGCGCAACCCGCGCTGGAAATCGACCACATGCCGCATCTGGCGCACGAACTCGCCGGCCTGCCGCGCCGGGATGCCGGCACTGCGCAAGGCACGGTTGAGGCTGGTGCCGGCCGGGCCCGACACCCGCAAGGGCGTGGAATCGACCGCGATCGGGATGCGCTTCATCACCAGTGCGCCATCAACCCGCGCAAATTCGACCTTCAGATCGAAGGCGGCGCGCAGCGCCATGCTGTCCAGCGGTCGCGGCACCGTCTTGGTCTCGCGCCGGCCCAGCACCAGCTCGGCGCGACTGCCACCGGGCGGACTGATGCCGGCCAGCAGTCGGGTGACGATGGCGACATCGCCCGCGCCGACCCCGGCGTTGCGCAGCGCTCCGGCAAGGCCGCGACGCCCGATGGTGACACTGCGCTCGATGCGCGGGCGTTCCGGCGCTTCGGCCAGCGGGCGAAGTTGTCGCGCATCCACCTGCGGGGCGGCCCCGCTGCGGGCGCCCAGTGCCAGGGGGGCGATCATGGCGGCCTGGCCATTCTCGCGCTCGGCCGGGGTGAACGGGCGCGGCACGGCTTCATGGATGGGAGGCACGCTCAGCCCGGCCACCACGGCGCCGCTGATGAGGGCTGTGCAGGCCAGCGCCTTCAGCCACCACCGCCGGCTGAAGACGGCCGAGCCGAGATCCAGATCAATGTCGCCATGGGCAGCAGCGCGGCGCAGCCGCTGCCAGTCATCGGCGATGCGGCGGCGTTCTGCACCGGCAGCGCGCGACAGCGTCGGACCAAGGCCGAGCGCCGCATTGGCAGCGCCGCGCAGCAACGCCCGACCGGCCGAAACGCCGGGCATTGGCAGCGCAATGCTGCCCCCTCCGGCTGGCTGGAATCCGGGCTGGTACAAATCGCCCCCTGATCGTGACCCTGATTGAACGACGCCGAAAACTGAACGAACCGCTTACAAAGCCTTGATTTGACACGATGTGTCACATCATCTGCCAACGCGGGGAGCATTGCCCGGCGCGAGTCGCCGTGTCAATCGCGCAACAGCGGCAGGCCAAGTCAATCCGGACGAGCCGTTGACTTGAAACGGTCACTTGCCGTGACGAACGGCCCATGTCACGTTCACGGGCATGGCGATTGCACGAGGGTTTGCCTGACAATGGGGCGGCACGGCCACCCCCGCTCCGCCATTCGGCGTCTTGCCGCCCGCCTGCCCGTACTGCTCCCGGCGCGCTGTCTGCCACATTGCCACAGCGGCTTGTTTGCCGGTTCGATCGGGGCCAGTTTCTTCCGGTGAGCATGACAGGCGCCCTTTCCGCCCGCGCCGGCCAATCTCCGGGCTCGGGCCGGGTCACCGCCGTTCTCGGCCCAACCAACACCGGCAAGACCCATCTCGCCGTCGAGCGGCTGTGTGGCCATGCCAGCGGCATCATCGGCTTCCCGCTGCGTCTCCTGGCGCGTGAGGTCTATGACCGGGTGGTGGCCATCAAGGGCCCCGCCGAAGTGGCGCTGATCACCGGCGAGGAGAAGATCGTGCCGCCTGGCGCCCGCTGGTTCCTGTGCACGGTTGAATCGATGCCGACCGATCGCGAGGTGGCCTTCGTTGCCATCGACGAGGGCCAGATGGGCGCCGATCCGGAACGAGGCCATGTGTTCACCGATCGCCTGCTGCGCGCGCGCGGCTATGCCGAAACCATGATCCTGGGTTCGGAAACGCTGAAGCCGCTGATCAGGAAGCTGCTGCCCGAAGCCGAGGTCATCACCCGGCCGCGCTTTTCAACGCTTGCCTATGCCGGCGCCAAGAAGCTGTCGCGGCTGCCACGCCGCACCGCCATCGTCGCCTTCACCGCCGCAGAAGTCTATGCCATCGCCGAGATGCTGCGTCGCCAGAAGGGCGGCGCGGCGGTGGTGATGGGGGCGCTGTCTCCACGCACCCGCAACGCCCAGGTAGCGATGTACCAGTCGGGCGAGGTGGATTATCTTGTCGCCACGGATGCCATCGGCATGGGCCTCAACATGGACATTGCCCATGTCGCCTTCGCCGCGCTCGGCAAGTTCGACGGCAAGCGCCAACGCCGGCTGGCGCTGTCGGAAATGGCCCAGATCGCCGGGCGTGCCGGGCGCCACCAGAAAGATGGCACCTTTGGCGCGGTGCAGCTTGGGGCAGATGCCCAATGCCAGTTCAGTCCGGAGGAGATCGAGGGGCTCGAGGAGCATCGTTTCGAGCCCCTGGGCCAGCTGGTGTGGCGCAATTCGGATCTCGATTTCTCCAGTCTTCAGCGTCTGGTTGCCACGCTTGATGATCGCCCGGCACGGCCGGAACTGGTGCGCTCGGACGATGCGGTGGACCTTGCCGTGCTCAAGCGGCTGGCTGGCGAGCCATGGGTGATGGAGCGCGCGCAGGCCCGCCTGTCTGGCGAGCGCGGCCTCCACCGCCTGTGGCAGGCCTGCGGGCTGCCTGACTATCGCAAGACCGGGGCGGAGGCACACGCGCGGCTGGTCGGCCGGGTGTTCCGCCATCTGACCGAAGGGCACGGCCACCTGCCGGAAGCCTGGATCGCGGCGGAACTGGCGCATCTTGATCGGGTGACCGGCGATGTGGAGGCGATTTCCGATCGCATCGCTGCAGCCCGTACCTGGACCTACATCGCCCACCGGCCCGGATGGCTCGACAACGGTGCGGTCTGGGCCGAACGTACCCGCGCGCTGGAGGAGCGATTGTCCGACGCGCTGCACGCCGCGCTGACGCAGCGCTTCGTGGATCGCCGCACGGCCGTGCTGCTGAAGGATCTGAAGGCCAAGGGCGCCGATGCCGCGGTGATCGTCGAGGATGACGGCGTGGTAACGGTTGATGGCGAGGCCATCGGCCGGCTGGACGGTTTTCGCTTCACCGCCGATGTGGCTGCCCGCGCCGGGGAGCAGCGCCTGCTGCTGGCGGCGGCCGAGCGGCATCTGTCGCGGGAACTGGCGGCGCGGTCGCGTGCTCTGGCCGCTGGGCCCGATGGCGATTTCGCGCTGGATTTCGATGGCGCGTTGCCGCCGCGGCTCAGCTGGCAGGGCGCGCGTGTTGCCGTCCTGCGCAGGGGGCGCGACGCGCTGTCGCCGCGGCTGGAGCTGGATCGCGCCATTGCCGCGCTTGCCCCGGACGACCGGCGCCGCGTGCAGGAACGGCTGGAGGCCTGGGTCACCGGCCGGATCGCGGCGGTGCTGACGCCGCTCACGCGTGTCGCGTCGCTGCGCGAGGCGGTCACAGCGCCCGCGCGCGGCCTGATCGTGCAGCTGGTGGAAGGCCTGGGCGTGCTGCCGCGCGAGCAGGTGGTGGACCAGATTGCCTGCCTGTCCCGCGATGATCGCCGGATGCTGGCGGCAGCCGGTGTGCGACTGGGGCCGATGCATCTTTTCATGCCCGGCCTGCTGCGCCCGGAGCCGACCCGCTGGCGGCTGGCGCTGTGGGCGGTGGCGAATGACGTGACCTCCCTGCCGCCATTGCCGCCGCCCGGCCGCGTGAGCCTGCCGGCCGATCATCTGCCGGCCGCCATGCTGGCCGTGGCCGGATACTGGCGGCTGGGCGGGCCGGCCGGCAATGCGGTCGCCGTGCGCATCGACATGGTCGACCGGCTGGCCCGGCAGGTCCATGCCCGCCGCAGCGGCCGCGCGCCCTTCATCCCCGATCCCAACTGGGCGGCCAGCCTCGGCCTGTCGCAGGACGGGCTTGCCCGGTTGCTGCGTGCGCTGGGCTATCGCCCGCGGCTGGTGGACGGCACGCCGCATTTCGCATGGGCCGGACCGCGGCCTGTCGCCCACCGGCACACCCAGTCTCCGGATGCTCCGCCCGACGCCAGGACGGTCGCGGCATCGCCCTTCGCCATCCTGGCAGGCATGAAAGGCAGGTAGCATTTGGTCTACGGAGCTGGCTTGCGGATCGACAAATATCTGTGGTTTGCGCGCCTTGCGCCATCCCGCGCCCATGCTCAGGACCTGTGTGAAAGCCGACGATTGCGCATCGATGGGCGCGTGGTGGAACGCGCGTCCGCCCTGGTGCGGGCCGGCAGCGTGCTGAGCTGGGCGCGCGGCGCCGAGATCATCGTTGTGCGCGTGGAAGGCCTGCCGGAACGGCGCGGCCCCTATGTGGAAGCCCGGCACTTCTACACCGATCTGTCGCCGCGGCCGCTGCCGGCTGCGCAAGATGCCCTCTTGCCAGAGGCGCTCGCGGTCGCCTAAGGGCGCGCACGCAAACAGGGGTTATCTGCTGGGTATGACCGCCATCGCCTGATGGACGGCACCCGAAGGGGAGACTTATGGCCTACGTCGTCACCGAAGCCTGCATCAAGTGCAAGTACATGGACTGCGTGGAAGTGTGTCCTGTGGACTGCTTCTATGAAGGCGAGACCATGGTGGTGATCAACCCCAACGAATGCATCGATTGCGGCGTGTGCGAGCCGGAATGCCCGGCCGAAGCCATCCTGCCCGATACCGAGGGCGGCCTGGAAAAGTGGATGGAACTGAACGCCACCTATTCGGCGCAGTGGCCCAACATCACCATGAAGGGCGAAACCCCGGACGACGCCGATTCGCACAAGGGCGAGGACGGCAAGTTCGACAAATATTTCACCCCGAATCCGGGCAAGGGCTCCTGAGCCGCCCCCTGAACCAGCCGTAAAGAGGCGATTGACGCTCAACCGGAAGGCGATTCCGGGCAAATTCTGGCCCGGAATCGACATTTTTCGTGTCACAAAGCGCCGCAGCGCGCCGGCATGACCTCACAACAGTGGCATTTGTGACGTTTTTCTGATACCAGCGATCCTGTGACCGTGGCGCAAAGCACGCGGTCGAGTCGCAAGGTTCACTGTCTGGCCGTCGTCCTGCCAGGGAGACAGGGAATCAGGGTCAGGAAGGTCTGGCAGGCCGGCAGTTGTCCAGGTTCGCAGCGAAAACATGGCGTCAGCATGGCTGTCACCCACGTTCGTGTACCCCGGACGCTGACCGATAACCATAAGGAACGTCGCCCCATGGCAATCGCCAAGCCGCTCGGTTTCGAAGTCGGTGATTATGTCGTGTACCCCAAGCACGGCGTTGGTCGGGTCGTAGAGATCCAGCATCAGGAAATCGCCGGTGTCGCGCTCGACCTGTTCGTGCTGCGCTTCGAGAAGGAGCGGATGACGCTGCGCGTCCCCATGAACAAGGTGGAAAGCGTCGGCATGCGCAAGCTGTCCAGTCAGGCCACCATGAACGAGGCGCTGACCACCCTGAAGGGCAAGCCGCGCATCAAGCGTACCATGTGGTCGCGCCGGGCGCAGGAATATGAAGCCAAGATCAACTCGGGCGACCTCGTGTCGATCGCGGAAGTGGTGCGCGACCTCCACCGCGCCGAAGACCAGCCCGAGCAGAGCTATTCCGAACGCCAGATCTATGAAGCGGCCATCGGCCGGCTGGCGCGCGAGCTGGCCGCGATGGAGAACATCGACGAGCCGGCCGCCCAGGAAAAGATCGAGCAGGTACTGAAGGCGGCCTGATCCGCCGCGGAACGGCCGGGGCCGCTTGCGGCCCGCCAACGGCCTGACCTGTCCATCCGGCATCCTCCAGCGCGCCGGTATCGACCAGCAGCCACGCCGGGGCGCTTGCGCGTCTCCCAGTGTGACTGCCACGGTCGATGCCGGCGTTTTCCTGTGCGCGGTGCCTGGTGCGCCAGTGCGGTCTCCCCAGTGCGGCCTTTGCTGTCGCAGGCTTGCGGCCAACCGACCATCGGTGTACTAATACAGCAATACAGAAGCTGTCCCACGGGAGCCGAACATGCGCCAACCCCTCCTGCTGCCCCTCGCCCTGCTGGCCGTCACGGCGGCGGGCTGCTCGTATGCCGATCCGGCCGATGCCGCCACGCGCCGCTTTGCCAACACAGGCTTCACGCAGGTGATCGTCGAGGCCAGCGATGATGTCACCATCAGCAAGGGCGCCTTTGCCATTGCTGCCACGGGCGATCAGGACGTGCTCGACCGGCTGGAGATACGGCAGGATGGAACCACGCTGCGCATCGGCCGCAAGAAGGGCAGCAACGGCTGGAGCCGCACTTCGGCCAGGGTCGCCGTGTCACTGCCGGCGCTGGCCGGAGTCACGGTATCAGGCAGCGGCAACGCCACTGCCGATGTGGCCAGCGGCGCCGCGATTGGCCTCAGGATCAGTGGCTCGGGTGATCTTGCCGTTCAGAAAGTGACGGGCGATGCGCTGGCCATCGGCCTGTCGGGATCGGGCGACATGACGATCGCCGGCGTGGCCGCGAAGACCGTGTCTGCCGGCATTTCCGGTTCCGGCGACATGTCCGTCGCTGGCAGCTGCACGGCCCTCGATGTGCGCCTGTCGGGCAGCGGCGACCTGGCGGCAGACGGCCTTGCCTGCCGCGATGCCACGGTCAGCACATCGGGATCCGGTGACATCAGCCTGAAGGCCAGCGGCAGCGTGACGGCGCGCACCAGCGGTTCGGGCGACATCACGGTCACTGGCGGCGCCCGCTGCACCAGCCGTGCATCGGGCAGCGGCGTCATCCGCTGCAACTGACGCCGCGTCATCCGCGCCAGTGGCTGACCACGGCAGCCAGATCGGGGCGCGGGCGCTCTTCCAGCGGCCGATCCTGCGTGCCGATGAAGATGAAGCCGGCAATGCGTTCGGGCGCCGCGCCGCCGAGCAGCGCCAGCACCTTTTCGTCAAAGGCGGCCCAGCCGGTGAGCCAGTTGGCCACGAAGCCGTGCGCATGGGCGGCCAGCATCAGGTTCTGGCAGGCAGCGCCCACCGAAAGCTCCTGCTCCCACAGCGGGATGTGGCTGGGCTTCGGGCTGGCGATCACGGCGATGAGGCAGGGGGCCTGGGTGGCAAACTGCGTCACCGCTTCGCGCTCCAGCCGGCCGGCATCGGGCTTGCCGGTCAGATAGATGGCCATCAAGCCTTCCGCAAAAGCGGCCCGGTTCTCGATCACGACGAAGCGCCATGGGCCCAGCTTGCCATGATCAGGCACGCGGGCGGCGGCGTGCAATATGGCCTCCAGTTGCACGCTGTCAGGTCCGGGGGCCACCATCTCGCGGGCCTTGCCGGACCGGCGAGTGGCGAGCAGCGCAGCGGTGGTGGTGGAATCGTTGAAGCTGTCCATTGCCGTGGACTTAGCCCACGGTGGCCTTTCTGCCAATTGGCGGGCTGACCACTGCTGCGATGGGTCTCATCGTCGAAGTGCGGCGCGGAGCTGGCCCAGCGCGGCGCTGGCAAGGCGCGGCTTCAGGCGACCATCGCCCATCGCTCTGGCCACTGCATCCACCAGCACGGCCATCAGCGCCTGCTTGGTGGCCGGTTCGAGCCGTTCCAGCAATGGCCCGAGTGGATCAATGGGATCGGCACCGCCGCCCGGCTTCACGATCACCCCGCCGCCGCCTTGCAGAATTCCACCAATCACCTTCAGGACGGTCAGTGCTTCATCTGCAGTCAGCGCATCGAGACGCGGTTTCGGATCGCCGTAAACCGCGAAGACGAACGCCCGCATCACCCCCCAGGTGCGCAGCTGGTCACCTGCCATGGTGGCTGGCGGTAACGCCATGAACCATTCTCGAAAACGCGCTGCTGTGCCGGGATGATCAAGCTCGGCGCGCGCTACAACCAGTTGCCGGCCACGCACGCGGCCCTTGCGATTGGCGAGAGCTGTGAGGTCCGGGCGATACTCGACGTCGCAGAAACTCCCGCGAAGGAACCGTCCCGTTTTGAGGTCGAATGTGTCAAGGTAGGTGCCTTCCGGCAAATCCTCCATGCGTGCGTTTTCGACCCAATAGAGCTTGGCAAAAACGTCACCCGAACCCACTTGAAATTTTGGACTATTTACAGTGATAAATTCAGTGTCGCCGTTCTTGACCCACCAGAAAAGTTCCGATCGCAGAGAAATCTCACTTTGGGGAGGGGCTAATCCTCCCCAATTTCGTCCAATCTGGGAGTCATTTCCAGCCTCGACGTTATATGTCTCACTCCACCAAGTATTTTCGGCTGAAGCTTGATCGCGTTTGCCAGGACGCAGATAGTCCACGAACTCGACAGTGACCGTCGGCATCTTGTTGGTCTCCCTCCACTTGTGCATACCAAGCTGACAGATCCATTCTACGTCGCGGCATTTTTTCTGTCTTGTATGGATTCGACTTTCTGGAATTCCCCTGTCGCTTGGCGAGACGCGCCGGCGCCGCTATCACCATGGCAAGGCGCGCCGGGCAGGGGTTGCGCCAAGGGAGACATGATTTGAGCAACGAAGCGATCGGCGGTGTTGTGGACACGCGTCCGCAATGGTTCGGCCATCCGGCGCAGCTGGCCAGGCTGTTCACCACCGAGGCGATGGAGCGTTTCGGTTATTACGGCATGCGGGCGCTCTTGACGCTCTATCTCGCCAACCACTTCCTGTTTTCTGACACGACCACCGCCAGTCTTTATGGTGGCTTCACCGCGCTGGTATACCTCACCCCGCTGGTTGGCGGCCTGTTGGCCGACAATTACCTGGGCTCAAAGAAAGCGGTGAAGTTCGGCGCCATCCTGATGGCGCTGGGCTATTTCACCCTCTGCTTCGGCGGCGAGGCGGCAAAGCCCTTCGCCAAGATCGACGGCGTGCAATATGACGTGTCGGTCGAAGCGGCCGGCAGCGAGAAGACCCAGTTTGTAACGCTTGATGGCCAGAAGCTCGCCATCAAGGGCAACGAGGATGGCAGTGTCTCGCTGCTGGCCGGCGATGGCAGCGAGGCGCGTCGCATCGCCAAGGGCGGTTTCGAGGCTGGCGGGGAGCGTGACGCGCTGTTCGTCACCATCATGCTGCTGGGACTGTCGGCCGTCACCATCGGCAACGGCTTCTTCAAGCCCAACATCTCGACCATGGTCGGCAGCCTTTATGCCAAGGGCGATCCGCGCCGCGATGCCGGCTTCACCATCTTCTACATGGGCATCAACCTGGGTTCGCTGGGCAGCCAGCTGGCCTGTCCGTTCGTGGCGGATCGCTATGGCTGGTGGGCCGGCTTCCTGCTGGCGGCGCTGGGGATGACCCTCTCATGGTATCTGATCCAGTTCGCCGGGCCAAGGCTGGAGGGTTATGGCGAGCCGCCGCCGAACGCGCCGGAACGCGACATTCCCATCTATCTGGGCGCCGTCGCCTTCGTGCCGCTGGTGTGGTTCCTGTTCACCAACCTGATGGCCGCCCCGCCGCCCGTGGAAGGCGCCGGCTTCATCGGCTATCTCGCGGGGCTGCCGATCCTGGGCAAGGTGCTGTTCGGGACCTTCCTTGCCTGCGTCGTGCTGATCCCGATCTGGTCGATCCTGTATGGCAGCAAGCAGGAATGGCAGATGATGCTGGCGGCGATCATCCTGATCGTTTTCAACGTGGTGTTCTGGACGCTGTTCGAACAGGCTGGCTCCAGCCTCACCCTGTTCGCGGCACGCAACACCGATCTGTCGGTGTTCGGCCTGTTCGAGCTGTCGCCAGCGCAGACCCAGTTCTTCAACGCCATCTTCATCGTGCTGCTGGCGCCGGTGTTCAGCGCGCTGTGGCAGGCGCTGGGCCGGCGCGGGCTGGAGCCCGGCATCCCGGTCAAGTTCGGCCTGGCGCTGGCCGGGGTGGGCGGCGGCTTCCTGTTCCTGGTGTGGGGCGCGCAGTTCGCCGGTGAAGATTTCAAGGTCGGCCTGTGGTGGCTGGCCGGCCTGTATCTGATCCATTCCATGGCCGAGCTGATGATCTCGCCGGTCGGTCTGTCGATGGTCACCAAGCTCTCCATCGCGCGCGTTGTCGGCCTGATGATGGGCCTGTGGTTCGTCTCCATTGCCTGCGCCCAATATGTCGGCGGGCTGGTGGCGCAGGTCGCCAGCGTGGAGACGGTGGGCGGCCAGGTCACCAACCTGAAGGTCAGCCTCGATACCTATACCCAGGTGTTCGAGACGATCGGGCTGGCGGCAGCGGCCATCGGCGGTGTGCTGCTGCTGATCTCGCCGCTGTTGAAGCGCCTGATGCATGGGGTGAAGTGATCGCCCCGCGATTCTGGCCTTAGCGTAATTTGCCGTTCGCTCGCCGTTGGCCCAGCATGGTGCCCAGCAGGGGAGTGACGCGATGCAGGGCAGATGGTTGCTGGCGGCGGCGGGGCTGGCGTTGGCGATGCCCGCCCTGGCCAAGGAAAAGAAGGCCGAGCCGGCAAACCCTCCGACAGTGGTGCGGGTGCCGAAGGACCCTTGGCCCAGCCAGTATCGGCCCTACCCCGGCCAGACCACGGTGATCCGCGGCGCCACCATCTATGATGGGGCTGGGCGCCGTTACAACAATGCCATGATCCGCCTTGAAGACGGCAAGGTGGCGGAGATCGGCCAGAGCGTTGCCATGCCCGAAGGCGCCCGCCTGATCGAGGCCGCCGGCAAATATGTGACGGCCGGCATCATCGACATCCACAGTCACCTCGGCGTCTATCCCAGCCCCGGCGTGCAGGCGCACAGTGACGGCAACGAGGCGACCAGCCCGGCCCGGCCTGAGGTGTGGGCCGAACATTCGGTTTGGCCGCAGGACCCTGGCTTCTCGCGCGCGCTGGCCGGCGGGATCACGGCGCTGCACGCGTTGCCGGGTTCGGCCAACCTGTTCGGCGGGCGCGGCGTGACGCTGAAGCCCGTCTATGGCCGCAGCGTGCAGGAGATGAAGTTTCCGGGCGCGCCCTACAGCCTGAAGATGGCCTGCGGCGAGAATCCCAAGCGTGTCTATGGCAGCCGCAACCAGCTGCCGGCCACCCGCATGGGCAACATCGCCTATGCAAGGCAATTGTGGTCGGATGCAGTCGCCTACAAGCGGCGCTGGGATGATTACACGAAACGCGCTGAAGCCGGCAGCGCCAGGCCCACCGATGCACCGCGCCGCGAGCTCAATCTCGACACGCTGGCCGGGGTGCTGGCGGGTGAGATACTTGTTCAGAATCACTGCTACCGGGCCGACGAGATGGCCAATGTGATCAGCATGGCGAAGGAGTTCGGTTACACGGTGACGGCCTTTCACCATGCGGTCGAAAGCTACAAGATCGCCGACCTGCTGAGGGCCGAGGGCATCTGCTCGGCCATGTGGGCCGATTGGTATGGCTTCAAGATGGAAAGCTATGACGGCATCCGCGAGAATATCGCGCTGGTGAACGCCGCCGGGGCCTGCGCCATCGTCCACAGCGATGACGAGAACGGCATCCAGCGCCTCAACCAGGAAGCCGCCAAGGCGATGGCCGCCGGCCGCCGGCTGGGCATGACGATCACGCCCGAACAGGCCTGGACCTGGCTCAGCCTCAACCCGGCGCGGGGACTGGGCATCGGGGACCGCACCGGCAGCCTGGAGGTGGGCAAGGCGGCCGACGTGGTGTTGTGGTCGGCCGAGCCGTTCAGCGTCTATGCGCGGCCCACCCACGTCTGGATCGACGGTGCGCTGATGTATGACTGGAGTGACCCCAAACGCCGACCGGTGTCGGACTTCGAACTGGGCCAGCCCGGCGTGGGAGAGGTGAAATGACGCGGCTTTTCCTCCTCGCCAGCCTCGTGGCTGCCCCATCGCAGGCCGCGCCCATCGCCATCATCGGCGCCACCGCGCTCACCGGGGTGGGCGAACAGCGCATCGAGAATGCCACCATCATCATCGACAATGGCCGCATCACCGCCATCGGCACCGGGCTGGCCGTGCCGGCCGGCGCGACGCGCGTCGATGCCGGCGGCCGCATGGTGACGCCCGGTATCATCGCGGCCGCCAGCGACATCGGCATCAGCGAGGTCGACGGCGTGCGCGAGACCAACGATGCCGGCGCCCGCCAGTCGGCCTTTTCCGCCGCACTTGATCTTGCCACCGCCATCAATCCCAATTCGCTGCACATCGCCATCAACCGCATGGCCGGCATCACCCGCGCCGTGGTGATGCCCGGCAGCGGCAGCAGCGTGTTCGGCGGGCAGGGGGCCATCGTCAGCCTCGCGGCCGGCGGCCCCACGCTCAGCCGCGCGCGTGCCTTCCAATATGTCGAGATGGGCGAGGACGGGGCGCGGCTGGCCGGCGGCTCGCGCCCGGCAGCCTGGGCGCAGTTCGCCAACATGCTCGCCGAAGCGCAGCGACTGGCGGCCAATCCCGCCGGCTTTGATCGCGGGCAGGATGCAGGCTCGCTCACCAAGCGCCTGGATGCCGAGGCGCTTGGCCCCGTGCTGGCCGGACGGCAGCCGCTGCTCGTTCATGTCCAGCGCGCCAGTGACATCCGCGAGGTACTGGCGCTGAAGGCGCGCTATCCGGCGATCCGCCCGGTGCTGCTGGGCGCGCGCGAGGCCTGGCTGGTGGCGGCGGACATTGCGCGCGCCGGCGTGCCTGTGATCACCCACAGCCTCTATGACCTGCCCGACGATTTCGAATCGCTGGCCTCCAGCCGCAACAATCCCGGCCATCTGCAGGCGGCCGGCGTGACGGTGGCGCTGGGCGCCCTGGGCGGCATTGGCGGCACCGCCGCCTTCAACCTGCCCGCCTATGCCGGCAACATGGTGGCACAGGCGACGGTGCCGGGCGGCAAGGGCATGACCAAGGGGCAGGCGCTGGCCAGCATCACCGCCAACCCGGCGCGCATCTTCGGCCTGGCCGATCTTGGCACGCTTGCTGCGGGCAGCCGCGCCGACGTGGTGATCTGGGATGGTGACCCGCTGGAACTGACGAGTGCGCCGGTGGCGGTCTACATCGACGGCGTCGCCCAGCCGATGCGCAGCCGGCAAACCGATCTGGCCCAGCGCTACAAGGCCCTTGGCCGCACCGATTTGCCGTTGCAGTATCCCCGGTAGGTGGCGCCCGGCCAGGTGCGCTTGCCGGGGAGGATACTGGTGCCGGATCTGCTGTTGCTGGGAATGCTCACGGGCCTGTTCGTGGCCAGCCATGAACTCCTGTCGCACCCGCTGCGGGCGCCGCTGGTGGCGCGGCTGGGGGAAAAGGGCTTTGCCATCGTCTATTCGCTGGTGGCGCTGGCCAGCTTTGGCGCGGCCGTGCAGCTGTGGCGGCAGATCCCCAAGCTCAGGCTGTGGGACGCGCCGGCCGGCTTCTACATCCCCTCGCTGGCGCTGATGCTGCTGGCCTTCATCCTGTTCGTCGGCAGCGTGACCGCGCCCAACCCGGCGATGATGCCGGGCGTGCATGGTGAGCCCAAGGGCATGCAGCGCATCACCCGCCACCCGATGATGTGGAGTTTCGTGATCTGGGCGATGGTGCACATGGTGATGACGGCGGATCCGCGCACCATCGTGCTGGCCAGCGGGGTGGCCACGCTGGCGCTGGTCGGCACGCTGATGCAGGATATCAAGAAGAAACAGCAGAACCCCAGCTATGCCACCCACATGGCGCGCACCAGCCACGTGCCGTTCTTTGCCATATTGTCCGGTCGCCAGCCGGTATCGGCGTTGTGGCCGGGCCTGGTGCCGGTGCTGGGCGGCACCTTGCTGTGGTTCCTGTTCCTGGGCTGGGGCCATTCTTATCTGATCGGCGTGCCCGCCGCGGGCTGGAGCTATTTCCAATGAGCAGATTTGCAGGCCAGACTGTCTGGATCACGGGGGCCTCGGCCGGGATCGGCAAGGGGCTGGCGCTGGCACTGGCCAGTGAAGGCGCGCGGCTGGTGCTGTCGGGCCGCAACCGGGCGGCGCTGGACGAGGTTGCCGCCGATTGCCCTGGCTGCTTCGTGGAGGCGTTCGAGGCGACGGAGCTTGCTGCGCTGCCGGCCATCGTCGATCGCGTGCAGGCGGCGACCGGCGGCGTCGACTGGCTGGTCAACAATGCCGGCATTTCGCAGCGCAGCCTGGCGCTCGACACCGATTTCGCTGTCTACCGCACCTTGATGGAGGTGGATTTCTTCGCGCCATTGCGGCTGACGCAACTGGTGCTGCCGGCGATGGTGGCGCGCGGGTCAGGCCGTATCGTCAACAATGCCTCGGTGGCCGGCAAGGTCGGATCGCCGCTGCGCACCGGTTATTGCGCGGCCAAGCACGCGCTGGTGGGCTGGTCGGACGCGCTGCGCGCGGAAACGGCGCAGCACGGGCTGAAGGTGCATGTGCTGACCCCCGGCTTTGTCGCCACCGGCATTGGCGCCAACGCACTGCGCGGCGATGGCAGCGTGAAGGGCGCCGGCGATGATCCGGTGGATGCCGGCATTTCCATCCATGAAGCCGCCGGGCAGATCCTGGACGGCATTGCGGCCGACCGGCCGGAAATCCCCGTGGGACGGCTGGGCGCGGCAGAAATGCAGCTGCTGGACCTGAAGCGGCAGGACCCGGACGCCTGCTTTGCGCTGATGGCCCAGATGGCGCCGAAACGGATGGTGTGACCGGGGCGCATGATTTTCCGCTTGTTGGAATAGCCGCGGGCCGCTAAGGCGAGATCAGGTGGCCTGCGCCCTTGAGCGGCGGGCTTTCCCCAAGCGCAGCATCATTCAGGTAAATCGCCTCGAGGCGAACATGTGGCCGGCACGACAAGATGGGGGTAACGCCGGCCCCTGAATGGCAAGGCCCTGGCCACATGGTGTCGGCAGGGCGGCGGCGAAATGGGGGCGTGCTTTCACCCAACAGCGGCCGGCAAAGGCCAGGTACGGGAACGACGATCTTGATCAGGAACAACCAGCGGCGGCGGCGCGGTGGCGGCAACAGCGGTCCGCGCCCGCAGCAGATGGCGGGCGGCAACAATTACGGCAATCGCCTGGACAATCGCCAGCGCGGCAACGCGACCCAGCTGCTGGAGAAATATCGCGCCCTGGCCCGCGATGCCCAGCAGGCCGGGGACCGGGTGACAGCTGAATATTACCTGCAATATGCGGAGCATTATTTCCGCGTGCTGGGCGATTACCGCGATCGCCAACCGGACGGGCGGGGCGATGGCCGGCGCGGACGTGATGGCGAGGACGAGGAACTGACCGAAGGCGAAGACGCCGATATGGAAGCCGCCGAGACCGGCGAGGCCGATGAGAACGAGCCGAGGCGGGCCCGTCCGGAACGCCAGCGTGATGAACGGCAGCGTGATGAACGGCAGCGGGGCGACCGACAGCGTGATGACCGGCAGCGTGATGACCGGCAGCGCGATGACCGGCAGCGCGAAGAGCGCGGCGGGGACGAGCGTGGCCGTCGTGACTGGCAGCGCGATCGTCGGGATCGGCGCAGTGATACGCCGCGTGGCGATACCGGCCTGGATGCGGATTCGGCTGCGGGCGAAGCTGCCGACGATCGCGAGCAGCTGCTGCAGGCGTTGCCACCGGCCGTGGCGCGCAGCGGTGAAGGTGGGCGCCGGCTCAGCCTGAAGCGCGATGCGGCAATGCCTGGATCAGGGGCCGAATCGGGTGATGCGCCAGTGGCGGCAGAGGTGGGCGATCTGGCCGTGCAGCCGGATTCGGCGCCGCGACGGCGCACTCGCGCCCGCAAGCCGGTGGCCGAACCGGCCGAAGAATGACCGCGTCAGCCGGTCAGCGCCCGTTGCGGCACGGCAGCGTGCCTCACGGGTGGCGGTCCTGATCGCCCTGGCCGACATCGGCATCGTGGCCTGACCGGTTGGAAACGAACACCAGGCCCATCAGCACGCCTGTCAGCATCAGGGTCCCGGCAACGCCGCCGGCCACCGCCACCAGCAGTTCCCAGCGCATGGGGGCGCCGCTGCGCCACAGCCAGGCATAGGCGACAGCGATCGTCAGCGCGCTGATCAACAGGCAGAGGCGAACCAGGTGCCAAAAGGGCGCCCAGGGGCTGGCGCCCGCCTTGCTGCTGTCTCTGGCGCCTGATTCCCGCATCATGCCCTCCATCCGGCTGCTCCGCCATCGATCCCATTTTGCCTTTCGGGTGCGATCAGCGCATGATGTGCACGCCGGGGCCCTGCCTATGCGGCAAAGGGCCGGCGGAAGGAAGGAGAGGCGGATCATGATCGGTTCGATTCTCGCGGGCAAGCAGGCGCTGGTGAGCGTGCCGCCCGATGCGCCCCTGAGCGAGATACTGGCGCTGATGCACCGGCATCGAATCGGTGCCGTGCTGGTGATGGAAGGTCCGCGAATCGTCGGCCTGGTGAGTGAGCGTGATGTCGTGCGCTGCCTGCACACCCATGGCCGGGCGATTCTGGATGAGTGTGCGCGAGACATCATGTCGGCGCCGGTGGTCACGGCCAGCCCGCACACCAGCGTGTGCGATGCCATGGCGATCATGACGGACCGGCGCTTCCGTCATCTGCCAGTGGTGGACGATGGCGCAGTGCTGGGCCTGGTGTCGATCGGGGATCTGGTGAAGCGCCGAATCGAGGACGCGGAAGCGGAAGCCGAAGAGCTGAAGCACTATATCGCCAGCTGAAGGGCGTCTCGGCTGGCGGAGGCTCAGGCACAGGCGTGTGGGCGGGCGCATCCGCCTGCGGGGCGGTCCGGTTTGCGGCAAGCCGATTCGCCTGCGCGGCTGCCGGCGGTTCCGTGCCAGCGGTTCGCTTCTTCCAAGGAGCGGACAGAAAATTTCGCGTTGCCGCAAAAAATCTCTTGCGCCCGGCGGTGCGCGCTCATAGAGGATCGCTCCCGGCCGACGGGGCGCCACGGCGCAGCGTCGAACGCCACAGCAACAGCAGCGGTCGCTTGACCCACCGACAAAGTGGGCAGACAATCGTTGCGGTGTCGGGACTTCGCCGATTTCGGCCCACCTTCTGGGTCGCCGAAATCACCGCGAAAAAAGTTGTTGACGGGGCGTTCCGAGCGGACCATAAGCCGCCCCCGTCGCCGACGACGAACCCACTGCCCGATGGTCTTGACCAAGGGCGAAGCGTTCGCCGCCGACCTCGGACAAGATGCCGGTCAGGAACCTGGGCAACCAGG
>ERZ1066121.798-NODE-798-length-26430-cov-15.894066_pt1 | contig 26430 bp, 33 predicted proteins | sample MGYA00382768_ERZ1066121 | MGnify/ENA primary metagenome ERZ1066121 (study PRJEB33369, sample SAMEA5778351) | biofilm metagenome | biome: Industrial cooling water; feature: Water cooling tower basin; material: Biofilm | place: United Arab Emirates | collected...
AACCAGCCGCCACCTAGCCCTGGAGAAACCCCGCCAGAAAGCGCTGGAGGTCACACCCGCTCGCAGGGGTATGTTGCCGGATGTTCGGAATACGGTCGTTTACTGGACTCTTCAGAAACAGCCAGACATGCAGAGGCGTATGCCTCGTGCTACGGCGCCTTCGTCAACGATGTGAGCGTCGATCACGGCGGATGCTCCGCCCCACCTCATCCCTTCTCCACCGGCAGCCCCTTGTCGGCCCAGTCCTGGAAGCCGCCCAGGTTACGCACGTCCTGAAAGCCTAGCTCCTGAAGGAGGACGCCTGCGAGCGCCGCCCGACCGCCCACGGCGCAGTAGAGGAAGACCGGGCGGTCGAGTTCGAAGCGGGAGTCATGCCAAGGCGAGTCGGGGTCGGCCCGCCATTCGAGCCAGCCGCGCGGGATCGCCGCCGCGCCCGCGATCAGGCCCGTCGCCGCGATCTCGTCGGGCTCACGCAGGTCCACGATCAGGGCCTCGGGCGTCGCCCGCGCCTCCTCGGGCGACACCGCGGGCACCCGGGCCCGCGCCTCCGCCACCATCTCCGCCGCCGTCCTGCGTGCCATCGCCTTTCTCCCTTGCTCAGTCCCATCGGCCCGTCAGAAGCGCCAGGAGGGCCACGACGCTCCCCCCGGCAGCCAGCGCGAGCCCCGATCCCCACGTCCCCGTCGCGTCCCGCAAGCTTCCGGCGAGCCAGGGGCCGACGAGGCCCGCCGCGCCCCAGCCCGTGAAGGCGACCCCGTAGCCGCGGGCGAAGGCGGCGGGGCCAAGCGTCTCGCGCGCGAGGAGGGGCACCCCGGCCGCCGTCAGGCCGTAGCCCGCCGCCACCCCCGTCATCAGCAGCGCCGCCGCCGCTGGCCCGGCGGGCACGAGGAGGCCCAGGAGGGCGAGGAGGCCCAACGCCTGGGCCACCAGCAACGCGGCGACGGGCGAGAGCCGCGCCGCGAGGAGCCCCGCCCCGAGCCGGCCGGCGACGTTGCCGAGCGCCACGGCCACCACGATGGCGGCCGCGAGGCCCGGCCCGGCGCCCCGGTCGGCGGCGATCGGCTGCGCCAGCCCCAAGGCCACCAGCCCGCCGAGCGAGCCGGCCGCGAACACGACCCACAGCCGCAGGATCGGGCCGCCGAGGGGTCCGCCTTGTTCGAGCGAGGCCGGGCGCGAGCCGCGCGTTCGCGCCAGGGCCGTCGCAGCTGCCGCCAGCAGCAGCGCTCCAGCCACCCAGTCGAGGGCCGCGAGCCCTGCCCCGGCCGCGACACGGCCACCCAGGAGACCTCCAAAGAGCGCTCCGCCCAGGCCGAAGGCCGCCACCACCAGCGGCACGCCCCATGTGGGGCGGGGCCCGCGAGAAGCGATCTCGACAGCGGCGATGTAGGTGCAGCCGGCGGTCGTGCCGAAGCCCAGCGAGTAGAACGCGAGGAAGGACCCGAAGCCCGGCGCGCGGCCCGCCAGGGCGACCAGAAGCGCGCCGGAGGCCAGCGCGGCCGCGAGCGGGCCGAGCCCGCGCGGCCCCAGGCGCGGCAGGACCAGCGCGCCGGCCGTGAAGCCTAGGATGGCCAGAGAGAAGGTTTGGCCGGTCTCGGCATGGGACACGTCGAAGCGCGCGACCAGCGCCGGGGCGAGCGCGCTCCAGCCGTAGAGGCTTCCCGCGCCGAGGCAGCCAAGCGCCGCCAGCGCCACGGGAAGAGCGCCGGCCGTGGAGTCCTCCGCCCTCATGCCCCGCCTCCTTCGGCCCAACTTGTAGAGACAAATTTGGTCTGTCAATGTGGTGCCCAGGCCCGGGGGTGGAGGAGCGCGTGCTCGACGTGGCGGTGGCCGGGGTGGGGATGACGCGCTTCGGCCGGCTCCGCGACCTGTCTTTCCGCGACCTCGCCGCCGACGCCTTCGAGGCGGCGCTCCTCATGGCGGGGCTGGAGCGGGGCGACGTCGACGCCCTGGTGCTCGCGGCCGAGAGCGACACCTTCACGCTCCAGCTCAACCCCTCGGCGGTGGTTGCCGACGACCTCGGGCTGGTGGGCGCGGCCGCCTCCCGCGTGGAGGGCGGCGGCGCCTCAGGGGGCCTCGCGGTGCAGGCGGGGGCGGCGCGCATCCTCGCGGGCCTCTCGCGCCGCGTGGCGGTAGTGGGCGTGGACGTGACCGCCTCCTCGCTGCCGGGGGACGCGGTCCGCGATCTTTACGGCTTCTCTTTCGACGCCTGGGCGGAGGGCATGACGGGGGTCACGGCGACGGCGCTCTACGCGCTCTCGTTCCAGGCCTGGGACGGAGGCGCCACCGAGGACGACCTCGCCCGCGTTGTGCTCAAGAACCGGGGCAACGCCTGCCTCAACCCTCGGGCGCACCTGCCGCGCCGCCACGAACCGGGCGAGGTCGAGGCCTCGCCCCTCGTCGCCTCGCCCTACCGCCGGCTGCACTGCTCGCCGCTCAGCGACGGGGCGGCGGTCGTGATCTTGGCGCGGCCCGCCGACCTGCCCGCGACCCGGCGCGGGGCGCCGCGTCTCCTCGGAATAGGGGCGGCGACGGACGCCGCCCACCTGGGCGCCCGGGCGCGGCCGGGCCGCTTCGCCGCGAAGTCCGTGGCGACGAGGCGCGCTCTCGAGATGGCCGGCATCGGTCCCGAGGCCGTAGTGGCGGCGGAGGTCTACGACGCCTACGCGGGCGCCGAGCTCCAGGGCGTAGCGGCGCTGGGTCTGTCCGAGAACCCCGTGGCCGACCTGCGGGCCGGCCGCTTCGACGGGGGTGGCGCTCTGCCAGTGAACCTCTCGGGTGGGCTTCTCGGCCAGGGGGCGCCGCCTGGGGCGACGGGGGTGGCGCAGGTCGCCACCTGTGCGCTGCTGGTGGAGGGGCGATACCATCCGGGCCTTCAGCCAGCCCACCCCGTGGACGTGGCCTTGGCCGACACGCATGGGGGCGTCTGCACGACCGCGGCCGTAACGATCGTGGGGGCCGCCACATGAGGCTCGACCTGCACTTGGCCTACGACCTCGCCGAGGGCTGGCTGGCCCCGCACCTGGCGGGCCTGCGCGAAGGGCGGGCGGTGGCGTCGCTCTGCGGCGCTTGCAACGCGGCAACCTTCCCGCCCCGCCGGGCCTGCGTTTGCGGTGGCCGCGCGTCCGGTTGGGTCACGCTGCCGGGCACGGCCGCCGTAGCCTCGCGCACCGAGGGCCGCGACGGCGCCTTCGCGCTTCTGCGCTTCGACGGCGCCGCCACGGCGACGGTGGCGCGCGCTGAGGGCCTCCCCCCAGGCGCGACCCGCGCGCGGCTCTTGCCCGCGACCGGCGAGCGGCCCGCCCTCCTCGTCGGCGAGGAGGCGCCATGACTGACCCCTACGACGCCCTCCCCGACGACCGCCTCGCCGCCCTCGGCCTCGTGCGGACACCCGAGGGCCTCCGCGTTACTTGGCCGGCCGACGCCAACATCCACGCCATGACGCTCGGCCGCCACCTTGGCCCTGGGTCGCGCGACCGCACGGCCCTGATCTTCGAGCGACCCGACGGCGCCGTCGAGCGCCAAAGCTTCGCCGAGGTGGACCGCGCCGCCACGGGGCTCGCCGCCAGCTTGCGCGACCTCGGCGTCGGCCGAGGCGACCTTGTGGGGCTCCACACGGGCTTCCACCCTGACACGGCCGTGGCTCACATGGCAGTCTGCAAGCTCGGCGCCGTCGCCGTGACCCTTTCGCAGCTCTATGGGCCGGACGCGCTGGCTCATGCCATGAACGACTGCCGCTGCCCGGTGCTCCTGACCGACGGGGCCGCCTGGGCGCCGCTCCGGGGGGAGCGCGCCGCGCTGCTGCCGCACCTGCGCCACGTGCTCCTACGCGAGCCGGAGGGCGGCGAGATCGACCTCGACGCGGCGCTCGCGCGCGAGGTGTCGGGCTTCGTGCCCCAATACGGCGGGGCCGACGACCCGGCGCTCCTGATGTACACCTCGGGCTCCACGGGGCGGCCCAAGGGCATCTTGCACGGGCATCGGGTGCTGGCGTCCTACCGACCCTCCATCAACCTCTTCTTCGACCTGCGGCTCGACGACGATGATGCGGTCTTCTGGTCACCCTCCGACTGGGCGTGGGTGGGGGGCCTCCTCGACATGCTCTTCCCGGCCTGGATGGCCGGGCGCCCCGTGGCCACGACCCTTGACCGCTTCGCCCCCGACCGCGCCTACCCATTCCTCGCGCGCCACCGCGTCACCCACGCCTTCCTGGCGCCCACGGCGATCAAGCGGCTCGCGCAGGAGCCAAGCCCTCGCGAGCGCTACGACCTTGCGCTGCGCGTGATCTGCACCGGGGGCGAGGCGCTGGCGGCCGAGACGCTCGACTGGGCCGAGGCGCGGCTCGGCGTCGTCTGCAACGAGTTCTACGGCATGACCGAGGTCAACCACCTGATCGGCAACTGCGCCGCCCTCTTCCCGCGCCGACCGGGGTCGATGGGCAGGGCCTATCCCGGCCACCGTGTCGAGATCGTCGACGACGAGGGCCACCCGGTTCCGGATGGCACGCCCGGCGAGATCGTCACGCAGGCCGACGCGCCGACCCGTTTCCTGGGCTACCTGAATGCCCCGGAGAAGGAAGCCGAGATGCGCCTCGGGCCGTGGCTCAGGACGCGCGACCTCGCGGTGCGCGACGGAGATGCCTATTTCTGGCACAAGGGGCGCAGCGACGACCTCATCAAGTCGTCGGGCTTCCGCATCGGTCCCACCGAGATCGAAGACTCCCTGTTGGCCCATCCGGCCGTGGCCGAGTGCGGCGTGGTGGGCCTGCCAGACCCCGACCGGGGCCAGGTCGTCGCGGCCTTCATCCGCCCGCGCGAGGGGTTCGCGGCGGGCGAGGCGCTGGCCGAGGCCCTTGTCGCCCATGTCCGCGCGCGGCTCGCCCCTTACAAGGCGCCGCGGGTGGTGCGCTTCGTGGAGGAGTTTCCCATGACGTCCTCGGGCAAGATCAACCGCCGCGCCTTGCGCGAGGGGGTGGCATGATCCCGCTGCTGCCGGAGGTCGAGGCGTTCCTGGCCCGCCCCCAGGGCCTGCGCGTCGGAGGCGCGGAGGTGGCGTCCGGCGAGGCTCTGACGGTCACCGACCCGTCGAGCGAGCGGCCTCTCGCCACCGTCGCGGCCGCAGGCGCGCGGGAGGTGGACTTGGCAGTGCGGGCCGCGCGGGACGCTTTTGACGGACCCTGGGGACGCATGGCGCCCGCAGAGCGGGGGCGGCTCCTGTGGCGGCTCGCCGAGATGGTGGATGCGCGGGCCGACGTGTTCGGGCAGCTCGACACGCTCGACACCGGCAAGCCCTTCGCACGGGCGCGGGACGTGGACGCGATCTGGTCGGCGCGGCACCTGCGCTACTTCGCGGGCTGGCCCGACAAGATCGAGGGCGCAACCATCCCCATCCCCGACCGGCTCGTCGTCACGCGCCTCGAGCCGGTGGGCGTGGCGGGCCTCATCGCGCCCTGGAACTACCCGCTCCTAATGGCCGTCTGGAAGCTCGCCCCCGCGCTGGCGGCGGGCAACGCGGTGGTCCTGAAGCCCTCCGAGGAGACGCCCCTCTCGGCGCTGCGGCTCGCGGACCTGGCGCTGGAGGCGGGACTTCCGCCAGGCGCGCTCAACGTGGTGCCAGGGACGGGAGGCGTGGCGGGCGAGGCGCTGGTGGCGCACCCGGACGTGGCCAAGGTCGGCTTCACCGGGTCCACCGCCACTGGGCGCCGCATCGCCGCCGCCGCCGCGCCCACCCTCAAGCGCCTGTCGCTGGAGCTGGGCGGCAAGGCCGCCAACATCGTCTTCGCCGACGCCGACCTCGACCGGGCCATCCCCGGGTCGTTCTGGGCCGCCTTCGGCAACAACGGGCAGAGCTGCACGGCCGGCGCGCGGCTCCTCGTGCACCGCTCGGTCCACGACCGCGTCCTGGAGGGGCTCGCGGGCCTGGCGCGGGGGCTGTCGGTGGGGCCGGGGCTCGACGAGCCCGCCCACGACCTCGGGCCCCTGGTCAGCCGGGCGCAGATGGACAAGGTCCTGGGCTTCATCGAGGGCGGGCGCCGCGACGGGGCGGAGGCCGTCACGGGCGGGGCGCGGCTGGGCCGGCCGGGCTGGTTCGTGCCGCCCACGATCCTCGCGGGCGTCGCCGACGCCATGGAGGTCGCGCGCGAGGAGGCCTTCGGGCCGCTGGTGACGGTGCAGCCCTTCGACGACGACGCCGAGGCGCTGAGGCGCGCCAACGCCACGCCCTACGGGCTCGCCGCCGGGCTCTGGACGCGCGACCTGGACCGCGCGCGGCGCATAGCCGAGAGGCTCCAGGCCGGGACGGTGTGGGTCAACTGCTGGGGCGAGACCGACGCCGCCGTGCCCTTCGGCGGCATCCGCCAGTCGGGCTACGGCCGCGAGATGGGCCGCGAGGCGATCGCGCTCTACACGCAGACCAAGGCGGTCTGGATCGCCTGAGGAGGATGCATGGACGCCACCCCCAAATACGAGCGCGCCTATCGCTCCGTCCTCGGCCAGATCAAGGAAGGACGCTACCCGGTGGGCGCGCGCATCCCGACGGAGGGGGAGCTTTCGGGCCACTTCGGCGTCAGCCGCGTGACGGTGCGCCGCGCGCTCGAGATGCTAGTGCAGGACGGCTACCTGGAGAGCCGGCAGGGCAGCGGCTACCGCGTCGTGACCCTCTCGCCGGCCTCCGACACCTGCCTGACGTCCTTCACCGATGCGACCTTGCGCGCGGGCCGCGAGCCCACATCGGAGCTCCTGGGCCTCGATGCACTCCTCCCCGGCGACCCGGACCTTGCCGGGCTGCCCGAGGGGCTACGAGACAGCCCCGTCACGCGCATCCGCCGCCTGCGCCGGGTGGATGGGGCGCCGCGGATGCTGGTTGTGACCCACGCGCCTTCGGCGCTGCTCCGCGACGCCACCCCCGCCGACTTCCCCGAGTCCGGGCCCGGCCAGTCGATCCTGCGCATCCTAGCGGGGCGCTTCGGACTCGACTGGTCGGCCGCCTGCGAGGACATCAGCCCGGTGCTCGCCGACGAAGGCCTGGCGGCGCTCTTCGCGGTCCCGCAGGGTGCGCCGATCTTGCGCCAATCCTGCTCGGCCTTCGCCGAGGACGGCGCGGTGGTCTTCCACGAGGACGTCTTCCGCACCGGCGCCGTGAGCTTCGCGCTGACGCGGCAGGCCCGCGTGCCGCAGTCCTAGAGGCCTACATGCCCACCTTCCCCCCACTAGACCCCGAGCGCCTCCGCCGCCGGCTGGCCCCGCCCGAGGGGCTTGTGCGCGTCGTCATCGACACCGACTGCGCCAACGAGATCGACGACCAATTCGCGCTGGCCTGGGCGGTCCTGCGGCCGGACCGGCTGCGCATAGAGGCCGTGACCGCCGAGCCCTTCTCGTTCCGCCACCACCTGCCGGGCCTCTACGCCGCCGAGGCCGCGCTGGACGGGGGCGGGACGGAGGACGAGGCGCTGGTGGGCGGCTTCCAGGGCTGGGCGCGGCGGCTCCGGGCGCAGGGGACGCGCGTAGACGACCTGCGGATGGTCGGCCCGGAGGAAGGCATGGAGCTGAGCCATGCCGAGATCCTGCGCGTCCTCGGCCATCTCGGGCGCCCTGCCCCGCGCGTCCTGCGCGGCGCGGCGCGCTACATGAGCGGCCCCGAGGACGCCGTGCGCACGGAGGCGGCCGAGGCCATCGTGGACCTCGCCAAGTCCGGGGGCGGCGAGCCGCTCCACGTCGCGGCCCTCGGCTGCGCCACCAACGTGGCCGCCGCGCTCCTCATGGCGCCCGAGATCGCCTGCGACCTCGTGGTGGTGTGGACCTCGTCCTATCCGTCCACGGCGCCGCACTCGAACCGCCCGTCGCTGAACTTGGTGCAGGACGTGGCGGCCTCGCGGGTCCTCTTCGACTCGGGCGTGCCGCTGGTCTACATCCCGGGCTACCAGGTCGGCGCGCAGCTCCGCGTGTCTCTCCCCGAGGTCGAGCGCTTCGTGAGGGGGAGGGGCGCCATCGGCGACTACCTCCACCATCTCTTCACCCACAACCCGCTCCACGCGATGTTCGGCCTCGCGGACACGGGGCGGCGGACCTGGACCATCTGGGACCTCATCGTCATCGCCTGGCTGGTCGAGCCCGCCTGGGTGCCCACGCACCTCGCGCCCTCGCCGGTGCTGGGCGACGACCTCCGCTGGCACCATCCGCCGGGCCGGCACCCGATCCGCGAGGCCCACGACGTGCAGCGCGACGAGATCTTCCTTGACCTCTACGACCGGCTCGACGCGCTCAGGTGAAGCCCGCTACGTGAAGTCTGCTGCCTCGAAGTGGTCGCGCCAGGGCCTGCGGCCCAGCGCCGCCATGCCGGCCCAGGCGCCCAGCTCCGCCCAGTCGGCGTCGTGGTCGCCCGGCATCAGCACCACATGGTGGTCGAGCCCGTGGGCCATGACCGTCGCCACCACGTCGCCGAGGCTCGCGGGATCATCGGCGATGCGGAAGCCTTCGAGCCACCCGCGCGAGCCGAGGAAGCCCGGCGGGTCGCGCGGGACGACCTCGGCCGTCATGCGGACGAGCGCGCGGCCGTGGCGGGCCACGCGGACGACCGTGGCGGGGCCGGGGGCGAAGACGAAGTCGGCGATGGCGCCGACCTTCCGCCCCTCGGGCGCGCGGCCGATCATCGGGTGGTCGATCCAGCGCGCCCCCCGCCCGTCCGCGAGGTAGAGCGGCCCGCCGCCCCCGTGCCACACCAGGAGCCGCCCCGAGGCGTGGTCGGGCTCGGTCAGGTCGAGGAGGCAGCCGAGCCGCCCCGTGAGGCCCCGGACCAGGAGCTGCGTGACGGCGCCCAGCACGTCGCCCTCGGAGGCGGCGGGGAGGCCTGCCTCCTCCAGCCAGGAGAAGGCGGCGCCCGGGTGCATCCCCGGGTCGGCCTGGAGCGCGGGCCAGTCGCTGACCGCGAGCGCGGCATGACCGCCCGCCTCCGCCATGTCGCGTAGGGCGAGCGCCGCGCGGGCCGAAAGGTCCAGGGCATCGCCCGCCAGACCGCCCGCAGCGGCCTCCATGCGCGAGACCTCCGACGCCGCCCGCGCCGGGTCCATCGCACGCATCCGGCCCTGCAGCTCGCCGATGTCGTGCTGCGACACCGCGACGCCCAGGGCGGCGAGCAGCGCCCCCTCGTCCACCGCCAAGTTGTGGAAGGTCGGCGCAAGTCCCCCCACGACGCCCACGCGCGCCCCGCGCAGGGCGTGAAGCGCGCCCAGCGCGCGAAGGGTGCGACTGAGGCGCGCCCGGAGCGCAGGGTTGCTGGGGGCGCCGTGGAACCAGGCGGCGGGGCGCGCGCGCAAATCCCGGACCCCGCGCGCGAGGCCCATCGACATGTGCAGCGACACGAAGCCGTTGAGTTGAACGTCCCCTTCCAGCACGGGCTCGGGGACGGCCCAGAAGCCCACCGGGCCGCGCCACAGGGCCACCTCGCGCGACACGTCGCCCATGGTGAAGCCGCCATGGAGCAGGAGGACGAACCCAGCACCGTCCCTCTCCGCGCGGTCCAGAGCCGCGCGGGCCGCGCGGGCGTCCATGGGGATGTTGGGGTCCACGAAGAGCCGCGCGCCGGTGGCGGCGCAGACGGCCCCCAGCGCTTCCTCGGCCGCCGCCCAGACGCCGTGGCGCTCCGGGAAGTAGGTGGGCAGCGAGGCGCGGATCAGGGCGACGGTCAGGGGCATCAGATCCTCAGGTATCCGCCGTCGACGACGTGGGTGGCGCCGGTGACGTACGAGGCGAGGTCCGAGGCCAGGTAGAGGCAGGCCTTGGCCACCTCCTCGGGCTCGCCCCAACGGCGCAGCGGGATCATGGGAAGGTAGCCCTCGCCCTGGGGCGTGCCGATGACGGGGTCGTCCTCCACGTTCATGAGGGTCCGCATGATGCCCGGCGCCACCACGTTGACCCTGATGCCGTGCGGCCCCAGCTCGTCGGCGAGCGCGTAGCTCAGGAGCCTCACGGCGCCCTTGGTCATGTTGTAGTGCGAAAAACCGCCCGTGCCGCGCATCCCGGCGATGGAGCCCATGTTGAGGATGACGCCCCTACCCCGCGGCACCATGACCCGCGCCGCCGCCTGGGAGCCGAAGAGGACGGAGCGGACGTTGACGTCGATCATGCGGTCGAAGGTGGCCTCGGTGGCCTCCAGGATCGGCTCCTTGAGGAGGATGCCGGCGTTGTTGACCATCACGTCGAGCCCGCCCCAGGACTCGGCCGCACCCACCGCCGCCTCCAGGTCGGCCACGCGCGACACGTCGCTGCGGACGAAGCGCGCCCGGCCCGGATGCGCGGCCTCGATGAGCGCGGCGGTGGTCTCGCCGCCCTCGCGGGGCGCCTCGGACAAGTCGGCCAGGACGACGCGGGCGCCGTGGTCAGCGAAGAGGCGGGCGATGGCCCGGCCGTTGCCGCTCGACGCTCCCGTGACCAGGGCGACCCGGCCCTCCAGCAGCCCCGTCATGCCGTGCCCTCCAGCGCCCGCTTGAGCCGGTCGAGCCGCGCGCGCCCCTCGGTGGCGAGCCAGGCCTCGGCCGCCTCCGGTCCGTCATGGCCGAAGACCGCGACGGCGTCGTTCCAGAGCGCGCGTCCGCAGACGAAGCCGCCTGGCGCGACGCCCGCCTCGCGCGCGAGGCGGAGCGAGGCCTCGAAGCGGTCGAAAGGGACGCCGGCGCTGAGATAGACGAAGGGGATGCCCGCATCCTCGGCCGGGCGCGCCGCCTCGCGGAAGGCGGCCCGCGCCTCGGCGCGCGAGCGCGAGGGGGCGCCGAAGCCCTCCACGTGGTCGAGGTCCACGGGCACCTCCACCTTGAGCACGTCCACGCCGAGCGCCCGGTCGGCGAAGGCCGCCGTGGCGCGCCGCACGAGGTCCGGCTTCGCGGCCGCGAAGGCCGTGCTGCCCGGCTCGGCCGCGCGGTGGTAGACCAGGGGCTCCATGAGGTAGCTCAGACCCGCCGCACGGCAGGCGGCGCCCACCTCGCCCACCAGCGCGCGCTTCCGGGCGTTGAGCGGCGCGGGGTCGTCCGGCGCGTACCACATGAAGAACTTGAGCTGGCGGATCCCGAGCTGGGGGAAGTCGGCCACCGCGAGGCCGTCGGGCAGGACCGTGACCCGGTCCTCATCGTGGATGCGGTACACGTCGGCCTCATAGGCCATCATGGGCTCGCAGCCCTTGGGGAAGTCGGCGAGCAGCCCGGGGCCGAGCTCGGCGTCCACGAGGAGCGTGGTGGCGCCGGGGCCGAGGCCCCGCAGCACGGCCCGCTTGAAGCGCAGGAGGTCGCCGGGCTCGGAGGCGGCCCCCCTCGCCTGCCGCAGGGCCGCTGCGAGGCCGCTGCCGGCGTCCACGGCGACGCCGTGGATGGGCGCCGTCACCCCCGCACCTGCGGGAAGAGCGGCGTCGCCTGCGGCGCGCGCCAGAGGCGCAGCATCTCGGGCGTGACCTCGAGGAGCGAGATCGAGACGCCGGCCATCTCCTGCGTGGTGGAAAGCGGCCCGATGACGGGCGCGACCGGCTCGATGCCATGGGCGCGGAGCGCGGCGGCGGCCTCGCCGAAGACCGTCAGGAGCTCCATCATGGTCGTGCCGCCGGCGCCGTTGACGATCACGGCCGCCTCCCGGCCCCGGAAGGCACGGTCGGCGAGCAGGGTCCCGACCATGAAGCCCACGAGGTCGCGCGCGGTCGTGAGAGGGCGGCGTGCGACGCCGGGCTCGCCGTGGACGCCCATCCCCACGAAGGCCTCGCCTTCGGGGAGGTCGAACATGGGCCGCCCCGTCAACGGCGAGACGCCCGGGCCAAGCGCCGCCCCGAGCGTGCGGCTGGCGGCCCGCACCTCCTCGCCCAAGGAGACGAGGTCGGGGAGCGGCAGGCCCTCCTCGGCGGCGGCGCCGAGGATCTTGTAGCAGAACAGCGTGCCGGCCGCGCCGCGCCGGTCCTCCATGCGGTCGGGCGCCGCCGAGGACACGTCGTCGTACATCCAGAAGGGAGCGACACTCAGGCCTTCCTCCTGCGCCATCATGACGGCCTCCATGCCGTTGATGACGTCGCCCTCGTGCCGCGAGATCAGGAGGAGGGTGCCGCCGGGGGCGTCGAGCTCGCGCAGGCCCTCGAGGATGAGGTCGGGGGACGGCGCGGCGAAGACGTCGCCGACGACGTTGCCGTCGAGCATCCCCTCGCCCACGAAGCCCATGGCGATCGGCTCGTGGCCCGAGCCGTTCCCGATCAGGAGGCGGGGCTTCGCCCCGTCCTTGGCCACGGCGCGGCGCACCAGTCGGGGGTGCCGGCCGCGCGCCACGAGGCCGGGCCAAGCGGCCACGAAGCCCCACACCATGTCGTCCACCAGCGTCTCGCGGGCATTGAGGAGCTTCCTCATGCGGCGGGCTCCAGCGCGGCGAGCACGGCCAGCGCCTCAGCCACCGAGCGCGCGCCCGCGTCGGGGTGGCCGAGGCCGGCCCCCTCGACATAGCGCGCCCGTCCCCGCCGCGCGGGCATGGCGCGCGTGGCCTCCGCGCCGTCCATGGCCGCCCGGGCCGCCTCGACCGGGCCGCCCGCCTCGGCCGCAGGCAGGAGGGCGTCGAGCATCGTCCGGTCCCCTCGCGCGGCGCCTCCGACTTGGCCGATCCGCGCGGCGGCGCGCGCCAGGGCCGGGGCGAGCGGTTCGCCCCCCTCGGCCGCCAGCAGCGCACCCAGCACCTGCGCCCAGAGCGAGCCCGAGGCGCCGCCAGCGGCCGTGCGGAAAGCGGCGGCGGCGCGGTCGGGCTCGGCGGCCGCCGCGCGTAAGCCGCGTAGCACGGTCGTGCCGTGGTCGCCGTCGCCTGCGGCCGCATCGAGCGCGTTGAGGTCGTCCTCCAGGGCCGCGAAGCGGTCCACGAGGGCGGAGAGGAGCTGGCTCATCCCCAGGTTTCTCGCAGAAAGGCCAGCGCGCGCCGCGCGGCGTCCGTGGCGTCGGGCTCGATGTCGCGCCAGATGCTTAGGTCGTTCCCTGCAGGCGTGCCCGCGCGCACGAACATCTCGGCCACGATCCAGCCGTCGTAGCTCGCCTCCGAGAGCCCCGCCCGCACCTCTCTCCAGGGCACGTGGCCCGACCCGGGTACCCCGCGGTCATTGTCGGAGACGTGGAAGTGGCAGAGGCGCCGCCCCGTCCGGGCAATAGCGGCGCGCAGATCCTTCTCCTCCACGTTGAGGTGGAAGCTGTCGAGGAGGACGCCGATGCGGTCGGACCCCGTGGCCTCCGCCAGCCCCACAGCCTCGGCGGCGGTGTTGAGGAGGTCGGTCTCGAAACGATTAAGCGCCTCCAGGCCCAGGGTCACGCCGTGCTCGCCCAAGGTGCCGTCGAGCCGCGCCAGCGTCTCCGCAGAGTGCGCGAGGCGGGTGGCCTTTTGCTCCGGCGCGAACATCCCCCAGGGCGCGTAAGTGACGCCCGCGAGGCTTTGGGCGCCCATGGCGGCCGCGAGGCGCACCGAGCGCCTCAGGTGGTCGAGCCCGCGCGCGCGGACCGCCGCGTCCTCGGAGGTCACGTCGGCCTCGCGCGGCAGCCCGTCCGAGCAGGTCACGGCGAGCCCCAGGCCCCTCGCCCGCGCGCCCGTAGCCTCGGCGCGCACCTCGGTCATGCCGAGGAGGGACACCTCGACGCCGTCGAAGCCCAGGGACGCGACCACCTCCAGGATAGGGCTGAGATCGTCGGTCCAGCGCTCCATCCAGAGCCCGGCATGGACGCCGTACCTCATCGCCCTTCCCCCATCACCCAGAGCGCCTGCGGGGGCAGGTGGATCGCCACCTCCTGGCCCACCTCGACCCCTTCGGCTGCGTCGGGGCTCACCACGGCCTCCAGGCGCACCTCGCCCACGCGCAGCTTCAGCCGCGTCTGGGTGCCGAGGTAGATGCGGTCGATGACGCGCGCCGCGCGGGCGTTCGGGCCCGATCCGAGGCGGATTGCCTCGGGGCGGACGGTCAGCGTGCCGGGGCCGTCGGCGAGGCCCGAGGGCAGGTCGAGCCGCCCGAGCGGCCCTTCGAAGGCGCCGCCCGCCACGCGGCCCTCCACGAAGTTCTGCCCCCCGAAGAAGCGCGCCACCGCCTCGTCGCGGGGTCGCTTGTAGAAGAGGTCGGCGCGGTCGTATTGGCGCAGCCGCCCGTCGAGGATCAGGGCCACGCGGTCGGCGAGCACCACGGCCTCCTCCTGATCGTGGGTCACGAAGATGGTCGTGATGGCCAGTTCCTTCTGGAGCGACCGGATCAGGTCGCGCATCTCCAGCCGCAGGTGCGCGTCGAGGTTCGACAGCGGTTCGTCCAGCAGCAGGACCTTGGGGCGCACGATCAGGGCGCGGGCGAGGGCCACGCGCTGCTGCTGGCCGCCCGAGAGGTCCGCAGGCCGCCGGCCGCCCAGGTCGGGCAGGCGCACCAGCGCCAGCATCTCGGCCACCCGCGCAGCGATCTCGGCCCGGGGGAGCTTCCGCATCCGCAGGCCGAAGCCCACGTTGTCGGCCACGCTCATGTAAGGAAAGAGCAGGTAGTTCTGGAACACCATCACGACCCCGCGACTTTCGGGCCGCTCGCGCAGAATGGAGCGGCCGTCGAAGTCGATGGCGCCGGACGTGGGCTCCAGGAGGCCCGCGATCATCTTCATGGTAGTGGTCTTGCCGCAGCCCGAGGGCCCGAGGAGGGCCGTGAGCTCCCCCGATGGGATCTCGAGCGACAGCTGGTCCACCGAGGGCTGGGCGGCGCCCACGTAGGTCTTGGTGAGATCGCGAATGGAGACGTGGGTCATCTCGGAGTCACACGCGGCCGAAGCCGCCCACGGCGCCGCTGCGGCCCGACAGGTGGCGCGCGGTCAGGAGCAGGATGAGGATGCCGGGCAGGATGTAGATCATGCCGATGGCGCCCGAGACGTCGTTGCGCCCGGCGGAGACGAAGTTGAAGAGGAGGAGCGGGAGGGTCACGACGCGCCCGCCCCCGATCAGGAGCGTGAGCACGTATTGGCTCCAGGACACCAGGAAGGCGAAGAGCCCGCCCACGATGATGCCCGGCATGATGGCGGGGAGGGCGACGTATCGGAAGGTCTGGAGGGGGGAGGCGCCCAGCGAGCGGGCCTGGTCCTCGAAGGCGGGGTCGTAGTTGGCGAAGATGCCCGCCATGACCAGCGTCATGTAAGGCAGCGTCGGGATCAGGTGCACGAGCGCCACGCCGAGCAGCGTGTTGGTCAGCCCCAGCGCGATGAACACGCCATGGATGCCCAGCGCCACCGCGATGCCCGGCACGATGATGGGCGCGAGGATCAGCAGCTCCACCGCCTGCTTGCCGCGGAACTTGTGCAAGCCCAGCGCGCGGCCCGCCGGCACGCCCACGAGGATCGAGAGCGCCGTGGCGGCGAGCGCGATGAGCGTGGTCGTCCACAGGCTCTCCAGGACGCCCGAGCGGGACGAGAAGGCGAAGGCCCAGGCGTCCAGCGTCCACTGGTTGGGCAGCAGGCTCGGGAAGCGCCAGCCGCGCGCGAAGCTCCAGATGGCCAGCGGGATGAGGGGCAGGATCAGCCAGGCGATGAGGAGGGCGCCGAGCAGGACCTGGAGGGTCCGCATCCAGGCGGGGTCGCGGCCCACTACGCCCTCCCCCGGCGCGAGAGGCGCAGGTAGGCCCAGATCATCAGCCCCGACAGGGCCGCGATGACCACGGCCATGGCCATGGCCTCGGGCCGGCTGGCGAGGTCCACGTCGGTGTAGGTCCGGTAGGCCAGCACCGGCAGGGCCGCGGGGTAGTTCTCGCCCAGCACCAGCGGGATCTCGTAGGCGCCGAAGGTGAAGGCGAAGACGATCACGCAGGCCGACAGCACGCCGGGCATGATGAGCGGCAGGAGCACGTGGCGGAAGGCCTGCCAGCGCGTGGCCCCGAGCGAGCGCGCCACCGACTCGTAGTCCTGGCCCAAGGCCTGCATCTGGGCGAGCACGATGACGCCGATGAAGGGGATCTCCTTCCAGACGTACTGGAGGATGATGCCGATGGCGTAGGGGTCGAAGACCAGTGCCGGGAAGTCGGCGGGCCTCTCGATCATGCCGGCGGCATGGGCGAGGCGGGCGAAGCTGCCGGACTGCGAGAAGAGGTAGAGGATGCCGATGGCCCCCACGAGGTGGGGGACCGTCAGGTTGAGCTGGAAGAGGAAGTTGATGACGCCCCGGCCCACGAACGTCTTGCGCAGGAGCAGCGCCGCGCCGATGGCCAGGACGGCCGAGATGAGCGTGGAGGTGAGGGAGATGTGGAAGGTCAGTAGCAGCGAGGGCAGGAAGTCGCGCGAGGCGAGCACGGCCCGGTAGGCGTCGAGGTTGGGCTCGGTCAGGCCGATGACGGGCATGTAGTTGAACGACCGCATGAGCCCGATGAGCAGCCCGCCCCCGAACAGCGCCCCGATCACGAGGAGAGCCGGGGCGAGCAGGAGGGCGATGCGCAGGCGCTCGGACAAGGACGGGCTCCGGGGGAGAGGGGCCCGGGCGTCGCCGCCCGGGCCAGAGATCTCAGTTGCCCACGTTCTCGAGCCAGCCCTGCTCGATGGCCGAGATCCAGTCGGCCTGGAGTTCAGGCAGAGCATGCTGGGCGAGCTCGGCCGCTGGCACCACAGAGGGATGCTGCGGCAGGGCTGCGAACTCGGCCTGCAGCTCGGGCGAGAGCCGGTCCACCTCGATGCCCGGCGACGTGCCCCACACGTCGGGCCGCGCCTTGTCGAGCTGCGCCTCGCCCGACAAAAGCACGTTCTGGAGCACCAGCGCCGCCGCCTTGTTGGGCGAGTTGAACGGGATCAGCGTGTAGTTGGTGTTGCCGATGGTCCCGTCCGTGAGCCCGTAGGAGCGCACCGTGTCGGGATACGTGCCGTCGTCCACGCCGATGCCGAACTGCGAGGGCTCGTAGTTCATATTGAGCGCGACCTCGCCGTTGGCGAAGAGCTCGTTGAGCTGAGTGATGGAGGTCGGGTAGGTCTGCCCCTCGCGCCAGAGGTTGGGCTCCATCTCGTTGAGGATGCGCCAGGCCTCGGGGGCCACCTCGTCGTACTTGGCCTGGTCGAAGGGGCCGAGCAGGTTCTCGACGCCGCCGGCCGCGTGGTAGAACACGTGGCGTACAAAGACCGAGCCGTTGAAGTCCGGCGGTGCCGGGTAGGTGAATTGGCCCGGGTTGGCCGCCACCCAGTCGATCAGCTCGGCGATGGAGCGCGGCGGGTCCTGGGTCCGGGCGCTGTCATAGGCGAAGGCGAACTGCGCCCGGCTCCAGGGCACCTCGCAGCCGTCCACGGGCACGCCGAAGTCGTTGGCGATGGCCGGGTTGTCCCAGTTGATCAAGTCGTTGTTGGGCAGGATGTCGGTGTAGCCGCACCAAGCGAGGTCGCCCTGCTTCATGGTGCGGAAGTTCTCGCCGTTGATCCAGATCATGTCGACGGAGCCGGCGTCCGTGTTGCCGGCCTCCTTCTCGCCGAGCACGATGTTGACCACCTCCACGGTGTCCGTGACGCCCACGCGGTTGAGCGTGATGCCGTACTGGTCCCGCAGGATGCCGCCGATCGTCTCGTCCACGTAGCGGTTGATGTTATCGGCGCCGCCCCACATGAACCAGTTGACCTCGCCGCCGCGGGCCATCTCGACGATCTGATCCCAGCTCTGCCCCATGAGAGCGTCGCCGTCGGCCGTGTCGGCCCAGGCGGGCAGTGCGAGCGCCGTGGTGGCGAGGGCCCAGGCGAAGTGTCGCGTCATGTCGTCCTCCCTGTTGGTCGGGCCGTCCCTGCGGCCTCTTGGTCGTCGATCAGGCGGCGGCGCGTCTCTCCCCCGCCTCGGCGGAGAGGTCGAGCGCCGCCTCGAAGGTCGCCTCGTCGGCGCGCTCCAGCGCAGCCTGGGCGGAGTCATCGAGCGGGTCGAGGAAGGTCCGCCCCTCAGCGAGCGCATCCCAGACCGTGAGGAGCGCCACGGCCGCGGCGCCGAAGCGCGCGGCAACGGCCGCGACCGCCCCCGCTTCCATATCCACGGTTCCGAGGCCCTCGGCGCGCCAGCCGTCCACCATGGCATCCGACTGGGCGAACAGGCTTGGCCAGGTGAGGTGGTCTGTGAGGGTAGCAGGTACGCCCCGGCGGGCCAGGGCAGCCAACGCCCGGTCCGCCCAGGTCCGCGAGGGAATGACGTCCGTACCGGCGCCGTAGAGCGGCGACAGGCCGTCGCGGGCGACTATGCGGCGCGGCACCGCCACGGTCCCGGTGGCAAGCTCACCGTCCATTGCCCCGCAGGTGCCGATCTGGATCAGGAGCGGCGTGCCCACCTGCGCGAAGACGTGGGCCGGCTCCACAGCGCGGGCCGCGCCATAAGCGCAGACATACCCAACGAGAATGCCCTGATGGCGACCGAGGTGGATGTCGGGGAAGGCGCTCTCGCGGACATCGTCGAGCCGGGCGAGCCGGCGTCTCTCGGCTCGGGCGCGCCACCATGTGCCCTCGAGGATCAGCGCCACGGGCGCCTCGTCGAGCCCGAGAGCCCGCATCCAGGTATCCGCTGGAAGGTCGAGGATCGCCACAAGCCGCCCGAAATTTGTCCTAACAAATCGTTAGAGACAAGCCAGGAGGCTGGCAACGGAAACTTTGCTCAGCCCGTTTTGGCCGCCAGCTTGGCCGCGGCCTCCTTGCGCTCGCTGTAGCGGTCGGTGAGGTGGTCCGCGACGCCGCGGGTGAGGAGCGTGAAGCGCACCAGCTCCTCCATCACGTCCACCACGCGGTCGTAGAAGGACGAGGGCTTCATGCGGCCCGCCTCGTCGAACTCCTGCCAGGCTTTGGCGACCGACGACTGGTTGGGGATCGTGACCATCCGCATCCAGCGGCCAAGCACGCGCATCTGGTTCAGGGCGTTGAAACTCTGCGAGCCGCCCGACACCTGCATGAGCGCGAGCGTCCTGCCTTGCGTGGGCCGGATGGCGCCGCCCGGCAGGGGGATCCAGTCGATCTGCGCCTTGAGCACGGCCGACATGGCGCCGTGACGCTCGGGGGAGGTCCAGACCTGGCCCTCGGACCACAGCATGGCCTCGCGCAGCTCCTCCACCTTGGGGTGCGAGGCCTCCGCGTCGTCGGGCAGGGGCAGGCCGTTGGCGTGGAACACGCGCGTCTCGCAGCCCAAGGCGTCGAGGAGGCGCTGCGCCTCGAAGGTGAGGAGCCGCGAGTAGGAGCGCGGGCGCAGCGAGCCGTAGAGCAAGAGGATGCGCGGCGGGTGCGCGGGCGGCGGCGCGAACAGGCGCGCGGGGTCGGGTGCTAGGAAGTGGGTGGCGTCGAGGGCGGGGAGGTCGGTCAGGCCCGCCATACCATGGGCCCGGTCGGTTCGCGTGACTCGCCGTCAGCCACGGTCGGCGATCTCTTCGGGGTTCCTGGCCGGCCGGCGCACCACCTCGCCATCCTCCTTGGTGAACTCAGCCACGGGGTTGTCGAAGACGTCGAGGACCAGCTCGGAGGGCCGGGCCAGGCGCACGCCCTTGGGCCCGACGACGAAGGGGCGGTTGATGAGGATGGGATGGGCGAGCATGGCGTCGAAGAGTTGGTCGTCGGAGAGAGACAGGTCGCCCAGGCCCATCTCCTCGTAGGGCGTGCCCTTCTGGCGGATGGCCTCGCGCACGGTGAGGCCGGCGGCCGCGATCAGCTCGACGAGGCGCTCGCGGGCGGGCGGGTCGCGCAGGTACTCGATCACCTCCGGCTCCTCGCCGCTGGCGCGGATGAGCGCCAGGGCGTTGCGCGAGGTGCCGCAGGCGGGGTTGTGGTAGATGGTGACGGTCATTCCTGGCCTCCGAGACCGGCAGGGAGATCGGGGGGACGTGGGTCGGGTGGGGCACCCTTGAGGAGCCAGCCCATGAAGGCCGCGGCCGCGAGCGCGCCGGCGAGCTGGGCCAGCACGAAGCCGGGGAGGTCCATGGGCCTGATGCCCGCGAAGGTGTCGGTGAGGGCGCGCGCAAGCGCCACGGCGGGGTTGGCGAAGGACGTGGAGGCGGTGAACCAGTAGGTGGCCACGATGTAGAGGCCGACGAGCCAGGGCACCGCGCGCCGGTCGTGCCGCAGCCCGGCAAGGATGGCCGCCACCAGGCCAAAGGTGGCGACGCCCTCGGAGAGCCACTGTGCGCCGCCCGTGCGAACGGTGGTGGAGGCTTGCACGAGCGGCAGGGCGAACATGGCGTGGGCCAGGACAGCCCCGAGGACGCCACCGGCCGCTTGGGCCAGGACGTAGGCGCCGAGGTCGCGTGCGGACAGCTCGCGGCGCAGCGCGAACACGAGGCTCACGGCCGGGTTGAAATGCGCCCCCGAGAGCGGCCCCAGCGTGGTGATGAGCACGACGAGGATGGCGCCCGTGGCGAGCGTGTTGGCGAGGAGCGCCAGCGCCGTGTCGGTCGTGAGGCGGTCGGCCATGATCCCAGAGCCCACCACCGTGGCGACGAGGAGGCCCGTGCCGAGCGCCTCGGCTGCGAGCCGGCGCGGGAGGTCAGGCGGCACGGGGGCCGCCCAGGGCGCGGGTGAGGAGGGGCGCTCCGCCGCAGATCGCGCTGGCCTGCCGCGTGGCGAGCACCGCGGCCGGCGCGTCGCGCCGGTCCGCGCGCCTGAAACCCATGGACTCGAAGAAGGCCGTGGCCGTGTCGGTGAGGAGCCAGGCGCGCGTTGCCCCGCCCTCGGCGGCCAGCGCCAGGAGCTGCCCGGCCATGTCCCGGCCGTGCCCCTGCCCGCGCGCTTCGGGCAGCGCCACGAGCGAGCGCAGGAGCGCGTGCGCCTCCAGGGGTTCCAAGCCGCCGTAGCCCACGGGCCGGCCGCCCGCGTCGAAGCGCCAGAACAGCCGCCCGGGGTCGGCCAGGTCGTCCACTGGAAGGCCCGTGGCGAGGAGCGCAGCCGAGAGGCCCGCGTCGTCGCCCGGCACGGGGTGGGCGGCCAAGTGCGCGGCCGGCATCAGGCGACGTGCGGGCGCGACGTGGTGGTGCCCTCCATCGCGCCGATGCCCTGGAGCCTGGAGGCGAGCGCCAGGCGGTCGAGGCTGTCGAGCGGCAGGCCGGCAAAGGCCGCGATGCGCCGGCGCAGGTAGTCCAGGGCGCGCTCGAAGGCGGCGCGGCGCTGGAACTCGGTCCCCTCCACGGCGGCCGGGTCCTCGATGCCCCAGTGGGCGGTCATGGGCTGGCCCGGCCAGACGGGGCACACCTCGCCCGCGGCGTTGTCGCAGACGGTGAACACGAAGTGCAGGAGCGGGGCGCCGGGGGCGGCGAACTCGTCCCAGGGCTTCGACCGCAGGCCGGCGGTGCCGATGCCGGCGCGGCTCAGCACGTCGAGCGCCATCGGATGCACCGCGCCCTTGGGGTGGCTGCCGGCCGAGAAGCCCCGCAGGCGGTCGCCGCCCACGTGGTTCAGCACCGCCTCGCCCAGAATCGAGCGGGCCGAGTTGCCGGTGCACAGGAAGAGGACGTTGTATGGCTCGCGGCTCATGGGGCGACCTCCTGGGATGCAGGGGAGCGGGACGACGAGGGGGTGGGCTCGCAGCAGGGCGCGAGCGCCGCCAGGACGGGGGCGCACAGGCTCGCGTTGCCGCCGCAGCAGTCCTTGAGCAGGAACAAGGTCAGCGCCTGCACCTGGCTCAGCTCGGCCCGGTAGATGATCGAGCGGCTGGCCCGCGCGCCAGCCACCAGGCCCGCGTGGGAGAGCGTGGCGAGGTGCGCTGACATGGTATTGGGGGGCACCCCCAGGCGGCGCGCCAGCTCGCCCGCGGGCAGGCCCAGGGGCTCGGCCGTGACCAGCAGGCGGAAGGCGTCGAGGCGCGTGGGCTGCGCGAGGGCAGCGAGGGCCGAGATGGCGGACGATGATTCCATACGTCTAGAATGATCGATCTGCTTGCCCGTGGCAAGCAGCCCGCGGCGAGCGCTTGGCACTGGCTGCTCAGCCGTCCCGCGCCGCGTGCCCCCAGACCTTCCAAGCCGACACGAGCAGGATCAGGGCCAGCGCGGGCAACAGGACGGCGGCCGGCACTACGCCCAGGAGCAGGCCGCCCGCGAACGCGCCTAGGACCGAGCCCGCCGCCATGACGAGCACGAAGGCCCGTTCGCGCCCCAGGGTGGCGAAGCTCCGGTCCTGCCTGTAGCGCGCGAGGCCCACCAGCATGGTGGGCAGGCTCACCGCGAGCGACAGGCTGCCCGCGAGCTTTACGTCGGCGCCGAACAGGACCACCAGTGTCGGGATCAGCAGCTCGCCCCCGGCCACGCCCAGGAGCGAGGCCACGATGCCGATGCCGAGGCCCGCCACCACGCCCGCCAAAGCCTGCGCCACGCCGGTCAGGACGGGCTCGCCCGCCCGCGCCCCGTGGCCCACGATCAGCACGAGAGCGATCAGCGCGAGGAGCGCCGCGATCACCCGGTAGAGCGTCCCCGAGCGCAGCCGTGTGGCCCAGCCCGCGCCGAGCTAGGCGCCCGCGAGGCTGCCCACGAGGAGGTTCAGCACCACCGGCCAGTGGGCCGCGACTTCCGCAAGCGGCACGGCGCCGGCGCGGAACGGCAAGGCCGTCGCCACCACCACCAGGCTCATGGCCTTGTTGAGGATCACCGCTTCCAGGGGCGGGAAGCGGAAGGGGCCAAGGAGCAGGGGCAGGCGGAACTCGGCCCCGCCCAGGCCCACGAGGCCGCCCAGCGTGCCGATCAGCGCCCCGCCCCCGAAGGCGGCAGGGAGGGAGCGGGCGGAGGTAGGCGCGGGCGCCGGGGGCATAGCGAGAGCGTCCATGCAGCCCCGGCTGTTCGCAAGTCCAGTCAAGAAGGCCGTCCATCGCTCCGCCGCCGCGAGGAGGATACAATGACGCTCGTTTCTGCCCGTCCTTCGTGCTTGGGACCGGCTCAACCGAACAGGTCGAGCTGGCCCGCCACGCGCGCCCGGTTGCGCTCGCAGCCGGGGATCACGAGCTGCTTGCCCTCGGGCGTCAACTCCGAGCGGAACGCCAGCGGGGCCTCGGACGCCGTGCCTCCTTCTGGCCCGTTGACGGGCGCGGCCTCGTCCAGCGCCCAGGGCGCGCGGTCGTATTCATCCGTCTCCCGCACGCCGCTCGCGTCGTGCCAGTTGGCCAGCGCCGTGAGGCGGCCGTAGAGGGTCGTCTCGCGCAACGGACCCTCGCAGCACTGGTAGTGCAGGCAGTCGAGCGACTTGACCATGACGGCCGTGGTGAGGGCGCGCGGCGTCCAGGCGTATGCCGCCGCTTGGGCCAGGTTCGCCGCGTGCTCCGCGCGCTCGGCCTCGGTGCCCGTGTCGAGGTTGTAGCGCCAGCGCACGGCCTCGGCGTTCAAGGCCCAGAGCGCGCGGCCGAGCTCGGTGGCGGCCTCCGAGGTGAGGGGACCCTCGTCGGCGATGAAGGCGGCGACTGCCGCGTCGATGGTCGCGGGGGCGACGAAGAAGGTGGACATGACCACTCCTCCTACAGTTGAGTTGATCAGGGACGGTGAAGGCTGGCCTCCGCCCGCCCGGGACGGGCGGAGGCCGGATCGCGTCGGATCGCGGGGGCTACACGATCCTCAGCCGGCGCGGCCACGCGGGGTGCCCATGCGGGCAGGTGCCGTCGGGCTCGACCTCACAGCCGTCCGTGGCCGGGCAGGCGCCGTCGAACACCCACGCCCAGAGCTCCTCGTCCGAGGGCCGCTCGGTGGTGGGCTCCGGGTAGGGCAGGCCGGTCTCCTCGTCGTGCGTCACGTCGCGGGTCTCCATGAGCAGGTCCCAGCCGAAGGCGGGCGGGGGCGGCAGGGGGCGGCTCATGCCGCCACCCCTTGCTCGTTCTGAACCGGCGCGTCCTGCGCCTCCTCGTCAGGCCCGACCCCGTAGCCGCATTGCTCGCGGATGAGGTCCACGGCCTTTTGGGCCTCGGAGGCCGCGCGGAAGATGGCGCGCTTGTCCTCGCGCAGGGCCTTGAGCCACCCCTCGACGTAGGCCGCGGACTGGTCGATGGACGGCGTGAGCCCCAGGGTGGCGAAGAGCAGGCACTGCCCCACCTCGGCCACCAGCTCCTCGAAGGCGTAGCCCTGCCGGTCGCGGCACCGGGTGAGCCGGTCCAGCCGCGAGCCATGGCCCGTCCAGTGCACCGCCTCGTGGCCCAGCGTCTCGTAGTAGCCCTGAGTCGTGTGGAAGGTGCCCACGGGCGGCATGTGGATGACGTCGCGCCCGGGATGGTAGTAGGCGCGCGGCTCGGGGGTGATCTCGACCGTGGCCCCTAGCCGGCCGAAGTAGGTGTCTAGGCCCTCGTCGGGCTGCGCCCCGAGGTCCACCGCCTCGCCTGCTTCGCGGGTGAACTCCGCTGGCAGCCCGTTCACTTGATCGGCATTGAACACGTGGTAGGCCTTCAGGTAGGCGCGCCGGCCCTCGTTGCCGTCCAGGGTCTTGGTCCCCTGCCCATCCTGGCTGCCCCTCCCCTCCAGGCTCGGCGTCCCCTGCTCTTCTGGGTGTGCCCCGCTCTCCTCGCCCCTCCTCCCCAGCATCCCGAACTTGACCACGAGGGTGGACCGCTCCCCGCCGCGCACCTGCCCCCCAAGCTCCTGGGCTTGGCGGTAGGTCGTCTAATAGGGCGAGGAATACCCCCTCTCGGCCGCCTCCAGCCACAGGCTCAGGACGTTGATGCCCCGGTAGCGCTCGCCGGTGGCGCGAAGCGGGAACGGGCAGTCCCCTCCCCGATGCCCCGGTAGCGCTCGCCGGTGGCGCGAAGCGGGAACGGGCAGTCCCCTCCCCCGGTCCAGGGCCTGCGCCAGGGGGGCGTGCCCGCCTCGATGGCGGCGATGATGCGGTCGCTGATCTCGCGTTCGGGGTCGAAGGTCCTCAAGGTTGCATGACGGGCCACGGCGGCCTCCTCTCTCATGGTGGGGTGGTGCGGCCGTGGGTTGTGGTTCCCTCGTGCCGCCCTTCGGGCGGGGCCCTGCGCCGGTCTGGCTTTCGGAACAGGCGGCCTCGCATGTTTCGGAAGGCAGAGCGGGGCGGGCGCACGCCCGGCCCGCGGCCCCGGCCGCGCCCGTCACGGGGGCGCAAGGGCCCGGTGGCGCGGCCCGCAGCGCGACGCGCGAGGACACGGCGGGCCCTGGAGCCGACGGCGCCTCAGGGGCACCCTGGGGCGGCGGCGCTTGCCCCTTGACGGGCGCGGGTGGGGATGCGTGGCGGCTCAAGGAACGGAAAGGGCGTCGCGGGCCCCAGAGCAAGGCGGCGGGGGACGCGTCCGCAGCCCCCCAGGAGCCCGGCCCCGGCCGGGCTCTCCGCATGCGGCTCCCCACCTGGGGGACGGGACACGCCCGCAAGGCCGGGGCGCGGCGGACGGCCCCTAGCCGCTGCCGGTCAGCCGCTAGCCTCTACCTTCCAGCCGTAAGCCCACGCAGAGTGTTGGGTGGACGGTGGGGGCCAGGAGCCTCAGGTGGCCCAGGAGGTGCACGCGCCGATCAGAGCCCGGTTCGATCAGGGAAACGAACGACGCCTTGTCAGCGCGTCTCGCGGGTCAGCTCTTGAAGCCGCCCGTAGTCCTGTACGACGGCCCTGGCCTCCTCGAGCACACGGGTCCGCTCAGCGTCGAGACAAGCCAGATAGGCCTCGAAGTCGGCGATGTACGTCTCGAAGTCCTCGCGGAGCAGGTCGGCATAGACCCGGACGTCGCCGGCGTCGCTGGGCAGGAACGGCGGGATGGGCGCGAGGCAACCCAGGTCCTGCGCTTCGGCCACACTTGCCCAAGAAGCTACGCCGAGCAGCAGCGTCCAGGCTCCTGACGAGCGCGTGATCATGATGTAGGCTCCCGTAGGCACCCGTGCTTGCAACCGGCGGATGATCGCTTCGGCGAAATTTCGCCTCTCGGTAGCATGATCCGCTTGCCTGCGAAATTATAAGATCGTAGCGCTTGGCGACCGGCAGCGGAGGCAGGCGGAGACGATCGCGGCGACAGGGACCGTGGATCGCATCATGTCGAAGCTGGGACCGGACGTGGTCAGCGAAGAGGGATTGCGGGAGCTCCTGGGCCTTGGCCATCGGGCCATGGTCGTGTGCGTGGAGCCGCCCTGCTTGAAGCACAATGTCTGGTACGGCACCTGGATCCTGCGCTGCGTGTCCCTCGACGAGGAGGCCGACCGCCTCCTGATCACCTTCCGCCGCAGGGTCACCGACGAGGTCCGCCCGCGGACCTTCCAGACCCTCAACGGGCTCGTCAACTTCCTCCACGCCCTGGGCTTCCGCACCATCCACGTCCCGATGGAGATCGACGGCCGCACCTGCCACGACCTTGGCCAGCACGGGGCCAAGTCGCCCTAGGATCCGCGCGGCGCTCCTCACCGCGGCCCTCAGCGCCTGGGCGGGCACTGCTGCGGCGCAGGGCCTCGTCCTCGTCATGCGAGAGGACGGGCGCCTCGAGCCCGATGATCAAGCCTCGCGCCGCTGGAGTTGGAGTTGGAGTTCCCCCGGTTTGGTGGACACCCCCACGCTTTCGCAGG
>ERZ1066121.800-NODE-800-length-26384-cov-8.986099_pt1 | contig 26384 bp, 28 predicted proteins | sample MGYA00382768_ERZ1066121 | MGnify/ENA primary metagenome ERZ1066121 (study PRJEB33369, sample SAMEA5778351) | biofilm metagenome | biome: Industrial cooling water; feature: Water cooling tower basin; material: Biofilm | place: United Arab Emirates | collected...
AGACGAGCCTCGACGCGGCGACCCTCGCCTATCTCGAGGCGCTGGTGCAGCGCGCTTGGTTCCAGGTCTATGGCCCCCGCCTCGGCTTTGTGCGCTGGCTGCGCGGCTTCATCTTTGGCGGATGGAGCCGGGCGGTGCGCGAATTGTGGCTCGACATCTGCATCGCGCTGTTCGTGATGGTGGCAGGCACGGTGGTCGGCTGGATGCTCGTGGCGCAGGACGAGGCGTGGTATTACCGCCTCTTCCCCGGCGGCCCGGACGACCCGCGCCAGCCCGGCGCGAGCCGCGAGCAATTGCTCCAGAGCCTCGCGCATGACGAAGGCGCGGCGGGCCTCGCCGGGTTTGCCGCGCAGCTGTTCAGCAACAATTCGGCCGTCTGCATCCTCGCCTTCGCGCTGGGCTTTGCCTTCGGCATCCCCTCGCTGCTGCTGCTCGTCCACAACCTCGCGCTGCTGGGCGCACTGCTGTGGCTCTACAACGGGCAGGGGCTGGTGGTGGAGCTGGCCGCTTGGCTCAGCGTGCATGGCACGACCGAGCTGTTCGGCATCATGCTCTCGGGCGCGGCGGGGCTGCATATCGGGCGGGCGATGGCCTTCCCCGGCACGCTCCCGGTGCTCGAGGCCGCCGCTGCCGCCGGTCGCCGCGCGGCGGTGGTGATGGTGGGCGTCGTCATCATGATGATCGTCGCCGCGCTGCTCGAGGCCTTCCCGCGCCAGCTGGTCGAGGACACCGGCAGCCGCTTCGTCATCGGCGGGACGATGCTGACCTTCTGGCTCGCCTATTTCGTGCTCTACCGCCCGGCGCCCCCGGCCGAGGCCGGTCAGGAGGTTGCATGAGCCGGACCGCCCCCGCCAGAACCCGCACGGCCGAGACCCGCGCCGCCGACCGGCGCGGGCGCACTCTCGTCACGCCCGAGGGGCTGGTCCTGCCGATCACCCTTGCCTCACGCGGCGCGCGCGCCGGGGCGCTGATCCTCGACATCATGATCATCACCTTCGGCCTGGTTGCCTTCCAGCTCGTCCTGCTGTGGATCGCGGGCGGGCTGCTTGCCGGCACCCGCTTCGATCCCGATGCCATGTCGGGCGGGGCGCTGGAGTTCCTCGGCATCCTCGCCGCGCTGTTCGTCTTTGCGGTGTGGTACGGCTACTTCCTCGTGCAGGAGCTGGGCCCGCGCGGCGCGACGCTGGGCAAGCGCATCGTCGGCATCCGCATCGCCGCCCGCGGCAGCGCGCGCCTGACCCCCGAGGCGGTGATCGCCCGCAACCTCCTGCGCGATATCGAGATCTTCTATCCGCTGGTGGCGCTGCTGGTGCTCGCCGTCCTCGCCGAGACCGGGCAGGAGATCGGCGCGCTCGGCTGGGTGATGACCGGGTGGTTCGCGCTGTTCCTGCTGTTGCCCTTCTTCAATCGCGACGGGCTTCGCGCCGGGGACATCGTCGCGGGCACCTGGGTGGTCGAGCGGCCCCGCGCCAGGCTCGCCGCCGTGCTCTCCACCAAGGGCGCGGCCGCCGCGGCCGGGTCTAGCGCGGTGACGGGCGTGCGCTACGAATTCGGCGACACGGAGCTTTCGGTCTACGGCGAGAAGGAATTGCAGACGCTCGAGAAGATGCTCCGCGATTCGCAGCCGGAGGCGCTGGCCGCGGTCCACGCCGCGATCTGCCGCAAGATCGGCTGGGAGCCCGGCGCGGGCGACGAAAGGGCTTTTCTCGAAGCCTTCTATGCGCAATTGCGCGCCAAGCTGGAAGGCGACATGCGGTTCGGCAAGCGCAAGGCGGACAAGTTCTCGTGACCATGGACAGACGGCATTTCATCGGCGGCGTGCTGGCACTCGGCGCGGGCGCGTGCATCCCCCCCGACCAGAGCCCGCTGGGGCGGCTGGCGGCGGAGCTGCGCATCATCGAGGCGGCAGCGGGCGGCACGCTCGGGGTGGAGCTCTACGATACGGCGACGGGCCGCTCGGTCGGGATCAATCAGGACCGGCGCTTCGGCCATGCCTCGTCCTTCAAGTTCACCTTGGCGGCGATGGTGCTGCAACGCCACGCGGCGGGGCTGATCGATGCCGACCGGCGGGTGACCTGGACACGGGGAGACCTGCTGCACGTGTCGCCCTTCACCACCGAGCGCCTCGAAGAGGGGGCGACCTTGCGCGAGCTGGCGCGGGCGACGCAGACCACCTCGGACAATGCGGCGGCCAACATCCTGATGCGCGCCTTCGGCGGCCCGGAGGGCGTCACCGCCTACTGGCGCAGCATCGGCGACGAGGTCAGCCGGGTCGACCGCTACGAGCCCGCGATGAACCAGGTCCCCACCAGCGAGTTCCGCGACACCACCACGCCTGCCGCGATGGCGCGGACAGTGGCGAAAATCGTCTATGGCGACGTCCTGCCCGAGGCCGAGCGGGCCGAACTGAAGGGCTGGATGATCGCAACCCAAACCGGCGCGCGCCGCGTGCGGGCGGGGTTGCCCGAAGGCTGGGTGGCAGGCGACAAGACCGGCACCAGCGGGCTGATCGGCGGCACCGAATACAACTATATCGACATCGGTTTCGCCGAAGGCCCGAAGGGCGAGGCCCCGATCACCTTCGCCTGCTATTTCCGCGCCCGCCAGACCGAGGACGAGATGCTGCCCCGCGGCGAGCAGGCACTGGCCCGCGTCGGCCGCATCATCAAGGAATTCGCCGAGCCGGAGCGAGGGCTGCCGCTGGTGGGGAAGCTTTACTAATCTTCTCCCCTCCCGCCTGCGGGAGGGGAGTTACGGCCTCAATGATCCGGCGTTGCCGACGCCTTCGCCTCGCCGCCGAAGATCGCCACTTCGCGCGCGCCCGCGCTGGTCGCGCGACCGCGGTACATGCCCGTGGTGTTGAAGCTGAACAGCCCCTCGCCAGCAGGGGTCATGACGATCACCCCGCCATCGCCGCCCAATGCCGCGACATCAGCCATGACATCGTCGGCGATCTTCTGGGGCGCATTCTCCCAGAACTCCGCCGGCAACTCATCCTCGGCACCCTCGTAGGCGCGGAATTCCTGCAGCGCCCTTAAACGCCCGCAGATTTCGTGCGCCACGCCGACGCGGATGAAATACTCGCCCCATCCCGTCGCCGAGACCGCACAGCTGCGGTTGTCCGCATAGGTCCCCGCGCCGATCAGCGGCGCATCGCCTACGCGGCCCCAACGCTTGCCGGTCATGCCGCCTGTGGATGTCGCCGCCGCAAGGTTGCCTTTCGTATCAAGAGCCACCGCACCGACTGTGCCGAACTTGTGATCCACATCCAGCGCGGACAGCTTTTCCGCCTTCAACCGTTCCAGCGCCTCGCGCCGCGCAGGGGTCGCGAAATATTCGGGCGGGGTGACGGCAAAGCCCTTGGTCGCGGCAAAATCCTCCGCGCCCCTGCCGATCAGGAACACGTGCTCGCTGTCGGTGCGGACCTTGTCGGCCAGCAGGATCGGGTTCTTCACCGTCTTCACCCCCGCGACCGCCCCCGCGCTGCGATCCCGCCCGTCCATGATCGAGGCGTCGAGCTCGTTGGTCGCATCCCAGGTGAACACCGCGCCCTTGCCGGCGTTGAACAGGGGCGAATCCTCCATCACGATCACCGCCGCCTTGACCGCGTCCATCGCATCGCCGCCCTCGCTGAGCACCTTGCTTCCGGCATCCAGCGCCTGCTGCAACGCCGCCTCGTATTCCGCGCGCTTTTCCGGCGTCATCTGCGCCGGATCGAGCGTGCCTGCCCCGCCGTGGATCGCCAATGACCATTTCGGCGGCTCCTGCGCCAGCGCGGGTTGGGACAGCAGGGCGAGCGCCACGAAGGCGGCGAGGTTCTTTGTCATGGACCGCAGGTCTAACGCGCTCCTGCGGCTTTCGCCAGCTTAACAGCGTGGCTCCCGCAGGCTAGGGCTGGGGCATGATCCTGCGCCCCGCCACCCCCGCCGATGCCCCCGCGCTTGCCCGGCTCGGCGCCGAAACCTTCGTCGCCGCCTTCGGGCACCTCTACCGCCCCGAAGACCTCGCCGCCTTCCTCGCCGAGGTGCACAATCCCGAGGCAGTCGGAGCGGAGATCGCCGGGGACGAATGCACGCACCGCCTTGTCGAGGAGGACGGCGCGCTCGTCGCCTTCTGCAAGCTGCGCCACCCCACCAAGTTCGGCGACCACACAGACGCGCGCGACCCGATCGAGCTCGGCCAGCTCTATGCCCTGCCCACCCACACCGGCAGCGGAATCGGGGCGCAGCTGATGGATTGGGCACTCGCCCACGCCCGCGATAACGGCCACGATGCCGTTCTGCTCAGCGTCTATGCCGAGAACTTCGGCGCACAACGCTTCTACCAGCGCCGCGGCTTCGCCAAGATCGCCGACATCACCTTCAGGGTCGGCAGTCACATCGACCCGGAATTTCTCTACGAGCTGAAACTATAACCACAAGGGAGAGGGACAATGAGCGATTTCGGCTGGGCGAGCACCACCGACGAGGTGCTGGCGGGCAAGGACCTGTCGGGGCGCACCGTGTTCATCACCGGCGCGAATTCGGGCCTCGGTCAGGAGACCGCCCGCGCGATGGCGGCGCGGGGCGCGCATGTCATCATGGCGGGCCGCGATCAGGCGAAGCTCGACGAGGCGGTCGGCGCGGTCCGCGAGACGGTGCCGAAGGCCCAGCTCGACACGCTGACCGTGGACCTCACCAACCTCGAAAACATCCGCGCCGCCACCTCGCGCGCCCGGCAGCGGTTCGGCAAGATCGACCTCCTCATCAACAATGCAGGCGTGATGGCGACGCCCTTCCTGCACACCCGTGACGGGTTCGAGATGCAGCTGGGCACCAACCATTTCGGGCATTTCGCGCTGACCGCCGAGCTGATGCCGCTGATCGAGCACGGGGATCTCAAGCGCATCGTCAACCTCTCCAGCCGAGGGCACCACTTCGCGCCGGTCGACTTCGACGATCCGCATTTCCAGAACCGGCCCTATGATCCGTGGATCGCCTACGGCCATTCCAAGACCGCCAACGTGCTGTTCACGGTCGGCCTCGAGGCGCGCTTCGCGGTGCTCGGCATTCATGCCTATGCGGTGCATCCGGGCGGGATCCAGACTAACCTCGGCCGCCACATGACGCCCGAGATGATCGAGACGCTGATGAAGCGGGTGACATCGAGCGATGCGGGCTTCCAGTGGAAGACCATTCCCCAGGGCGCGGCGACAAGCTGCTGGGCGGCGACCGCCGAGGAACTGGAAGGCCGCGGCGGGCTCTACTGCGAGGACTGCCATGTCGCCGAGGTGGATGACCAGTCCTCCACCGGCGGGGTGCGTTCCTACGCCCTCAACCCCAGCTTCGCCGACCGTCTGTGGAAGCTAAGCGAGGAGCTGACCGGGGCAAGGTTTCCGAGCTAGGCCGCGATGAACTCCGCCAGCAGCCCAAGCGTGTCCTTCGCCTCGCGCGTCGGGGTGATCGCCATGAAGACGTGCGGCGCGGCCTCATATTCGTAGAGCTTCGCGTCCACCCCCGCTTCGAGCAGGCGGGCGAGGAAGCTGCGCGAATCGATGATGAACAGGTCGTGCCGCCCGGTCCAGATGCGGGTCGGCGGGAGCTGCGCGAGGGCTGCGGCAGGGGCATAGAGCGGGCTCAACTCGGGCGTGTCGATCGCCCGGCCTGCGGCGACCATCGCTCCGCAGGCGCGCAGGGTGCCGATCTTGAGCATCGTGTCGAACGGCTCCACCGCAGCGATCGCCGGATCGGCAAGGCCGAGGTCGAGCCACGGGGCGAACAGTGCCAGCTTGCCCGGCCCCGGCTTGCCCGCCGCGACCAGTCGCAGCGCGAGGGCGAGCGCCATGTGCCCGCCCGCGCTGTCGCCGTTGAGGATGATGCGCGCCGGATCGTGGCGCGCCGCAAGCTCGGCCCAGACCGCGTCGGCGAGATCGTCCTGCGCGCTGGAGGGTGCTTCGGGCACCACCGGGTAGAGCGGCACGGTGACGCTGATCCCGCAGGTCTTCACGATTGCCGCGACCAGCGGCCAGTGGACGTCGAACATCGGCTTGATGAAACCGCCGCCGTGGAAATAGATCATGTGCCACGACCCCGTCCTTCCCCTCGGGTGTAGCGTCACGACCTTGTGGCCGAGCATGTCGCGCTCCTCGACGGCGAAGCGGCGGCGGAAGCCTTCGGGCATCGGCGCATCGAGCGGCAGCTTGCGGCCCGCCATGGCCTTCTCGAACCCCGCCGCATCGAGCGGGAAGACCGGCTTGCGCCGCGCCACCAGCCACTTGACCGCGCGCAGCAGCAGGCTCGGCGCGGGGCTGCGCAGTTCGATCGAGGAATGGGTCAGCATCGTTTCTCTCCCCTGTGTGGCTGCCAGACTGCCGCGCCGCCGCCGCAAGTCAAGCAGGCCGCGCTGGCAGCGATTGCCCCGACGCGGTTTGCCGACTATATGGCGCTCCATGTCTTCCATCCGTCCGTGGCGCACGATCGAGCGGCGCAAATGTCGCCAGATCATGGTGGGGAATGTCCCCGTTGGCGGTGATGCCCCCATCACCGTGCAGACCATGACCAACACCCCGACAGAGGACGTGAAGGCAACCCTCGACCAGATCCGGCGCTGCGAGGACGTTGGGGCGGACATCATCCGCGTGTCCTGCCCGACAGAGGAGTCGACCCGCGATTTCAGGAAGATCACCCGCGCCGCGCGCATCCCGATCGTCGCCGACATTCACTTCCACTACAAGCGCGCGCTCGAAGCCGCCGATGCAGGCGCGGCGTGTCTCAGGATCAACCCCGGCAACATCGGTTCTGCCGACCGCGTCGCCGAGGTGGTGCGCGCCGCCAAGGCCAATGGCTGCGCGATCCGCATCGGGGTGAACGCCGGGAGCCTCGAGAAGGACCTTCTCGAAAAATACGGCGAGCCCTGCCCCGAGGCGCTGATCGAAAGCGCGCTCGATCACATCAAGCTGCTGCAGGATCACGATTTCCACGAATTCAAGGTGGCGGTGAAGGCCTCCGACGTGTTCCTTGCGGTGGCAGCCTATCACGGGCTTGCCGAGACCGTGGATTGCCCGCTGCACCTTGGCATCACCGAGGCGGGCGGGCTGATCGGGGGCACCGTGAAATCCGCGATCGGCATGGGCTCGCTCTTGTGGGCGGGGATCGGCGACACCATCCGCGTCAGCCTCTCCGCCGAGCCCGAGCAGGAGATCAGGGTCGGCTTCGAGATGCTCAAGGCTCTGGGGCTTCGCACCCGCGGCGTGCGCATCGTCTCGTGCCCCTCGTGCTCGCGGCAGGGCTTCGACGTGATCCGCACCGTCGAGGCGCTGGAGCAGCGGCTCGAACACATCAAGACCCCGATGAGCCTCTCGATCCTCGGCTGCGTGGTCAACGGTCCGGGCGAGGCGCGCGAGACCGACATCGGCCTCACCGGGGGCGGGGCGGGCAAGCACATGGTCTATTTGCGCGGCGTGACCGATCACACGGTGCAGGACGAGGACATGCTGGGTCACATCGTCCGCCTCGTCGAGGAAAAGGCCGCCGAGATCGAGCGCGGGGAGGCAACCGCCTTCGATCCCCACGCCGCGCCGCAAACGGCTGTCGCGGCGGAGTAGCAACTTGAAACCGGGGCCACCTTTCTATACTTTATAGAAAGGAGGCCGCATGGCGCTGAGCATCAAGGACGAGGAGACTGACCGCCTGGTGCGAAAGCTCGCCCAGATCAAGCGGCTGTCCTACACGCACACCATCCGGCTGGCCGTCGCCAATGAATTGAAGCGCGCCGAGGCGCCCGACCCGGTCGGGCAGCAAGACCTGCGCAAGGCGATCGCCGAGATCCAGGCGCGGGTCGCTTCCCGACCGAGCCGCATGACCGCCCAACAGGTCGACGCCTGGATGTATGACGAGAACGGCTTGCCGCATTGATCGTCGTCGACACGTCAGCCATCATCGCCATTCTGTTCGGCGAGCCCGAAGCATCGGCACTGATCGAAAAACTCGTGGTGGCAGAGCGCACCCTGATTGGCGCGCCGACATTGTTCGAGCTGCGCATGGTCATGGGCGGAAGGCAGCAGCAAGAAGGTATCGAGGACGCCGACAGCCTGTTGACTCAGGCCGGGATCGAGACTGTTTCTTGGACCGAGCAAATGGCCGACATCGCCACCGACGCCTTCCTGCGCTACGGGAAGGGGCAAGGCCATCCAGCGCAGCTCAACTTTGGCGATTGTATGGCCTACGCCGTTGCGAAGGCGCATCACGCACCGCTTCTGTATGTCGGCGAGGATTTCGCCCTGACCGATATTCCCTCTGCCCTGACGTCCTGAGGATCATGATCGCCGCCCTTCTCCTCGCCCTCGCACTGGCGATGGACGCCTTCGCCGTGGCGCTCACGCAAGGAGCGCGGTTTCGGCCCTCGGCGCGCGGCGGGCTTGCCATAGCACTGACCTTCGGCGCGTTTCAGGCCATCATGCCTCTGATCGGCTGGGCAATCGGGGCGGTCGCGCTGGCTTATGTCGAGGCCGTCGATCACTGGATCGCCTTCGGGCTGCTGAGCTTTCTCGGGGTGCGGATGCTCGGCGGGCATGTGGCCGAGGACGAGACGCGGCGCGCCCTGACGGGGCGCTCGCTGCTGTTCGCGGGGATCGCCACCAGCATCGATGCGCTCGCCGCCGGGATCACGCTACCGACGCTCGGCATCGCGCCGCTGCTGGCCGCCGGGCTGATCGGGCTCGTCACCTTCGTCATGAGCGGGGCGGGCGTCGTGCTCGGCCGCCACGCGGGCGACCGCCTTGGCGCATGGGCCGAGCGTGCAGGCGGCATCATCCTGATCGGGCTGGGATGCAAGATCCTTGCCCAGCATTCCGGCTGGCTGTGACCCCGTGCTCCACGTTGTCCACCACACCGACTACATGGCCCCCCGCCCTGAGCGGGGCTCGTTCCGGTTCGACAAGTATTACCTCGTGATGGAGGAACTGCGCAGCAGCGGCGCGGCGATGACCGAGCACGCGCCCGAACCTTGCCCGCGCGAATGGCTGGAGGCGGTCCACTGCCCGAACTATGTCGACGAGGTGTTTCGCGCTCAGGTCCCGCGCGAAAAGGAACGCCGGATCGGCTTTCCCGTCACCCCCGCGATCACGGCCCGTGTGCGCCATACCAACGGCGGCACCTGGCTGGCGGCGCAACTGGCGCGGGAGCACGGCTACGCCGCCAATTCCGCTGCGGGGAGCCACCATGCGCTGCACGATACCGGCGCGGGCTACTGCGTGTTCAACGACCTTGCCGTGACGGCCAACCGCCTGATCGCCGAGCGCCATGCGCGGCGCGTGCTGATTGTCGACCTCGATGTCCACCAGGGGGACGGCACCGCCAGCCTGACCGCGGGACGGGAGGACATCTTCACCCTCTCGCTTCACGCAGAGAAGAATTTCCCGGTCCGCAAGGCCCGCTCCAGCCTCGATGTCGCTCTGCCCGACGGCATGGACGACGACGGCTACATGGAGGCGCTGACCCGGCACCTGCCGCAGGTGATGGCCGACTTTGCGCCCGACTTCGTGCTCTATCAGGCCGGGGTCGATCCGCACCGCGATGACAAACTCGGGAGGCTGTCGCTTTCGGACGAAGGGCTGGCGCTGCGCGACCGCTTCGTGGTGCGCGAAGCGCGGGAGCGCGGGCTTCCGGTCGCCAGCGCGCTCGGCGGCGGGTATGGCGACGATCCGCGCGCCGTCGCCGCGCGCCACGCCGCCTCGATGCTGGCGATGGCCGCGCAGAACGCCGCGTTTCGGGCAGGCGCGGCGACGAATGGAGACTAACATACGATAGAATGAGGCGGCGCTTATTGGGAACGTGATGCCGCCCGTTTACGTTATCTTCCGATGAAGCGGCGCGACATTCTCAAGGGCACCCTCGCGGCAGGCGCGGCACTGGCCCTGCCCGCGCGCGTCTTCGCCAGCGCAGCGCCCGGTTCTCCGCGCGACCGCATCCTGTTCGACATCGCCAGGCGCGAGCTTGCGCGCCACGGCAATGCGATCTGGCGGCACGACATCGTCGGCATCGCCGATTTCGGCTTGCATTCGGCCAAGCCCCGGTTCCACTTCGTCAATCTGGAGCGCGGCGAAATCCAGTCGCACCATGTCAGCCACGGTGTCGGTTCGGACTACCAGCATGACGGCTGGCTCAAGCAGTTCTCCAACGTCGAGGGCTCGAACGCGACCAGCCGCGGCGCCTATGTGACGTGGGAGTGGTACAAGGGCCGTTACGGCACCTCGGTGCGCCTTGGTGGGCTCGACCAGACCAACGAAGCCGCGCTGCGCCGCTACATCGTGATGCACCACGCCGACTATGCCGAGCCTGCGCATCTGGCGAAGTGGGGCCGCCTCGGCCGCTCCAACGGATGCTTCGCGATGGGGACCGAACAGTTCCGAGAGGCGCTGATGCACCTGTCGGGTGGCCGGCTGCTGTTTGCGGATTCGCTGGGGCTGGAAGAGGACGGCTCGATCCAGCCGCTGCCCGAGATGGCGATGATCGAACGCGCGCCGCTCGACATGATCGGACGCACAGCGGCCTCGGCGTTCTGATCGCTCATCGCGATCAGGGCGAACCGGACCTCGTCGCACTGGCGTGGCGGGATACGCGCCCGCCGGACTCCGTCCCCGTCGCCCTGCTCTGGTCAGCCATCGGGGGTGCCGTGGGCGGGGCAATGGTGCATGGCGCCGTTGCCGCCCTGACAAGCGCCGCCGACCTTATCACAGGTCCTGCACCCGCCTTCGATCGGGTTTTTGCCATGCTCGTCCTGTGGCCCCTCATGGTGGGCGGGGTCAGCCTTGTCGTGGTGGTGCCCTGCACGCTTCTGTTCGGGCTGCCGAGCGCCCTGGCGGTGCGGTTTCTCACGCTGCGCCGATGGCCAGCTCTGGCCGTGATTGCGGCGAGCGCGGCCTGCGCCGCATTCGGTGGGCTCTGGCTGGTCTGGGGCAAGGTGCCCCCGATGGAGGCGTTCCTGTTCGCCGCGCCCTTCGCCGCAAGCGCAGGGATCGTCCTGTGGTGGCGGCTCGCCCCGCCAGCCTAGCTGTCGCGCAGATCGTCCTCGATCACGATGACTTCGTCGGTCGGGGTGGCGGAACGGTTCCTGACCCGCGGCTTGTCGAGGCTGGCGAGCACCTTGGCGTCGCGGCCGTAGATGTCCTTGAAAGTCGCCAACTCGCCATTGATGTCGGACGCCATCGTGAAATAGGTGATGTAGGCAGGCCACTGTTTCTCCAGCATGACCTTGGTGTACTTGCCCGAATTCGCAATGGCGACCGCCTCCTCCTTGGTCGCTCCGCGGCCGAGGATCGCCATCGTCATGGCCAGCTCCAGCGCGCGTTCGGTGCGCACGCACCCATGGCTCAAGGCGCGGAAATCATTGGCGAACAGATGGCGCGACGGGGTGTCGTGGAAGAAGATCGCGTGTTCATTGGGCATCTCGAGCTTCATCAGCCCCAGCGAATTGCCCGGCCCCGGCTGCTGGACGACGGTGATGTAACCGTTCGCCCCCTTGGTGGCGACATAGCCGTTGGCCTTGGCCCAGCCGGGATTGGCGAGCGCACGCGCGCCCAGTCCCTCGCCCTTGACGATCGACTGCGGCACGGTCCAGGTCGGGTTAAAGACCACGCCTTCGACCGTCTCGGCAAGCTGCGGGGTGGCGGTGCGCCCCGGCTTGCCGACGATCGTGCGATAGGTGCTGATGATCTTGTTGCGGACCGTCAGGCGCAGCTGGAATTCGGGCACGTTGGTGATGAGATATTGCGAGCCGAGGTCGCGCGCCAGCCAGCGCCAGCGGTCCATGTTGGCGCGGATCAGCTTGCGCTTGGCGATCTGCCCGTCCGAGGTGGCGGCAAGCTCGGCCTTGAGCCTGGCATAATCCGGGTGGGTCGGGTTGAGCTTTGCCAGGGTGCCCGCGATATCCCCGCTCGCCAGGGCCTCGGCCAGCACCTTGCCCGACGGGTTGGCATCGCGGTCGGGATCGACGACGAACCACTGCTCGCGCGCATCCATCGGGGTGCGCCCGTCGCGCAGGTCCTCGACCAGCCAGACGAAGCTTTGCGAGGCGATCTGGTTCAGCTCGTCCGAAGGGCCCGAAGCGATCGCGGTCCTGAGCGGCTGGAGATCGTAGTCGGCAGGGTCCAGCCCCTCGGTGCCGATGCCCTCGATCACCGCGACCAGCTGACGGGCCTGCGCCACGGTCCAGGCCTGCACCAGCGGCAACGGAGCCTGAAGCGCGGGCACGGTGATCGTCTGCTGTCCGAACGCCTGATCGAAGGTTTCCGACGACTTGGGCGAGGGCGCCGGAGCAGGCACGGCCGGAACGCCGCTTGCGGGGGGCTGCGCACGCACCGCTGCACCATCCTGCGCCAGCGCCGTGGTCGCCACCAGCGCGGCGATGGCCGCGCCTGCCGCCAGTCTGCCCATCATGCTCGTCATCGCCTAATTGCCTTCTTGCCCCTTGTGACCGCTTGCCGGTCGCAAGATCATTGAAGCGGCCTTACCCGCTGCGGCCCGCCCCTATCAACCATTCAGGCTTTCACCTCGATTAATGTTCGGGCCTCTATGACATCGGCGTGGCCCGCGGCTAGAGTGCGGCAATGACACGCAACCAGCACGCCCTGCTGCCCGTCGCCGCCGCGTTGGCGGGGGTCGGGTTCCTGTCGATGATGGACGCCTTCATGAAGGATGCCGCCGTGCTGATCGGGGCCTATACCGCGACCGTGCTGCGCGCCTTCATCGGGGCGGCGCTGATCGCGCCCGTGTGGCTCTCGCGCGGGCCTGCGGTGCCCTCGCTGAGGGTGCTGAAGCTCCATTGCGTGCGCGGTGTGGTCTCGGCCTTCATGGCGCTGACGTTCTTCTACGCGCTCACCAAGCTGCCGCTGGCCGAGGCGATCGCGCTCACCTTCATCGCCCCGCTGATCGCACTTTATCTCGCGAGCGTGCTGCTGGGCGAGAGCATCAGCCGCGCGGCGATCCTTGCCAGCCTGCTCGGCTTTGCCGGCACGCTGGTGATCGTGGGAGGACGGGTCGGAGAAGGGGCGTTCGACACCGACGCTGCCCTCGGGATTGCCGCGCTGTTCGTCTCTGCGCTGCTTTATGCCTACAACTTCATCATCATCCGGCGGCAGGCGCAGGTCGCGGGGCCGCTGGAGATCGCGACCTTCCACAGCGGGATCGGCGGGCTGGTGCTGCTCACCCTCGCGCCGTTCCTATGGGAAACACCGGGCGGAGAGGCGTGGGGTTCGCTCATCGCGGCGGGCGCGTTGACCGTGGCGGGGTCGCTGGCAATCGCCTGGGCCTATGCCCGCGCCGAGGCGAGCGCGCTGGTGCCGACCGAATATTCGGGCTTCGTCTGGGCGGCGATGCTGGGGTGGCTGTTCTTCGGCGAGGCGGTGACGCTGCCGACGCTTGCGGGCACGGCGTTGATCGTCACCGGCTGCTGGATCGCCGCGCGCGCGCCGCGCCCCGGTACCGTCGTCGCGGCCTGAGACCAAAGCGGGAGGCCTACCCCTCTTGACCTCGCGCCCGAGGCAGCGCAGGAGCGCGGGCACATACCGCGCCCTTGGTGGATCGGGGGCGGGCCACTCGAAAGGACGGAACCTCCCATGACCGCAATCGGCCAGGATTCGCTCGGCACGCGCCAGATGCTTGACGTGAACGGCAAGCAGTATGCCTATTACTCGCTCGCCAAGGCGGCCGAGCAGCTGGGCGACATCAGCCGGCTGCCGATCTCGATGAAGGTGCTGCTGGAAAACCTGCTGCGCTTCGAAGACGGCGGCTTCACGGTCGGCGCCGAGCACATCCAGGCGCTGGTCGACTGGCAGGCCAACCCCGTCACCGGCGAAGAAATCCAGTACCGCCCGGCGCGCGTGCTGCTTCAGGACTTCACCGGCGTGCCCTGCGTGGTCGACCTTGCCGCGATGCGCGACGCGATCAAGAAGCTCGGCGGCGACACCGCGAAGATCAACCCGCTGGTGCCGGTCAACCTCGTGATCGACCACTCGGTGATGGTCGACGAATTCGGCCACCCCAAGGCGATGGAAGCCAACATGGCGCTCGAATACGAGCGCAATGCCGAACGCTACGACTTCCTCAAGTGGGGCTCCAAGAGCTTCCAGAACTTCACCGCCGTGCCCCCGGGCACCGGGATCTGCCACCAGGTGAACCTCGAACACCTCGCCCGCGCGGTGTGGTCCTCGGAAGGCCCTGACGGCGTGATGGTCGCCTATCCCGACACCTGCGTCGGCACCGACAGTCACACCACTATGATCAACGGCCTCGGCGTGCTCGGCTGGGGCGTCGGCGGGATCGAGGCCGAGGCCGCGATGCTCGGACAGCCGGTTTCGATGCTGATCCCCGAAGTCGTGGGCTTCTACCTCGAAGGCGCGATGGCCGAGGGTGTGACCGCGACCGACCTTGTGCTGACCTGCGTGCAGATGCTCCGTCAGGTCGGCGTGGTCGGCCGCTTCGTCGAATTCTACGGTCCGGGCGTTGCCAACCTCACCCTCGCCGACCGTGCGACCATCGCCAACATGGCGCCCGAGTATGGCGCGACCTGCGGCTTCTTCGGGATCGACGACAAGACCCTTGATTACCTGCGTCTCACCGGCCGGAGCGAGGAAACCATCGCGCTGGTCGAAGCCTATGCCAAGGCGCAGGGCATGTGGTTCGATCCGGCCAATGTGCCGGTCTTCACCAAGACCCTGTCGCTCGACATGGCCGCCGTCGTCCCCAGCCTTGCCGGCCCCAAGCGCCCGCAGGACAAGGTGGTGCTCCCCGAGGTCGACGACCTGTTCAACGCGGAACTGACTTCGGTCTATGGCAAGAGCGCCGCAGCCCGCGTCGGCGTGGACGGCAAGGAGCACGACATCGGAGACGGTGACGTGGTGATCGCCGCGATCACCTCCTGCACCAACACTTCGAACCCCGACGTGCTGATCGCCGCCGGGCTGGTCGCCAAGAAGGCCAACGAGCGCGGATTGAAACCCAAGCCATGGGTCAAGACCTCGCTCGCTCCCGGATCGCAGGTGGTGACCGATTACCTGGTGAAGTCGGGCCTGCAGGAGCACCTCGATGCGGTCGGCTTCGATCTCGTGGGCTACGGCTGCACCACCTGCATCGGCAACTCCGGCCCGCTCGCCGCACCGATCAGCGCCGCGATCAACGGCAACGACATCGTCGCCGCCTCGGTCCTCTCGGGCAACCGCAACTTCGAAGGCCGCGTCTCGCCCGACGTGCGCGCCAACTTCCTCGCTTCGCCGCCGCTGGTGGTGGCCTATGCGCTGAAGGGCACCGTCACCGAGGACATCACCACCACCCCGATCGGCACTGACCAGAACGGCGCGCCGGTGATGCTCGCCGACCTGTGGCCCTCGAACGCCGAGATCGCCGAGCACCGCGCCGCCAATATCGACCGTTCGATGTTCGTCAGCCGCTACGCCAACGTCTATGACGGCGACGAGCACTGGCAGGCGATCACCGTCGAGCCGTCCGACACCTACCAGTGGCGCGCCGGATCGACCTATGTTGCCAACCCGCCCTATTTCGAGGGGATGACCATGACCCCGGCGCCCGTCACCGACATCGTCGATGCCAAGCCCCTGGCGATTCTCGGAGACAGCGTGACCACCGACCACATCTCGCCGGCCGGCTCGATCAAGGAAGACAGCCCGGGCGGCAAGTTCCTGATGGCCAATCAGGTCGCCAAGAAGGACTTCAACTCCTACGGCTCGCGCCGCGGCCACCACGAAGTGATGATGCGCGGCACCTTCGCCAATATCCGCATCAAGAACGAGATGGTTCCGGGCGTCGAAGGCGGCTTCTCGACCTATGGCGGCGAGACCATGCCGATCTACGACGCGGCGATGAAGCACAAGGAAGACGGCACGCCCCTCGTTGTCATCGGCGGCAAGGAATACGGCACCGGTTCCTCGCGCGACTGGGCGGCGAAGGGCACGATCCTGCTCGGCGTGCGCATGGTGATCGTCGAGAGCTTCGAGCGCATCCACCGCTCGAACCTCGTCGGCATGGGCGTGCTGCCGCTCCAGTTCAAGGAAGGCGACACCCGCCAGACCCTCGGCCTCGCGGCGACCGACACCTTCTCGATCCGCGGCCTTGCCGACCTGACCCCCGGTCAGGACGTCACCGTGGAAGTCACCCGCGAGGACGGCACCCAGTTCAACTTCACCGCGCTGTGCCGCATCGATACCGCCAACGAGATGGAGTATTACCGCCACGGCGGCATCCTCCATTACGTCCTGCGCAAGCTTGCCGCATAAGGAGCGCGATGACGCGTAGCGACTTCGCCGTGCTCCTGCCGCTTGCGCCGCTGCTGCTGACGCTGGCGGCCTGCGCGAGCGAGCCGGAGCGGGCGGGGCGGTCCGGCAGGGCGCAGCCCTCGCCCTTCGGGTTCGAGATGGCGAGCACTGCGTCGGCGGTCGACGGTCAGGTGCGCCGCCGCGACGGCGGGATCCTGGTCCGGCAGGAAGTCGGCCAGCCGCTCGGCCGTCGGTCACGCCCACTGCTCGATGGTAACGCCCACTGCTGAATGCCAAAAGGGGGCAGCCGTCACCGGCCGCTCCCTTTTTTGTCGCGGACCTTCGCCTGTCAGCCCAGGAACTTGCGCCGACCGAGGACCGCAGCGGCAGCGAGGCCGAACAATATGGTCATCGGCGGGGCGGGAACATCGTGCCCGCCCGAGGACCCGCTGCTGCTCGAGGACGAGGACGAGGACGAGGACGAGGACGACGAGCTGGAGGACGAGGAAGACGAGCTGCTGCCCGACGAGCCCGAAGACCCGCTGCTGCCGCTGGACGACGACGACGACGAGGAGGAGGACGAGGACGAACTGCTGCTGGTGCTGCTGGTCATGTCGCCGGACGAGCCGCCGCTGGTTGCCCCGCCCGAGGACGAGGAGCTGCTGCTGCTCGACGAGGACGAGGACGACGAAGATGAGGAACTCGATGAAGACGAGGAGGACCCAGAACTCGTCACCGCGCCGGTCGAGGAACTGACGTTCCCCGAGGAACTCGAGACGTTGCCCGACGAGCTGGACACATTGCCCGAGGAGCTCGAAACAGCTCCGGTGCTGCTCGACACCCCGCCCGTGCTGCTCGACACCGCGCCGGTCGACGAGGACACATTGCCCGATGACGACACCGCGCCCGTCGATGAGGACACATTGCCCGATGACGACACCGCGCCGGTCGAGGACGACACATCGCCCGACGACGAGACCGCCCCCGTGGAGGACGAGACGTTGCCGGATGACGTGGTGCTCGACACCTGACCGGTGCTGCTCGAAACCTGCCCGGTCGAGGACGTCACCGTTCCCGAAGAAGACGTCGTGGTCGAACTGATCTGCCCCGAGGACGACGTTGTCGAGGTGGAATTGTCGATGTCGATATCGATGACAACGCCGCTCGACCCGCTGCTTGAACCGTTGGTGCCCCCCGAGGTCGAAGTGGTGGTAGACACCGACACATCGCCCGAGGACGATCCGCCGCCGCCGAAGAACCCGCCGAAGAAGCCGCCGCCAAAACCGCCGCCGAAGCCTCCGCCAAAGCCGCCGCCCCAGCCGCCGCCCGGACCGCCGCCGCCCGAGATCGGGGGCAGGGGCGGAAGCGGCGCAGGCATGTAGGCGACCTGCGCGATGGGAGGGCATTCGGCCGGATCGAAGTAGGCCTGCACCGCGCCCGTCGGCAGGCTCGCCGCGCCGCCCGGGCCCGCAGGCCCGGCCGGCTGGCATTCGATGGTGCGCTCGACGATGCGGCGGCGGCGCTCCTCCGGCATGGGGATCACCCGCTCGCGGGTCTTGATGTAGCGCGCGCCGGTGACCGGATCGACCTGCACCATCTTGCCGTCGATCTTGGACGAGAACTCGGGCGCATCGGTGTTCATCGGCTCGGCCACCCGAACCGCGCCGCCTTGCAACAGTGCAACCCCTGCCGCAGCGGCGGACAGCTTCGCGATGGCCAGTTTGAGCGACATGGTCGTTTACCCTGTTTGCCTGTGGAGCGATGCAGACCGGCTGCATCCTTTCCAAATCCAGCCTTCTATTGATGTCAGAAGCGGCACAGGGGCAATCGGGTTAACCAAGCCGGGACGCGCGAAGTGGCCGGATTGGCCCCTGAATGCGGGGATTTCGGGCGCTCTGTCCCGAACTGGCACCGAAAAGAAGGCGCGGTTAGCCGAATGGTTAACGCCAATGCCTGTGCCGGTCTGGCGACTCAGCCCTCGAACAGTCCGGCCTGGGTCGGGGGTGATTCTCGGGACGGGGTCAGCTCGAGATGCGCCCAACCGGCATCGTTGAGCACCCGGCCCCTTGCCGTGCGGGCGACGAGGCCGAGCTGGATGAGGTAAGGCTCGACCACCTCCTCCACCGTGTCGCGCGGCTCGGCGAGGCCTGCGGCGAGCGTCTCGATCCCTACGGGTCCGCCCTTGTAGATGGTGGCGATCATGGTGAGGTAGCGGCGGTCCATGAGGTCGAGCCCGAGCCGGTCGATCTCGAGCCGGGTGAGCGCCTCGTCCGCCACGGCGCGGGTGACGGCGGCGCTGCCCGCAACATCGGCGAAGTCGCGCACCCGGCGGAGCAGGCGCCCCGCCACACGCGGGGTGCCGCGCGAACGGCGGGCGATTTCGTGCGCGCCATCGGGCGCGATCGCGAGGCCCATGAGGCCCGCCGCGCGGGTGACGACACGCTCCAGTTCCTCGTGGGTGTAGAAGTTGAGGCGGACCGGAATGCCGAAGCGGTCGCGCAAGGGCGTGGTCAGCAGGCCCTGCCGGGTGGTCGCCCCGATCAGGGTGAAGGGCGGCAGGTCGATCCGCACGCTGCGCGCCGAGGGCCCCTCGCCGATGATGAGATCGAGCGCGCGGTCTTCCATAGCGGGGTAGAGCACCTCTTCCACTTGCGGAGAGAGGCGGTGGATCTCGTCGATGAACAGCACGTCGTGCGGTTCGAGGTTCGTCAGCAGCGCGGCCAGATCGCCCGCCTTGGCTATCACGGGGCCGCTGGTGGCGCGGAAGCCGACGCCGAGCTCGCCCGCGATGATCTGCGCCAGCGTGGTCTTGCCGAGGCCCGGGGGGCCGAAGAACAAGGTATGGTCCATCGCCTCGCCCCGCGCGCGCGCGGCAGCGATGAAGACGGCGAGGTTCCCCTTGGCCGCCTCCTGCCCGACGAACTCGGCGAGCCGCCGGGGGCGCAGGGCCGCGTCGGGGTCGCCGAGCTGGCGGGTGGGGGAGTGGAGGGGGGCGGGGTCAGTCATGGTTCAGCGAGTCCGGTGCCTCTTGCGCGTGATGGAGAATCCGCACAACGATCACGTGGTCGTCATCCACCGCGTAGAGGACGCGGTGTGCGCGATAGGAACGGCACCGGATAGCCTCACCAAACTCGGGCCGTGCGGGCGAGGACAGCGGATAGAGTTCAAGCTGATCGAACGCACGCCGAAGTCCCGCCGCATAGGCATCGGCCGCTGCTTCACCGAATTCGGCAGCACCATGCCGGTCGATCGCGGCAAGGTCTCCCAGCGCTGCCGGAGTAAGCTCAAGCCTCGCCACGGCGGAGGTGACGCGTGGCGACAATCTCATCGAGCACGTCACGGGGATCGCGATGGATCACGCCCGACGCCAACCCCTCCGCCACCTTCTCGCGCACCCAGGCGATGTACTCGGGGGTTTCCCCGGCAGGATCGAGCTCGGGTTCGCCCAGCAGGCCATCCTGGTCGCGCCTTATCAGATCGCGCATATAGTCGGCCGCGTCGACATAGCGGCCCTCGGCAACCTGCGCCTCGATCCACGCCATCAGCGCAGGGGGGAAGTTGAAGGTCATCTCGCCCATGGGAGGACTATAAGGCCTTTGTGGTTGAGGGGAAAGGGCGCGGGCAGCAGGGCTGCGTCGGGGTGGGCGGGCTGGCGGGTAGGGGTGTGGAGGGGGTCAGTCACGCGAAAAATGTGATCGATCAAGCCAAAGCTGGAAAATTCTTTGTCCAGTCCCGATTCTCACCAGTTCTCTCCATTCATTTTGCCGAAGCGCCACCGAAATGGCCTTACTGACCTTCTGCTCATGGAGTTTTGCGCTCTTCTCGGGGTCCTCATTGAAAGTCGCCAAGCCATCTTCCAAAACTTCAAATGGCACGAGGACGATGTGGTCGGGTTTGTCCCTAATTTCCCAAAGAAGATTGTCCCCTTCCGTTGTCCGAAGGCTACTCCAATCAACGTCGTCTATCTTGATTAACTGCATTACCTGTTTTCCCTGAAATTGAAGAAGAGGGCGATGACCATCACCCCGCCGCCTTCTTCAGCGCCACGCGGATCAGATCGCCCTCGCTCGCGCCCTCGCCCAACTCTTCCAAAGCCCGCGCCACGGCCTGCGCCGCCACGGCGGGCTTGAAGCCGAGGTTCTCCAGCGCGCTCGCCGCGTCCGCGCCCTTGCTGCCTGCGGGCGCTGCCGCCGCGCTCACAGCGAAGCCGCCCGAGCCGCCCGGCATCGCGCCCGCCTTGTCCTTCAATTCGTTGACGATCCGGCCCGCCAGCTTCGGCCCCACGCCTTGCGCGCGCGCCACCATCGCCGCGTCGCCGCGCCCGCAGGCATCGCGCAGGTCGCTGGTCGAGAGCGCGGAGAGGATCGCGAGGCCCACCTTGCTCCCCACGCCCTGCACGCCGGTCAGTAGCCGGAACCAGTCGCGCTCGGCCTGCTCGGCAAAGCCCAACAGGCGCATGTCGTTCTCACTCACCTGCAATTGCGTGTGGACGGTGCAACCCTCCCCCACCTCGCCCAGCGCGGCGAGCGTGCGGCTGGAGCAGTGGACGAGGTAACCGACCCCGCCCACGTCCACGATCGCCCAGTCCTCGCCGGTCGCATCGAGCCTGCCTGAGAGCTTTGCAATCATGGTTTGTTCTTGCCTCACTCAGGCTCGCTTGGCCAGAGCTAAGCCCGCACAATCCCCGCTCCCCTCGGCAGCCAAATCCAATGGTCCGTTCGCCTCGAGCAAAGTCGAGAGGCAGGGGCGCAGGTGTCTCGACTTCGCTCGACACGAACGGCACCCGTGAATAGCCTCAACGCTCGACACGAACGGGAGTTTGGGTAAAGGAACCGGCCCATGAGCTGGAACACCTTCGGACGCGTGCTGCGCTTTACCACCTGGGGAGAGAGCCACGGGCCCGCCTTGGGCGCAATTGTCGACGGGTGCCCGCCGGGGCTCGCGATCTCGGAGGACTTCATCCAGCCCTTCCTCGATGCCCGCAAGCCGGGCACCAGCCGCTTCACCACCCAGCGGCGCGAGGATGATCTGGTGCGGATCCTTTCGGGGACGTTTGAAGGTCGCACGACAGGCACGCCCATCTCGCTGATGATCGAGAACACCGACCAACGCAGCAAGGACTACTCGGAAATTGCCCAACGCTATCGCCCGGGCCATGCCGACTATGCCTATGACGCCAAATACGGCATCCGCGACTATCGCGGCGGCGGGCGCTCTTCCGCGCGCGAGACGGCGGCGCGGGTCGCGGCGGGCGCGGTGGCGCGACTGGTGATCCCGGAGGTCACGATCACCGCCTATGTCTGCGAACTCGGCGGCGACCGGATCGACCCTGCCGCCGTCGACTACGCCGAAATCGCCAGGAACCCGTTCTTCTGCCCCGACGCTGCTGCCGCCAAGCGGTGGGAGGAGAAGGTCGATGCCGCGCGCAAGGCCGGTTCGTCCCTCGGCGCGATTGTCGAATGCGTCGCCACCGGCGTCCCCGCAGGCTGGGGCGCGCCGATCTATGCCAAGCTCGACAGCGATCTTGCGAGCGCGATGATGAGCATCAATGCGGTGAAAGGCGTCGAGATCGGCGACGGTTTCGAAGCCGCGCGCCTGACGGGCGAAGAGAATGCCGACCGGATGCGACCGGGCAATGAGGGCACGCCGATCTTTCTCGCCAACCACGCGGGCGGCACGGCGGGGGGCATTTCGACCGGGCAGCCGGTGGTGTGCCGCGTGGCGTTCAAGCCGACCTCCTCGATCCTGACAGCGGTGGAATCGATCAACTCTGCGGGCGAGGCCGTGGAGGTCGTCACCAAGGGCCGCCACGATCCCTGCGTCGGCATCCGCGGCACGCCGGTGGTCGAAGCGATGATGGCGCTGGTGCTGGCCGATCACAAGCTGCTGCACCGCGCACAGGTCGCGCGAGCGTAGCGTGAAAGGCGCGCGCGGGGGGCTAGGTCCCGTCGGGTAGCGACACCATCCCCACAGTATCCAGCCCATTGAGCACCGCATCGACCGCAATCGTCGCCAGGATGATACCCATCACCCGGCTGATGACATTGGCTCCGGTCGATCCCAGTATCGGCTTGAGCCTTGCCGCTGCCAGCAGGAAGCCGAGCGTGATCGCCATCACCAGCAGCAGCAGTCCTGCCGTTGCCACCTGATCGACCAGCGTGCTTGACCGGTTGTTGGTCAACACCACCACAGCCAGCATCGCGCCGGGTGAAGCGATCGAGGGCATAGCCAGCGGAAACACCGCCCCGGCGAGAGGATCCTGCGCGGCCTCGCCGATTTCCTCGTCGGCCTTGGAGTCGCCGAAGATCATGGTCATGGCGAACAGGAACAGCACGATCCCGCCAGCGATCTTGAACGAGCCGAACCGCAGGCCGAGCGCCTCCAGCAGCAATTCTCCCGCGACGAGGAAGAACAGCAGAACGCAAGTGGCAACCAGCACCGCCCGCACGGCAAAGGCACGATGGTGCTCAGGCGCGACCGAAGCGGTGGCGTGATAATAGACCGGTAGAGTGCCGACCGGATCGACCACCACCAGCAAGGTCACGAATTGCAGGACGAGCGCCGCGATATCCAACAAAGGTCCTCCGCAAGGGTTGATGCCCTTTGCGGCGAACCATGGCACACGCTGCGCGCAAACGGAACGCAGCGCGCAACTTTACCTGTCGCCGGCGCGCCTTGCGTGGCTGGCACCGACGATCGCCGTGCGCAGTGCCTGGACCAGCCTGCCCTCGACCACATCCTCGAACACGCGGCGCTTGACGGTGAGGAGTGCCGGGTCCGGTTGGCCAAGCTCGTCCAAGGCTGATTGAACGATGGCCAGAACTTCCTTGTGCGACAAGGACAGGGTCATACCCGGAGGAACTGTCGGTGCATCTTCAAAATCATACGCAAGTTGGCAAGAAATCGGCGAGTGATAATCGGCCATGCTGCACCAAGGTTACGAGTTAGATAATCCGGTCGTAGACAATTCCTCTGGCACAGGCACCGGATGCTCGCAATTTCATTGTCCCTAACGTTTGTTAGCTTCCAGCCGTGGCTAATTGTCGCTTAACCGCTGCCTATGACCAGTTCACGCGCGGAAGCTGCCGGAACGGTCGTTCATTTTGGCCGCCAGGCACACGCCATGCGCCGCATCCACGGCGGTTCCCGGCGTCGCGATTGAAAATTTCGATTTTCGCAATCGCACATTTGCGCTTTTGTGCAGTGCAAAAAGTCTTATCTGGGCCGCGTCAGTTTCATCCTCTCACCAACCACCCGACACAAGGACAAACTCCCATGGGTATCATCGGTTCGACCATCCAGCCCTTCACCGCCACCGCCTTCCAGAAGGGCAAGGACTTCTTCACCGTCACCGAAGCGGACCTCGCCGGCAAGTGGTCCGTGTTCTTCTTCTACCCGGCCGACTTCACCTTCGTGTGCCCGACCGAACTGGAAGACATGGGCGAAAAGTATGCCACTCTCCAGGCGATGGGCGTCGAAGTCTACGCCGTCTCGACCGACACCCACTTCAGCCACAAGGCCTGGAGCGACACCTCGGACAAGATCGGCAAGCTCACCTTCCCGTTCCTGGGCGATCAGAACCACGTGCTGTCCAACAATTTCGGCGTGCTGCGTGAAGGCGTGGGCCTTGCCGACCGCGCGACCTTCGTGGTCGATCCCGATGGCGTGATCCAGATCATGGAAATCACCTGCGAAGGCGTGGGCCGCAATGCCAACGAACTGACCCGCAAGATCAAGGCCGCGCAGTATGTGCGTGCCAACCCCGGTCAGGTCTGCCCGGCGGCGTGGGAAGAAGGCAGCGACACGCTGGCCCCCTCGCTCGACCTCGTCGGCAAGATCTGACCCTTACGAGACCGATCGCGCGGGGCTTCTCCCCCTCCCCCCCCGGCCCCGCGCCGGTCGCAAAATCCCGAAGGCTTACAACCGCCCTCGGGTCGTAGCCGGGGCCGGATGCCCCGCCCCTCCCCCCCCCCTTTGACGGGTGGGCGCATCCGGTCCCGCGTTGCCCAAACGCGGATCACACAAATTCTCGCGCGATCATCCGCGCCCGGAGGACACCCATGCTCGATGCTGCCATGCAGGCCCAGCTCAAGACCTATCTCGGCAATCTGCGCGAAGGCGTGGAACTGGTCGCCTCGCTGGGCGACTGCGAGAAGTCGCACCAGACCCGCCAGCTGATCGAGCAGATCGCCTCGCTGCATGACCTCGTCACGGCACGGTTTGACGGGACCGATGCCCGCAAGCCCAGCTTCGTCATCCGCCGCGCGAGCGATGCGGAAAAGTGGGTGCGCTTTGCCGGGCTCCCGATGGGCCACGAATTCACCTCGCTGGTGCTCGCGCTGCTGTGGGCCGGCGGGCACCCGCCCAAGGTCGACGCCGACCTGATTGAACAGGTCCGCGCGCTGGAAGGCGACTTCCATTTCGAGATGTTCTTCTCGCTGTCGTGCCACAACTGCCCCGACGTGGTGCAGGCGCTCACCCTGATGGCGCTTGAAAACCCGCGCATCACCGCGACGTTGATCGAAGGCGGCACCTTCCAGGAAGAAGTCGAGCGCCGCGACATCATGGCCGTGCCGGCGACCTTCCTGAATGGCGAGCCGTTCTACAACGGCAAGATGGAGCTGGCCGAAATCCTGTCGAAGCTCGACAAGAACGCCGATGCGCGAGCCGCCGAGAAGCTCGCCGCCAAGGCGCCGTTCGAGGTGCTGGTGGTGGGCGGCGGCCCGGCAGGCGCGGCGGCGGCGGTCTACACTGCGCGCAAGGGCTTCCGCACGGGCATCGCGGCGGAACGTTTCGGCGGGCAGCTGATGGACACGCTGGGGATCGAGAACCTTCCCGGCACCCCCTACACTGAAGGCCCCAAACTGACCGACAGCCTCAAGCAGCATGTCGGCGAATACGACATCGACCTGATGGACCTCGCCCGCGCGGTCGAACTGCGCGCGGCTAGGCAAGTGGGCGGCTATCATGAGGTCGTGATGGCCAACGGCGCAACCCTCAAGGCGCGTTCGCTGGTCCTCTCCACCGGCGCGCGCTGGCGCAATCTCGGCGTGCCGGGAGAGGCGGAATATCGCAACAAGGGCGTTGCCTACTGCCCGCACTGCGACGGCCCGCTGTTCAAGGGCAAGCGCATCGCGGTGATCGGCGGCGGCAACTCCGGCGTCGAGGCAGCGATCGACCTTGCCGGGTTCGTCGGCCACGTCACCCTGATCGAATTCGACACGAAGCTGCGCGCCGACGAGGTGCTCCAGCGCAAGCTGCGCTCTATGCCGAATGTGGAAATCATCACCAATGGCCAGACCACCGAAGTGCTCGGCGATGGCACCCGCGTGAACGGCCTCGTGGTCAAGAACCGCGTCAATGGTGACGAGCGACGGATCGATCTCGAGGGCGTCTTCGTCCAGATCGGCCTCGTCCCCAACACCGAATGGCTGCGCGAGACGGGTCTGGAGCTGTCGAAGTTCGGCGAGATCGTGATCGACGCTCACGGCGCGACCAGCATCCCCGGCATCTATGCCGCGGGCGACTGCACCATTGTGCCGCACAAGCAGATCGTCGTCGCCATGGGCGAAGGCGCGAAGGCGGGTCTGGGGGCGTTCGACTTCCTCATCCGCAACGAGCCGGTGGAAGAGGTGGCGCAAGCCGCGTAAGTAGCTGCGGGCCCACCCCCGGCCCCTTCCGCATGCGGGAGGGGAGAACCAGCGCGACACAGTTCCCCTCCCGCTTGCCCCCGGTTCAAGCCCGGGGCGGGTATCGGGGTTAGGGGTGGGCCCGAAACGGCCCGCCCTTTTTCATACCCTCATCCTTTGATTGATCGCCCCGCTCAATCAAAAACCGCGTATTAATCGATTGGACGCTCCATCCCGAAAGCGTCATTCTCCCTCCATAGACTGCGCGGCAGCGACGCGAGTCTGCATTTCGCCATGTGAGAGGAGAGACAATCATGGACGCCAAAACCGGAGAGATGAGTGGCGGCTGCCCGTTCCACGGCAGCGTGGATATGCGCAACCTGCTGGGCCGCACCAACCGCGACTGGTGGCCGCAGGCCTTGCAGGTCGACATCCTGACCGAGCAGGGCAAGAGCGCCAATCCCTATGGCGAGGACTTCGACTATGCCGAGGCCTTCAACGCGCTCGATTAC
>ERZ1066121.810-NODE-810-length-26210-cov-9.959549_pt1 | contig 26210 bp, 18 predicted proteins | sample MGYA00382768_ERZ1066121 | MGnify/ENA primary metagenome ERZ1066121 (study PRJEB33369, sample SAMEA5778351) | biofilm metagenome | biome: Industrial cooling water; feature: Water cooling tower basin; material: Biofilm | place: United Arab Emirates | collected...
CGATTGCCAGCATCTTCGCCTGGACCGGCGGGCTGAAGCATCGCGGCAAGCTGGATGGCACGCCCAAGGTGACCAGGTTTGCGGAGACGCTGGAGCGCGTCTGCGTGGAAACGGTGGAATCGGGCGCCATGACCAAGGATCTGGCGCTGCTGATCGGCCCGGATCAGGCGTGGATGACCACGGAGAAGTTCTTCGAGGCGATCCGCGCCAACCTCGATGCCGCCATCGCCAAGGGCATCTGACCAGCACGGCAAGACGGCGCTTGCCCTCTCCGCCCGGCCTCGTCAGAAAGGCCCGGCTCAGGGAGGATTGCGATGCACATGTCTGCCATCAACCGCCGCCAGCTGCTGGCCGGCACCGCTGCGGTGGCCGCCGGCGCCGCCGTTCCGGCCGCCGCGCTCACTGCCACCACGGAGGATGTGAAGCTGCTGGCGCTGTTCGATGCCTTCTTCAACGAAGGCGTTGATGAAAGCCCGGAACAGGCGACATCTCTTGGGCTCGACCGCGGCGCCCGCGCCGCGCTGAAGGGCCAGCTTTCGGATGCCTCGCGCGCCGGCCGGGAGAAGCGGCTGGCCCGCGCCCAGGATCGGCTGGCCCGCCTGAACGCCATTGACCGCGCGGCCCTGTCGGAAAACCGCCAGCTCGATCGCGATGTGGTGGAATATGATCTGTCCCGCCGCATTGCCAACGAGACGCGCTTCAGCTTCGGCAGCGCCGGCGGCAATTTCCAGCCCTATGTGATCAGCCAGCAGCACGGGCCGTTCACCCGCACGCCGGACTTCCTCGACACCAATCACCGCATCGCCAATGCCGATGATGCCGAGGCCTATCTGTCGCGCCTGTCGGCCTATGCCCGCACGCTCGACGAGAATCTGGCCTGGGCGAACGAGGATGCGGGAAAGGGCGTCATTGCGCCTGATTTCGCGCTCGATCTGGCGCTGGCGCAGCTGCACGCCATCCGCAGCCAGCCGGCGGCCAGCACGATCCTCGCCACCAGCATCGCCCGCAAGGTGAAGGCGGCCGGCGTGGCGGGCGATCATGCGACACGTGCGGTGAAGATCATCGAGAAAGATGTCTATCCCGCCTATGATCGCTATATCGCCGGCGTCCAGGCCCTGCGGGCCCGGGCAACCAGCGATGCCGGCGTGTGGAAGCTGCCCGATGGCGGCGCCTATTATGATGCCGCCGTGAAGGCCTCCACCACCACCAACATGACGCCGGACGAAGTGCACACTCTCGGCCGCGCCCAGGTCGCCGAGATCAGCGCCCAGCTCGACACGATGCTGAAGGCGCAGGGGCTCAGCCAGGGCGCCGTGGGCGAGCGGCTGGTGGCACTGGGCAACCGGCCGGGCCAGACCTTCCCGAACAGCGATGAAGGCCGCGCCGCGCTGCTGAAGCTGCTGAACGAGCAGATCAGGGATGCGATGCCGCGCCTCGAAAAGCTGTTCATCACCCTGCCCAAGGCGCCCGTGGAGGTGCGGCGGGTGCCGGAGTTCATCCAGGATGGTGCCGCCAACGGCTATTACCAGGCCCCGGCCCCCGATGGCAGCCGCCCCGGCGCCTTCTACATCAACCTGAAGGACAGCACCGAATGGCCGCGCTTCACGCTGGCCACCCTCACCTATCACGAGGCGGTGCCGGGCCATCACATGCAGGTGGCGATCGCCCAGGAAAGCCCTGACATCCCGATGATCCGCCGTCGCGGCGGCTACAGCGCCTATTCCGAAGGCTGGGCGCTCTATGCCGAACAGGTGGCCGACGAGCTGGGCGTGTATGAGAATGATCCGCTGGGCCGCATCGGCTATCTGCAGAGCTTCCTGTTCCGCGCTGCTCGTCTGGTCGCCGATACCGGCCTGCACCTGAAGCGCTGGAGCCGCGAGCAGGCGACGCAATATTTCGTGGAGACAACGGGTTACGCAAAATCCCGCAGCCAGCGCGAGATCGAGCGCTATTGCGTGAACCCCGGCCAGGCGCTGAGCTACAAGATCGGCCACATGCAATGGGCCCGCCTGCGCGATGCCGTGAAAGCGAAGCAGGGCGCCGCGTTCGACACTCGCCAGTTCCACGAAATCCTGCGCTTCGGTGCCATGCCGCTGGTGCTGCTGGAACGCGAAGTGATGCGGCGGGCGTGAGGATGGACATGCGCCTGAACCGCCGCCAGCTTCTCGCTGGCACCGCCGCCCTCGGCCTTGCCGGACGCGCCACCGCGCAGCCGGCCACTTCCCCGAATCCCGCCGATGCGCAACTGCTGGCCCTGTTCGATGCGATGTTCGCCGAAGGCATCGCGGATTCGCCGGAACGTGCCACGGCGCTGGGGCTCGACACCGGCGCCAATGCCGGGCTGAAATCGCGGCTTTCGGATTATGGCCGCGCCGGGCGGGACAAGGCACTGGCGCGCGCTGCCAGCCAGCTGGCGCGGCTGCGCGCCATCGATGCCGATGCGCTCTCGCCGGCCCGCCGCCTCGATCGCGACGTGGTGGACTATGACCTGTCGCGCCGCGTGATGAACGAACGGCGCTTCGCCTTCGGAAGCGCGGGCGGCAACTTCGCCCCCTATGTGCTCACCCACAGCGAAGGCGCCTATCGCGAGGTGCCCGGCTTCCTCGACAGCCAGCACCGGGTGACCAGGCGCGAGGATGCGCAGGCCTGGCTGGCGCGGGTGGAAGGCTTTGCCGGCGCGCTCGATCAGAACACGCAGCGCTTGCAGGAAGAGGCCGCGATGGGCGTGGTGCCGCCGGCCTTCCTGCTCGATCTCGCCCTGCCCCAGATGAGCCGCCTGCGCGCCACCCCGGCGGCGGAGACGGTGCTGGTCAGCGGGCTGGCGAAGAAGGCGCAGGCCGCCAGCATCGATGGCGATTGGTCTGCCGAGGCCAGCGCCATCGTGAACGACAAGGTGATGCCGGCGCTCGATCGGCAAATTGCCGCGGTCACTGCCCTGCGCCGCACCGCCACCATGGATGCCGGCGTCTGGAAGCTGCCTGACGGCGCCGACTATTATGACGCGGCGGTCAAATCCTCCACCACCACCAACCATACCGCCGAAGAGGTGCATCAGCTCGGCCTTGCCCAAGTTGCCGAGATCTCGGTGCAACTCGACACTTTGCTCAAGGGCCAGGGGCTCACGCAGGGCACGGTCGGCCAGCGGCTGGTGGCGCTGAACGAGCGACCCGACCAGCTGTATCCGAATACCGATGCCGGCAAGGAAGCGCTCATCGCCGAGTTGCGCAGCCATGTCGCGGCCATGGTTCCCAAGCTGGAGCGCCTGTTCATCAGCCAGCCGAAATCGAAGCTCGATGTGAAGCGCGTGCCTGTCGCCATCCAGGAAGGCGGCGCCGGCGCCTATTACAACGCCGGCACGCCCGATGGCGCGCGCAACGGCACCTTCTTCATGAACCTGACCGACAGTTTCGACCGGCCGAAGTTCGGCCTGCCCACCGTGACCTTCCACGAAGGCGTGCCGGGCCACCATTTCCAGGTGATGCTGGCGCTGGAAAGCCCCGATGTGCCGCCGATCCGCCGCCGCGCCGGCTATTCGGCCTATACCGAAGGCTGGGCGCTCTATGCCGAGACGCTGGCCGACGAGATCGGCCATTATGACGGCAACCCCTTGGGCCGCATCGGCTATCTGCAGAGCCTGCTGTTCCGCGCCACGCGACTGGTGGTCGATACCGGCCTGCACCACAAGCGCTGGACGAAGGACCAGGCAATCGACTGGATGGTGGGCGCCACCGGCTTTGCCAGGGGCCGCACCACCCGCGAGATCGTGCGCTATTGCGCGTCACCGGGCCAGGCGCTGAGCTACAAGATCGGCCACACCAAGTGGCTGGCGGTGCGCGAGGCGGTGAAGGCGAAACAGGGCGCCGCTTTCGAGATCCGCCAGTTCCACGAGATATTGCGGCTGGGCGCCATGCCGCTGGTGCTGTTTGAACGCGAGGCGCTGCGCCGCGCCTGAGGCGCGCCAACTTCAAACCCGCCTGAGGCGCGCCCACACCAAACGCGCCTCAGGCGTGACATCGGGGGCGGCACCCGCCATGGTGCCGCCATGGCGCTCAATCTGGAATCCACCGCCTTCAAGGACATGGTGCTGGTGCTGGGCGCCACTGGCCTGGTGATCCCGGCCTTCGCGGCGCTGCGCATCTCGCCGGTCATCGGCTTCATCCTGATCGGTATCGCGGCCGGGCCGTTCGGTCTTGGGCAGCTGCCGGGGCTCGATTGGCTGGCGCTGTCCAATCCGAAAAGTCTGGGAGCACCAGCTGAGCTGGGGGTGGCGCTGCTGCTGTTCGCGCTGGGCCTTGAACTCAGCCTCGATCGCATCCGTACTATGCGCAGCCTGATCTTCGGGCTGGGCAGCCAGCAACTGCTGATCTGTGCGGCTGTTATCGCCGTCGCCCTTTGGTTCGCCGGGCTGCCGCCGGTGGCCGTGGCGGCAGTAGGCGCGGCGCTGGCGCTGTCGTCCACGGCGGTGGGCCTGCAACTCCTGTCCAGCAGCGGGCGCATCAACAGCCAGGCCGGCCGCAAGGCGGTGGGCGTGCTGCTGTTCCAGGATCTGGCCATCGCGCCGATGCTGCTGCTGATTGGCGCTGGCAGCGGCGGCAATTTCGGCCTGTCACTGCTGGTCGGCGTGGCCACCCTGATCGGCATCGCGCTGTTCGCCCGCCACATCGTGCCACCGCTGTTCCTGCAGGCGGCGCGCACCCGCCGCTCCGAACTCTTCCTTGCCGCTGCCATGGTGGTGCTGATCGCCTCGGCGGCCGCGGCAGCACTTGCCGGCCTGTCACCGGCAGTGGGCGCGCTCACCGCCGGGCTGATGCTCTCCACGAGCGATTATCGCCGCCAGATCGAAGCCGCCATCCAGCCCTTTGAAGGCCTGCTGCTTGGCGTGTTCCTGATCTGGGTGGGCAGCGGGCTCGATCTCGCCGCCATTGCCGCCAATCCCTGGCCGGTGCTGGGCGGCACGACAGCCGTGCTGCTGATCAAGGCCGCCGCCGTCTATGGCCTGCTGCGCCTGCGCGGCACACGGCGCGGCGTGTCGGGCCATGTCGCGCTGCTGCTCGCCAGCCCGTCGGAAACCAGCCTGATCGTATTGGGCGCGGCAGTGACCGCCGGGCTCATAGGCGGCAGCATTGCCCAATATGCGCTGGCCGTGGCCTCGCTCACACTGGCGCTGGCGCCGCTGCTCGGCATGGCCGGCGCGCGGCTGGAAGCCCAGGCCAGCGAGGAGCGTGAGGATGCGCCGGAGCGCGGCCACGAGGCGGTGCAAACCGTCATCATCGGCTTTGGCCGGGTCGGCCGGCTGGTCGCCCAGATGCTCGACATGCACGGCCAGCCCTGGCTCGCCGTCGATGCCGATCCGGATGAGGTGCAGCGCCTCAAGCGCGCCGGCAAGCCGGTGATCTATGGCGATGCCCGCCGCCCCGAACTGGTGGACCGGCTGAAGCTGGACACGGCCAAGGCGGTGGTGTTGACCATTGACGACATGCGCATGCTGGACCTGTTGATCCGCCGCATCCGGGATCGATACCCCTATCTTACCATCGTCGTGCGCGCCCGCGACGCCGATCATGCCGGCAAGCTGTATGCGCTGGGCGTTACCGACGCCGTGCCGGAAACGGTGGAAAGCAGCCTGCAACTGGCCGAAGCGGTGCTGGTGGACCTGGGTGTGCCGATGGGGCCGGTGATCGCCTCCATCCACGAAAAGCGCGACGAGCTGCGCACCCAAATCAAGGGGGCTGGCATCGCCACCAAGCGCCCGCCCTTGCGCACCCTGCGGCGCAGCGCCGATTAGGCCGGCTTGCGCCAGTTCATGATGTGGAAGTTGGGCACCCGGTTGTAACGGTCGCGCTTGTCGGCGGGACCGCCGGTGGCGGGCGGTTCGTCGAAGTGGGTGAGCAGCAGGCCGCGCCCCAGCAGCGCCTGCATGTAGCGCTTCAGCGGGCGGTGATGGTTGACGATGTCCACCCCGCGCCACGCGGTGCGGCGCGGTCGTTCCTCCAGATAATGATCGATCGGAAAGCGCGGCTCGCCGATGAGCGGCTTCACCCAGCCCAGGTGCACGGCTGCGGTGTTGAAGGCGGTGAGATTGGCGATCAGCAGATGGCCGCCGGGGCGGATGGCCGCCACGATGCGATCCAGCGCAGCATCAAGATCGGGCATGTCGATCAGCGAGAGGTAGCAGACCACCAGATCGTGCGGTTCGGCCTGTATCGCTTCGGCGGCTTCGACCCGGTAAGCGCCCGCCGGATGCAGTTGGCGCGCTCGCTCGATCAGCGCCGCCGTTGGATCGATGCCCGTGGTGGCAATGCCACGTTCGGCCAGCATGCGGCAGAAGCGCCCCTCCCCGCAGCCGACATCCAGCACGGTGGCCGGCGCCAGCTTCTCGACCAGCGCCAGCATCGGCGCATCCAGAACATGGACGCGGCCGAAATCGCCCTCCTCCCCCTGGATATCGATCCAGGCCTGTGCCGATGCATCCCAGCCGCTCATACGCTAACGCTCAGCCCCACGCCCAGACGATCAACGGCGTGCCCAGCAGCAGCACCATCAGGCTGATCGGCGCGCCGATGCGGGCATAATCACCGAACTGGTAACCGCCTGGCCCCCACACCAGCACGTTGGACTGGTGGCCAATGGGCGTGAGGAAATCGCACGAGGCTCCAACCCCCACCGCCATCAGCATGGCATCCACCGAAACGCCGGCCTCGATGCCGGCCTGCGCCGCGATCGGCCCCATGATGAGCACGGCCGCGGCATTGTTGAGGAACGGCGTCACCGCCATGGTCGCCGCCAGCGCCGCCGCCACCAGCAGCCAGGCCGGCTGGCCCTGGCCCAGGCCGGAAAGCAGCCCGGCAATGCTGTCGGCGGCGCTGCTGGCGCCAAAGGCCTTGGCCACCGGGATCAGCGCTGCCAGCAGCAGGATCACCGGCCAGTCGATGTCGCGATAGGCATCGCCCTGCAAGCGCCCGGTGAGTGCCAGTGCCAGCACACCCAGCAGCAGGGTGAGGCTCAGTTCCGCCAGGCCAAACGCCGCCGCCGCAATCGCCGCCACCAGCGCCAGCGCCGGCAACAGATCGCGCGGCGACGTGGCCAGGTTGAGCGGCCGGTCGGCGAGCGGCAGCAGGCCCATCGCTTCAGCCACGGCCGGCACGCGGTCGGCCGGCAGTTGCAGCAGCAGCACGTCGCCAGCCTCGGGCGCCTGCATGGCCAGCGCCTCGGCAATGGCCTTGCCGCGCCGGCTCACTGCGACCAGCGCCACGCCATCGCGCGCCAGCAGAGCGCTGGCCCCCGTGTTGTTGACCAGCGCGGAGCCATCAGTGACAACAAATTCGGCGAAGGCGCCTTCCAGCACATCATCGGCAGACTCCCCGGCCAGCTGCAGCCCCCAACGGGCGATCGCCTGTTCCACCACCGGCGCGCGGCCTTCCACCTGCACGATATCACCGGGCAGCAGCCGCCGTGTGGGGCGCGGCGCCGTCACCAGCACGCCGCCGCGATCGATGGCATGCACTTCCAGCCGATCATCGCCGGGCAGTGTGGCCGCCAGCCGCTCCACGGTCAGATCGGCCGAAATGCCAGCCGGGACGCGCAGTTCGAACAGATAGTCGGCGATGCGGAACTTCAGCGGCTCCTCGCCGCGTTCGGCGCGTTCCGGCAGCAGCCGCACCAGAAGGATGGTCATGATGATGCCCACCACCGCCAGCGGCAGCCCCACCCAGGTGAAATCGAACATGGCAAAGGCCGTGCCGCCATATTCGCTGCGCAGCCGGGCCAGCAGGATGTTGGGCGGCGTGCCGATCAGCGTCACGAGGCCGCCCAAGAGCGAGGCAAAGGCCATCGGCATCAGCACCCGGCTGGGCGACACCCGCGCCGCCCGACAGCTGGCCAGCGCCGCCGGCAGCAGCAGCGCCAGCGCGCCGACATTGTTCATCACCGTGGAAGCCGTGCCGCACAGCGTGGCATAGATAGCGGCGATGCCCACTTCGGCCCCCAGCAGCGGCTGCAGCGGGCGCAACAGCCGTTCGAGCAAGCCGGAACGGGACACGGCTGCCGACAGCACCATCACCGCCGCCACGGTGATCACTGCCGTGTCGCCAAAGCCGCTGAAGGCGTCCTTGGCCGGCACCAGCCCCAGGATCACACTGGCCGCCAGCATCATCAGCGCCACCAGATCGTGGCGGATGCGTTCAGTGGCAAAGCCCAGCAGCCCGGCAGCAAAGATCAGCAGGATAAGGGCGCCGTCACCATGCATTGCCGCCAGCATGCCCCAGCGATGCGGCCGGCACAATCACCCGGGCTTAGCGCCAAGCGCAGGCCGGCGCGGCCCGGCCACGCTCAGCCGGCCAGCGCTGCCTTCACCGCCGCAATCGCCTCTGCCGCCTTGGCGCCGTCCGGGCCGCCGGCCTGCGCCATGTCGGGCCGACCGCCGCCGCCCTGCCCGCCCAGCGCCGCGGCCGCAACGCGCACCAGATCAACCGCCGAGCGCGTGGCCAGCAGATCATCGGTCACGCCCACCGCCACGCTGGCGCGGCCATCGTTCACCGCGACGAGCACAGCAATGCCGCTGCCCATTGCCTGCTTGGCCTCGTCGATCAGGCCGCGCAGCGCCTTGGGGTCGAGCCCGTCTAGCACGCGGCCCTGGAAGCTGATGCCGTTCGCCGTTTCGCTGCCAGCTTCGCTGCCGCCGGTGGCCGGGCCAGCCAGCGCCAGCGCCTTCTTCGCCTCGGCCAGCTCTCGTTCAAGCCGCTTGCGCTCGTCCAGCAGCGCCGCCACGCGGGCCGGCACTTCCTCGGGCCGCACCTTGATGGCACCGGCAGCTTCGAGCAGCAGCGCCTCGCGCTCGTTCAGCCAGGCGCGCGCGGCGATGCCGGTCCTCGCCTCGATGCGGCGTACGCCGGAGGCCACGGCGCTTTCGCCGGTGATCTTCATGAGGCCGATGTCGCCCAGCGCAGCCACGTGCGTGCCGCCGCACAGTTCCACACTATAGGTGTCGCCGCCATCGTCCGCCCCCATGGCGAGCACGCGCACCTCCTCGCCATATTTCTCGCCGAACAGCGCCATGGCGCCGGCAGCGATGGCGTCTTCCGGCGTCATCAATGTGGTGGACACCGGTCGATTGCCCAGCACCTGGGCGTTCACATCGGCTTCCACCAGGGCCAGTTCAGCCGGAGTCATCGCCTTCTGGTGGGAAAAGTCGAAGCGCAGATAATCCTCGCCCACATAGCTGCCCTTCTGGGTGACATGGGTGCCCAGCCGGCGGCGCAGCGCGGCGTGCAGCAGGTGGGTGGCGCTGTGGGCGCGGCGATGCGCACCGCGCTGCGGGGCATCGACCGCCAGCTTCACCACGTCCCCCACGGCCAGCGCGCCTGCCGTGAGCGTCACATCGTGCAGGTGCAGCTTGCCGAGCGCCTTGCGCGTGTCCGCCACGCGCGCCGACAGGCCGTCGCCCCAGCTGATGGTGCCGGCATCGCCGGCCTGGCCGCCACTTTCGGCATAGAAGGGCGTCTGGTTGGTGATCACCACCAGGCTGTCACCGGCCTCGGCGCGGTCCACCTGCTTGCCATCCTTCACCAGCGCCAGCACCTGGGCTTCACCAGTCAGGCCGGTGTAGCCGGTGAACTCGGTGGCGCCATGGGCTTCGGCGATGTCGAACCACACGGCGGCATCCTTGGCCTCACCCGAACCGGTCCAGGCGGCGCGGGCCAGTCGCTTCTGCTCGGCCATGGCGGCATCGAAGCCGGCGCGATCCACCTGCAGCCCGCGGGCGCGCAGCGCATCCTCGGTCAGGTCATAGGGGAAGCCATAGGTATCATAGAGCCGGAAGGCGACATCGCCGGGCAGCGTGCCGCCGGCGGGCAGCTTCGCGGTCGCCTCATCGAGCAGGCCAAGGCCGCGCTCCAGCGTCTGGCGGAAGCGGGTTTCCTCCAGCTTCAGCGTCTCCTCGATCAGCGCCTGCGCGCGGCCGAGCTCCGGATAGGCCTGGCCCATGGTGCCAACCAGCGCCGGCACCAGACTGTGCATCAAGGGTTCCTTCGCGCCCAGCAGATGGGCATGGCGCATGGCGCGGCGCATGATGCGGCGCAGCACATAGCCGCGGCCTTCGTTGGCGGGCAGCACGCCATCAGCCACCAGGAAACCGGCCGAGCGCAGGTGATCGGCGATCACCCGGTGCGAGGCGCGGGCCTCGGCGGTGACGGCGCGGCCCACCTTGTCCTCGCTGGCGGCGATCAGCGTCTTGAAGGTGTCGGTGTCATAATTGTCGTGCACGCCCTGCAGCACGGCAGCGATGCGTTCGAGGCCCATGCCGGTGTCGATCGAGGGGCGCGGCAGATCGAGCCGCGTCTCTCGGTCCAACTGCTCATACTGCATGAACACCAGGTTCCAGATCTCGACGAAGCGATCGCCATCCTCGTCCGGGCTGCCGGGCGGGCCGCCGGGGATATGATCGCCATGATCCCAGAAGATTTCGGAACAGGGGCCGCACGGGCCGGTGTCACCCATCGACCAGAAATTGTCGTTGGTGGCGATGCGGATGATGCGATGATCAGGCAGGCCGGCGATCTTGCGCCACAGGCCGGCGGCTTCATCATCGGTGTGATAGACAGTGACGGTCAGCCGGTCCTTCGCAAGGCCCCATTCGCGGGTGAGCAGATCCCAGGCCAGGGTGATGGCGCGTTCCTTGAAATAATCGCCGAACGAGAAATTGCCCAGCATTTCAAAGAAGGTGTGATGCCGGGCCGTGTAGCCGACATTGTCGAGATCATTGTGCTTGCCGCCGGCGCGCACGCATTTCTGGCTCGAAACGGCGGTCGAATAGGGCCGGGTTTCAAGCCCAGTGAAGACATTCTTGAACGGCACCATGCCGGCATTGGTGAACATCAGCGTCGGATCATTCTGCGGCACCAAGGGCGCCGACGGCACGACCGTGTGCCCGGCCTTGCCGAAATGATCGAGGAAGCTTTTGCGGATGTCGTTCGAAGAGGTCATGGCAGGAGCGCTTAACCTCCCCTTGGCGCAGCGTAAAGTGGTGCGTCAGGCGGCTGGCCCAGGAGCGGCGAATTCGAACATGATGACGCCATCGCCATGCCGGGCCGCCGGAGTCGGCTGGCCGCCGCACGCCGCATAGAGCCCGCGTGCGGCCCGATTGCCGCTGTTGGTCAGCACCCAGGCCGTTTCACAGCCCAGCGACCAGGCGTGGGCCAGCGTGGCAAGCATCAGACGCCGCCCGATGCCACGCCGCTGCCAGTGGTCGATAACGCCCGCTTCGTTGATCCAGCATTCCAGTGGCTTGTCGGGGTGGAGATAGGTGACGGCGCTGACAAAGCCGACAAGCGCATCGGCGCAGATGGCGGCAAACAGGTGATGATCGGGGTGGGCAAGGAACCGCTCGGCCATCGCCGGGCGCACCGGATGATCGAACAGATCTCCTGCCGCCAGCAGCAGCGGCAGATCGACCGGCGCCAGCCGACGGACGGTCAGGCTCGTGCCGTCACCAGCCATACCGCCCCCGGCAGCGCCACCACGCCATCGACAAGATAAGGCTCCAACGCATGCGCCAGCACCGGGCGGGCGGCATCGCCAATGCCGGCATCGCGCACGATGCGCGCCGCCGGGCCGATCTTCAGATTGAAGCCCACGGCATCGGCAATCGGATCCGCGCCGCTGCCCACCCGCATGGCGAAGGGCAGGCTGTGGCAGGTGACATCGCGCCAGCCGGCCGTTTCAAGGATGGTGGCGACACGGCTGGCATCGGCGAAGGCGAAGGGGCCGGGCGCCTGCGGATCGGCTGGCAGCTGCGGCGGCAGCAGATGCGCCAGTGCCGTGAGCGGCAGCGTCGCCCACAGGTTGCGCGCCGGGGGCTGCCAGCAGGCGAACACCAGCCGGCCACCAGGCGCAGCCAGTCCATGGAGATGCGCGAAGGCAGCTTGCGGATCGGCAAAGAACATCACGCCAAAACGCGAAAGGATGAGATCGAAGCCACTGTCCTCCGCCCACTGGCTGGCATCGGCGGCAATGAACTCGGCTTCGCTCAGCAAGGCTTCGGCCCGTTCGCGGGCACGCGCCAGCAGCGGCTCGGAAATGTCCAGCCCGATGGCGTGGCCGCCCTCCCCCACCGCCGCATCCACCGCCAGCGTGGTTTCACCGGCACCGCAGCCGATATCGAGCACCATCTCGCCAGCCTGTGGACTGGCGGCGGCGAGCAGTGCGGCGGTGACCGGGGTGAGCGCCGTGTCCATGCGCTCCTGCATCTGGACCCAGATATCGCCGACCTTGCCATTCCAATATTCGATCTGTTCGGCGTTGCTCATGGCTGGCCTCCGAATGCAGTGTCCCTCATGTCATGGAGCGCCGGCCGGGCGCAGGCAACGAAAAAGGGGCGGCCTGTGATGGGCCGCCCCTCTTGCATGGGAAGCAGTGACAATGGGCGTCACATCTCGTCGGCGTCGTCCTCGGCCGACGGGCCGACCATCAGCGCATCGGAAATGCCGGCGGCATTGTCGCGGATGATCTTCTCGATCTTCGCGGCCACCTCCGGGTTCTCCTTCAGATATTTCTTGGCGTTCTCGCGGCCCTGGCCGATGCGCACGCTGTCGTGGCTGAACCAGGCGCCCGACTTCTCCACCACGCCGGCCTTGACGCCCAGATCGAGGATCTCGCCGATCTTGGAGACGCCCTCCCCATACATGATGTCGAACTCCACCTGCTTGAACGGCGGCGCCACCTTGTTCTTCACCACCTTCACGCGGGTGGTGTTGCCGATGATGTCGTCCCGTTCCTTGATCTGGCCGGTGCGGCGGATGTCGAGGCGGACGGAGGCATAGAATTTCAGGGCGTTGCCGCCCGTAGTGGTTTCCGGGTTGCCATACATCACGCCGATCTTCATGCGCAGCTGGTTGATGAAGATGACCAGGCAGCGCGAGCGGCTGATCGAGCCGGTGAGCTTGCGCAGCGACTGGCTCATCAGCCGCGCCTGCAGGCCGACATGGCTGTCCCCCATCTCGCCTTCGATTTCGGCGCGCGGCACCAGCGCGGCCACCGAATCGACCACCAGCACATCGATGGCGTTGGAACGCACCAGCGTATCGACGATCTCCAGCGCCTGTTCGCCCGTGTCCGGCTGCGAGACGATCAGTTCATCGATGTTGACGCCGAGCTTCTTGGCATAGACCGGATCGAGCGCATGTTCGGCGTCCACGAACGCTGCGGTGCCGCCGCCCTTTTGCGCCTCGGCGATGGCCTGCAGCGCCAGCGTCGTCTTGCCCGAGCTTTCGGGACCATAGATTTCCACCACGCGCCCGCGCGGCAGGCCGCCGATGCCCAGCGCCATGTCGAGGCCCAGCGATCCGGTGGAGATCGCCTCCACCTCCATCGCGTCGCGCTGGCCGAGCTTCATCACCGAGCCCTTGCCAAACGCCCGATCAATCTGGGCCAGAGCCGCTTCCAGTGCCTTCTGCCGATCCATGCCTGATTCCACCACCTTGAGCGCTGTTGCCATGACCCGTTCCCTTCCCTGAAGCCGCGTCCGAAATTCGTCAACGGCTTTTCATGTACACCATCTGTTCCATAAGAACAAGATAGGAACGAAGCCCGTCTTCAACTTTCCAGGGGCTGGGCCGAGGCGATGGCCGAAACCAGCTCGTTCAGGGCGAAGGGCTTGGCCAGAAAGCGAATTCCGCGCGCATCGGCGGCACGGTGGCGCGGCAGTTCGGCATAGCCGGACATCAGCACGATGCCCAGACCGGGGCGCAGCTTGGCAGCCTCGATCGCCAGTTCAACGCCGTCGATGCCCGGCATCATCACATCGGACACCATCACGTCGGGCGCCAGGCCATCGCGCAGCAGGGCGAGCGCCGCCACCGCATCGGCCGCCGTGGTGACGATGCAGCCCTGGCGCTCCAGCCCGCGTGCAAACACGGTGCGCACGGCGGCTTCATCCTCCACCAGCAGCACGTTGATGCCGGCCGGGCCCGGCCCGGTTTCGGCCGCCGAGGCCGCCTTGGCCGCCGCCGAGGACAGGCCACGCGCCGGCCGCCCCGGCAGGTAGATGGAAAAGGTGGTGCCGCGCCCGCCCGGCCCGGCCTTGGCAAAGATATAGCCATCCGATTGCTTGACGATGCCATAGACGGTGGACAGGCCCAGGCCTGTCCCCTGCCCTTGCGCCTTGGTGGTGAAGAAGGGCTCGAAGATCTTGCCGCGGATGGCGGGCGGGATGCCGGAACCCGTGTCGGTCACGTCGATGGCGACATGATCGATCTCGGGAATGATGTCGTGGCCCAGCGCTGCTACCTCGCGGCGCGGCACGTCGGCGATGCTGATCACCAGCCGGCCGTTGCCCTGCATGGCATCGCGGGCATTGACCGCCAGGTTGACGATCACCTGCTCCATCTGCCCGGGATCCGCCTTGACTGCGAGACGACCCGGCGGAGCGGCAATCTCCAGCTCGATGGCCGGGCCCAAAAGCTGCGCCAGCAGCGGGCGCAGGCCTTCCACCAGCTGCCGCACATCCAGCAACTGCCGGCGCTGCGGCTGGCGGCGGGCAAAGGCCAGCAGCTGCGCCACCAGGCTCGCCCCACGTTCCCCGTTCCGGCGGATTTCCAGCAGCGCGTCCCGATCCGGGCCGGCTTCCACCTGGCGTTCCAGCAACTGATCGGTCAGCGCCAGCACGGCGGTGAGCAGGTTGTTGAAATCATGGGCGATGCCGCCGGCCAGCTGGCCCACCGATTGCAGGCGGATGGCCGCCGCCACCTGGGCTTCCAGCTTCATCTGCTCACGGATATCGCGCATGGCGATCAGCGCCGCGATGCCCAGCCCCGGCGGCATCGGCACCACGTTGATATCCCGCAGTTCGTCGGGCCGGCTGCCCAGCGCCAGGCGCAGGATCTGCGGTTCACCGCCGTGCATGGCATCGCCGATGGCGCGAGCCAGCAGCGGCGCATCATCGGGCACCACCATGGCTTCGGGGCGCATGCCCGGCCGCCAGCCTTCGCCGGCGGTGGCCTTCATGGCATCATTGCCCGCCGCGATGCGCCCCGAACTGTCGAGCACGGCCAGCGCGATCGGCAGGTTCATCACCAGCGCGCTGATCCAGGGGTTGGTCAGCCCTTCAGCATAGGGCGCGGGCCAGGCGGCATCGACCGGATTGAACATCGCCTGCGAAACTACGGCGTCAAGGGCGGCCCGATCAGGAATAGCGCTGCTCCGTCCAGGGATCGCCATCATTGTGATAGCCGCGCACTTCCCAGAAGCCGGGCCTGTCCACCGCCAGCACCTCGATCCGCACCAGCCACTTGGCCGATTTCCAGAAGTACCAGCGCGGGATGATCGCCCGCACCGGCCCGCCGTGATCGCGGGACAGCGGCACGCCGTCATGGGCATGGGCGATCAGGCAATCATCACCGGCAAAACGTTCCAGAGTCACGTTGGTGGTATAGCCATCTGCGCCGTGGAGCACCACGACATTGGCGCCCGGCAGCGGCTGCACCACGCTGAGCAGATGCGATGTGGCGACGCCCTGCCAGCGATTGTCGAAGCGCGACCACTGAGTGACGCAATGAATGTCCGACACGGCCTCCACCTGCGGCTGTGCGATCAGCGTTGCCCAGTCCCAGCGGATCGGATTGGCCACCAGCCCATCGACGGCAAGCTGCCATTCGGATTTGCCGATGTCGGGCTTGATGCCCAGATCGAGCACCGGCCAGTTGGTGACCAGCCGCTGGCCCGGCGGCAGGCGGCTGGCATGATCGGGATCGGCCTCGCCGGTGATCAGGCGGCGACTTTGCGCCCAGGCCTGCTTGATGGCGATCAGCTTGTCCTTCAGGCCGTCGGCCATCAGCCGCGCTCCCGCATCAGGCGCTGCTTGTCGCGCTGCCAGTCGCGTTCCTTCACTGTCTCGCGCTTGTCGTGCAGTTTCTTGCCGCGTCCCAAGGCCAGCTCCACCTTCACCCGCCCACGATCATTGAAATAAACCGAAAGTGGGATCAAGGTCATGCCCTGCCGGGTGACGGCACTGTTGAGCTTTTCGATCTCGCGGGCGTGCAGCAGCAGCTTTCTTGGCCGCTTCGGCTCGTGGTTGAAGCGGTTGCCGTGGGAAAACTCGTTGATGGTGGCGTTGACCAGCCACATCTGGCCGTCCTTCACCTCGGCAAAGCTCTCGGCGATGCTGGCCTGGCCGATGCGCAAGGATTTGACCTCGGTGCCGGTCAGCATGATGCCGGCTTCCACCACGTCCTCGATGAAATATTCGAAGCGCGCCCGCCGGTTCTCGGCGACCGTCTTCACCTTCACGCCAACCGCTGGCTTGGGTCTCGCCATCACACCAGGCCAGCGTGCACCAGCGCGGCATCCACCGCTGCCTTCGACGCGGCCGAAGGCTCGGCGATGGGCAGGCGCACCTCGGTACCCATGCGGCCGAGGCGGCTGAGCGCATATTTGGTCGGCCCCGGCGAGGCATCGCTGAACAGTGCGGCGTGCAGCGGCTGCAGGCGATCATTGATGGCCAGCGCCGCGGCATAATCGCCCTTCAGGCTGGCCTCCTGCATCTGCGCGCACAGCTTGGGCGCGACATTGGCGGTGACGGAGATCGCGCCCACCCCGCCCTGCGCATTGAAGCCCAGCGCCATGTCGTCATTGCCAGACAGCTGGATGAAATCCGCTCCGCAGGCCAGCCGCTGCTGCGCCACGCGGGCGATGTTGCCGGTGGCATCCTTCACGCCGATGATGCGTGGCAGCTTGGCAAGCGCCGCCATCGTCTCCACGCTCATGTCGGCCACGCTGCGGCCAGGGATGTTGTAGATGATGATCGGCAGCGTCGTTGCGTCATGCAGGGCAGTGAAGTGCGCGATCAGCCCGGCCTGGCTCGGCTTGTTGTAATAGGGCACGACGATCAGCGCGGCATCGGCGCCAACGTCTTGCGCATGCGCCAGATGCGCCAGCGCGGTGCGGGTGTCATTGCTGCCACAGCCGGCGATCACCGGCACGCGGCGGCGCGCCACCTCCACGCAGGCGGTGATGACGGCATAATGCTCGGCATGGCTGAGCGTCGGCGATTCCCCGGTGGTGCCCACCGGCACCAGGCCGTGACTGCCTTCGCCAATTTGCCATTCGACATGCGCGGCAAAGGCGTCGAGATCGACAGCGCCATCGCGAAATGGCGTGACGAGCGCCGGCATCGAGCCCCGAAACGCGGTCTGGTTCATTGCCTGTTCCTCTTGCCCCACCTATCACGGGGCCATGATCTGCGCGCGTGATAGAAGCCTGTGGCCCATCCTGTCCAGCATGGTGGTTCCAGTTGGGTTGGCACTGCTGCTCGCTGCCCCGGCACTGGCGCAGACGCTCGATGCCGGCACCATCGCCCGCTATCGTGCCCTGTTGGCCGAAAATGCCGCCGGGCGCCCCTCCCCGCTGCCAGCCTCCCCGGTGCGAGGCACCAACGATGTCGCCATCCTCGACGAAGTGGTGACCTGGGACCGGCTCAGACGGGAGGCCACCAAGGCCAGCTTTGCCGATTATGCCGCCTTCCTGCCCGGGCACGCGAACTGGCCGCAGGCCGCCACGCTGCGCCGTCTGGCAGAGCGCGCCATCACCGATGCCACCCCTGCAGCCGATATCGTTCGGCATTTCCGCGCCGTGGCCCCGCTCTCCGCCGACGCGAAGTGGCGCTACGCCGAGGCGCTGGCCAGCACTGGCCAGTTCAGTGAAGCGCTGCGCTGGGCCCGCGATGCCTGGGATTCCGCCGGGCTCGATGACGCGCAGGAAGCCCGGCTGCTGGCCCGCTTCGGCGACCAGCTGCGGCCCCAGGATCATGTTGGCCGCATGGACCGGCTGCTGTGGGCCGATCGCACCACGCCGGCCGGCCGCATGCTCGCCCGCGTTGATACCGACACGCGGCTCTGGGCGCTGGCCCGCATCGCCTTGCGGCGTGGCGCTCCAGATGTGGATGCGCGACTGGGCGTGGTGCCGGCGCGGCTGCGCAGGGAAGCCGGGCTGCTGCTTGACGAGGCAAACTGGCTGATCCGCAACAACCGCGAGGCCGAGGCCGTGGCGCTGCTGTCCACCACGGCGACGCCGCTGCAAGCCGGCGGCCCGCTCACCGAAGCCAGCGAAAGCTGGCTGCGCACCCGGCTGGAGATCGCCCGCAAGCTGTGGCGGGCCGACAAGCCGCGCGAGGCACGCGCGGTGCTCGCCGGCCATGGCCTCGATGCGGCTGCGATTGCCACCCGCCCGGTCAGCGAACGCGCGCTGTTCCTCGACAGCGAGTGGCTGGCCGGCTGGCTGGCGCTGCGGCGGCTGGACCAGCCCGCCCAGGCCCTCGCCCATTTCCGCGCCGCCCGCACCGTGGCGCAGACGCCGATCAGCCAGGCCCGCGCCGATTACTGGGCTGGCCGGGCCGCCGATGCCGCCGGCCAGCGCGAGGCCGCCCGGCAATATTTCACCGCTGCGGCCGCGCATCCCGATTATTTCTATGGCCAGCTGGCGACGGAGCGGCTGGGCCGGGCGCTGGTGCTGAGCGCACCGCCGCTGCCCGCGCCTGACCCCACGGCACTTGGCACGCTGCGCGCCGAGCCGCTGGTGCGCGCCGCCACCCTGCTGGGCCCTGTCGACCGCGAGCGTCAGACCATCTTCGTGCGCCACCTGGCCGCTGGCGCCGGCACGGCCCCGCGCGCCACGCTGCTGGCGGCGCTGGCCAAGCAGCTTGACCGCGCCGATCTAGGCGTCAATGCCGCCAAGGCCGCACGCGACACCGCTGGCCTGGCGCTCATCAATGCCAGCTTCCCCACGCTCGACCTGCCTGAAAACCTCGCGCCGCGCTTTGCCATCATCCACGCCATCACCCGGCAGGAAAGCCAGTTCGACAGGAGCGCCCGTTCGTCGGCCAATGCGCTGGGCATGATGCAGCTGGTGCCGGCCACGGCGGCTGAACAGGCGCAGAAATCCGGCCTGCCGGCCAGCCCGGTGAGCCGGCTGACCGAGGACCCGGTGTGGAATGTCACCCTGGGCAGCGCCTTCATCGAACGGCTGCGCGCCAGCTATGGCGGCTCGGCGCCGCTGGCGGTGGCGGCCTACAATGCCGGGCCGGGCAATGTGCGGCGCTTCCTGGCCCAGATCGGCGACCCGAGGGCCGACGACGTGATCGACTGGATCGAGAGCATCCCCTTTGCCGAAACGCGCAACTATGTGCAGCGCGTGCTGGAAAATGCTGTCGTCTATGAAGCGCTGCACCCGGACAAGGCGGTGACGAAGCCACAGAATCGGCTGAGCCAGTGGCTGGGCAAGAACACGCCCGGTTAGAACGGGGGCTAGAACAGCGTCTTGCCCAGCGCCGTCTCGGCGATCTTCACCAGTTCGGGATCGGGCTCTGGCCAGCTGAGGTCCACGCCGGCACCCAGCGTCTCGCAGATCAGCTCCAGGCTGCGCACCCGCGCCCATTTCTTGTCGTTGGCCGCCACCACGTGCCAGGGCGCGTGTGCCGGCGAGCAGCGGGCGAACATGTCGTGATAGGCGGCCATGTAGTCGGCGCGGCGAGAGCGATTGTGATAATCGTCCTTGCCAGTCTTCCAGCGTTTCCAGGGGGTCTTGAGCCGTTCCTCAAGCCTTTTGTCCTGTTCCTTCTGCGTGATATGCAGGAAGATCTTCACCAGCTTCGTGCCATCGGCGATCAGTTGCGCCTCGAACTGGTTGATCTCCTCATAGGCGGCCTGCCAGCGTGGCTCCGGCGTGAAGCCGTCCACCCGCTCCACCAGCACCCGGCCATACCAGGTGCGATCATAGACAGCGATCTCACGGCTGCCCGGCAGGCGCTGCCAGAAGCGCCAGAGATAATGTTTCGAAGCCTCTTCCCGTGTCGGCGCGGCGATCGACCAGGCCTTGCAGAAGCGCGGATCGAGCGTGGAGACCATGCGGGTGATCAGCCCGCCTTTGCCCGACGCATCCCAGCCCTCGATGGCGACAACGCCCTTCAGCCCCTGCGCGATATAGGCGGCCTGGATCAGTTCCAGCCGATGCTGCAGGGCCTCCAGTCGTTCCTCATAGGCCTCGCGCGGCAAATCGTGATCGACTTCGAGGTCGGAAAGGTCAGGCGGGCTCATGCTGTCAGGTTATACGGCATGGCCGCCGCGGCAAAGCCGCGCCGTGACGTCGAAGCGGTTCGGCGCGCATTTGCGCGCGCCGCCCGCCCGGCCGACTTCGCGCCTGTCGGCGCGCAGCAGTTCCCGCTGCGCGCTCGCGGCGCTTCAGTCCACGACGCGAATATGAAGCTCCCGCAGCTGCTTCATCGTCACCGGCGCCGGGGCGTTCATCATCAGATCCTCGGCCTTCTGGGTCATCGGGAACAGGATCACCTCGCGGATGTTGGGCTCGTCGGCGATCAGCATCACCATGCGGTCAACGCCCGGCGCCGAGCCGCCGTGCGGCGGTGCGCCGAACTTGAAGGCGTTGATCATGCCCGAGAAGTTTGCGTCCACCTGTTCGCGCGTGTAGCCAGCGATCTCGAACGCCTTGTACATGATGTCCGGCCGGTGGTTGCGGATCGCGCCCGACGACAGCTCCACGCCGTTGCAGACGATGTCATATTGATAGGCCAGAATCGTCAGCGGATCCTGCGTCTCCAGCGCTTCCAGTTCGCCCTGCGGCATCGAGAAGGGGTTGTGGCTGAAGTCGATCTTCCTGGCGTCCTCGTCATATTCGAACATCGGGAAATCGACGATCCAGCAGAACTTGTAGGCGTTCTTTTCGATCAGATCGAGTTCCTGGCCGATGCGGGTACGGGCGAGACCAGCGAGCTTGGCAGCGTCCTTCTCCTTGCCGGCGGCGAAGAAACAGCCGTCGTCGGGGCCGAGGCCGAGCGCCTCATAGAGCGCCAGCATGCCGGCCTCGCCGTGGTTCTTGGCGATGGGGCCGCCGAACTCGCCGCCCTTGCGGGTGACATAGCCAAGGCCGGCATAGCCTTCGGCCTTCGCCCATTCGTTCATGTCGTCGAAGAACTTCCGGCTTTTCTCGGCCGTGCCCGGTGCCGGAATGGCGCGCACGACATTGCCGCTCTCCACCAGCTTGGCGAACAGGCCAAAGCCGGAGCCGACGAAGTGGCCCGACACATCGCTGATGATCAGCGGATTCCTGAGATCTGGCTTGTCGTTACCGTATTTCAGCATTGATTCCGCGTAAGGGATGCGCGGGAAGGCGCCCTTGGTCACAGACCAGGGGTCGCGGCCGCCGAAGCCGGCGAACTCCTCGAACACGCCGGCCAGCACCGGCTCGATGGCGGCGAACACGTCGTCTTGCGTCACGAAGCTCATCTCGAAATCGAGCTGGTAGAACTCCCCCGGGGACCGGTCGGCTCGCGCGTCCTCGTCGCGGAAGCAGGGCGCGATCTGGAAATAGCGATCGAAGCCGGCCACCATCAGCAGCTGCTTGAACATCTGCGGTGCCTGCGGAAGCGCGTAGAACTTGCCCGGATGCACCCGGCTGGGCACCAGATAGTCGCGCGCGCCTTCCGGGCTGCTGGCAGTGAGGATCGGCGTCTGGAACTCGGTGAAGCCGGAATCGATCATGCGGCGGCGCAGCGAGGCGATCACCTGGCTGCGCAGCATGATGTTGGCGTGCAGCCGGTCGCGGCGCAGGTCGAGGAAGCGATATTTCAGGCGGATGTCTTCCGGATAGTCGGCCTCGCCAGCCACCGGCATGGGCAGTTCGTCGGCGGCCGATTGCACCACGATCTCCTTGGCCCGGACCTCGATCTCGCCGGTGGGCAGCTTCGCGTTCACCGCGCCGGCCTCGCGCAACACCACGTCGCCCACGATGGTCACCACCGATTCCACCCGGATCCGGTCCAGCACCGGGAAGGCCGGCGAGGACGGGCCGGCAACGATCTGGGTGATGCCATGATGGTCGCGCAGGTCGATGAACAGCACACCGCCATGGTCGCGCTTGCGGTGCACCCAGCCCGACAGCTTCACCGTCTGGCCGGCATCGGCGGCGCGCAATTGAGCGCAATTGTGGGTGCGATAGGCATGCATTGTGCGGTATTCCGGCAACGTTCGGTGAAAGCGCGGCTGACACACGTCATTCACGCCTTTGTCAAGCGGCCAGATTGGCGTAACGGGGCGCCATGCTGATTCATCCGCTGGTGACCGACACCGCGACCCTGGAACAACTCTGCGCCCGCTGGGCCGCTGCCGATTTCATCGCGGTGGACACCGAGTTCATGCGCGAGAGCACCTATTATCCGGATCTGTGCCTGGTGCAGGTGGCCTGTTCCAACGAGGCCGCCGCCATCGACCCCAAGAGCCCCGATCTTGATCTGTCACCGCTGTTGAAGCTGCTGATCGAAGAACCGGTGCTGAAGATCTTTCACGCCGGCGGGCAGGATCTGGAGATTATCTACAATCTCACCGGCAAGACCCCGCAGCCCCTGTTCGACACGCAGGTGGCGGCGATGGCCCTGGGGCTTGGCGAGCAGATCGGCTACACCAATCTGGTTGCCGCCTATGCCAATGTGCAGATCGACAAGGGCGCCCGCTTCACCGATTGGGCGCGCCGGCCATTGAATGATCGCCAGATCGAATATGCCATCGGCGATGTCACCCACCTCGCCCGGCTGTTCCCCAAGATGGTGGAAAAGCTGCGGCGTACCGGCCGCGGCGAATGGCTGGATGAAGAGATGGCGCGCGTCTCCGATCCCGCCACCTACGCCAATGATCCCGATCTGGCCTGGACGCGCGTGCGCCTGCCCAGCCGCAAGGCCGATGTGCTGGGCCGGCTGAAGGCACTCGCCCGCTGGCGCGAGCTGGAAGCGCAGGACAAGGATGTGCCGCGCGGTCGCATCGTGAAGGATGAGACGCTGGCCGATCTCGCCTCCTCGCCGCCGCGCTCTCAAGCCGATCTGGCCAAGGTGCGCGGGCTGTCGGCAGCCTGGGCCGGCAATGGCATCGGTGCCCGGCTGATGGCGGCGCTGGAGGCGGCACAGCCGCTGGGGCCAGACGAGATGCCAGCCCGCGAACCGCAGCGCCCCGGCCTTTCATCCGATGGCGCACTGATCGCCGACCTGTTGAAGCTGCTGCTGAAGATCCGCGCCAAGGAAGCCGGCGTGGCGCCGCGCCTCATCGTGCGCGCCGATGATCTGGAATTGCTTGCCGCCGGCCATCGCGACGGGCTGGATGTGCTGAAGGGCTGGCGGCACGAGATTTTCGGCGCTGATGCACTGGCGCTGGTGGAAGGCCGGCTGGGCTTTGCCGTTGCCAGCGGCCGGCTGAAGATGAGCCGGATCTCGCTCGAAGATTAGACGATCAGCAGCCTGGGCTCGAGGCCCAGCGTGCCGGCCAGCAGCTTCAACCGCCGCAACACCGCTTCGCCAGCAAGATTGGCGTGGGCAGCGCCGATTTTCAGAACAAGGGTATCGCCCTGCCGCTCCAGCCGGCTGGCGGCCAGCCCCATGGCGGTGCCGCCAGTGAGCCGCTGTCCCAGCCTGAGCGCCAGGCCCCAGGCGCGGGCATGGGCGAGCAGCGCGGGCGGCGCCAGCCGGGCCAGGGTCGCCATGATCGGCGCATCGGGGCTGCCGCCAAAGCAGTGATGCAGTGCTGCCGCCAGCGCGGCGCGCTCACCGGCCGTTACGGCCACCCAGTTGCCGTGCAGCGCCACGTCCACGCCGCGTTCGGGACGGAAATCGGGATGGGCGCGCCAGGCAATGTCAGACAGCAGGCAGGCGGCCAGCCGCAGCCGGCGCACCATCTCGGGCTCGTCGGCAAACAGCGGATCCATCCAGGCAAACAGCATGTCGCCATGCTCGGCAAAGCGGCCTTGGCGGGCGCCTTCGGCCCGCGCCGCGGTGATCAGCGGATCAAGGGCGCGCTCCTCGGGCGCCAGATCGGCAAACAGCAGCCCTTCGCGCAGCCCGAAGCCAGAAGCGATCACCCGCGACGAACCCAGCTTCTTCACCACTGCGGCGAGCAGCATCGCCGCCCCCGGCAGCGTGGGCAGGCGCGAGGTGGACAGGTGCGGCACGGCCTTGAGCGTTGCCAGATCGGTGTGCGCAAGGCTGCGGAACAGTTTGGCCGGCGCGCTGGCCGGCATCTCATACTGGTGGACGATGGGCAGCGGATGATCGGTCATCCAGATATGGATCTGGGCCAGCGCCCGCCACGATCCGCCCACCATGTAGAAAGGCTTGCCCCGGCCTTCATCGGCCCATTTCACCTTGTCCAGCGCCTTGGCGATGAACGGCGCCAGCGCGCGGCGGTCGCGCTTGCGCACCGCATCCAGCCGCAACGCACCGATCGGCAGCGAGATGCGGTTGCCCATCTCGCCATTCCTCACCCGGATCAGTTCCAGGCTGCCCCCGCCGAGATCGCCCACCACGCCATCGGCATCGGGGATGCCCGAAATGAGCCCCAGCGCAGCCGCCCGCGCCTCCGCCTCGCCATCGATCACCTCGATGGAAAGATCGCATTCCTCGAACACGCGGGCGATGAAATCGGGGCCGTTCTTCGCCTCGCGCACCGCTGCCGTGGCCACCGTGCGCACATTGGCGATGCCCATGGCGCGGGTGAGCGCGGCAAAGCGCTTCAGCCCGGCCACCGCCACCTCGATGGCGGCATCACTCATGCGGCCACGATCGGCGAGCCCCCGCCCCAGCCCGGCCATCACTTTTTCGTTGAACATGGTGGCGGGGATGCGCGTGCGGCCCTGATAGACCACCAGGCGGATCGAATTGCTGCCAATGTCGATGATGGCGCAGCGGTCATCTTGCGCCGTGGACGCCTGCAGATCCAGCCGGCTGGCCAACGAGACCACGCTGTCAGGCAAGCCCGGCGGCATCGCTGGCCTCGTCAAGATCATCCTCCTCGTCGGGCAGCAGCAGCACCGGCACGGCCGCCGCATCCTTCATGGCGCCGCGCCCCGACAGCGAGGGATTGGTCATGAAATAGCGGTGCAGGTTGAACGGCTCCTCACGCTCGGGCGTCATGCGCACATAAAGACCGTCGCTGCCCAGTTCCCAGCTCTGCTGGTTGTCCTTCAGATTGGCCACCATCACCTGATCGAGCACCTGGGCGTGGACGGTGGGATTTTCCACCGGCACCATGATCTCCACGCGGCGATCAAGGTTGCGCGGCATCCAGTCAGCCGAGCTGATGAACACAAGGGCATGGCGGCTCGGCAGCTCATGGCCGCCGCCGAACACGCAGATGCGGCTGTGTTCGAGAAAGCGGCCGATCACCGATTTCACCCGGATATTCTCCGAAAGGCCAGGCACGCCAGGGCGCAGGCAGCAGATGCCGCGCACGATCAGATCGATCTCCACGCCGGCGGCGCTGGCTTCATAAAGCTTCTCGATGATGCCGGTATCGACAAGGCTGTTCAGCTTCACCCAGATCGCCGCCGGGCGGCCTTTGCGCGCGTGGGCAATCTCGGCATCGATCAGGTCATAGAGGCGGTCGCGCATGGCCAGCGGCGCCATACCCAGCTTTTCGAGCCGGGTCGGCTGCACATAGCCGGTGATATAGTTCATCACCTGCGCGGCGTCGCGGGCCAGCACCGGGTTGGCGGTGAAGAACGACAGATCAGTGTAAATGCGCGCCGTCACCGGATGATAATTGCCGGTGCCGAAATGGACATAGGTGCGGATCGCCGCCCCTTCCCGCCGCACCACCATGCTGAGCTTGGCGTGCGTCTTCCATTCGACAAAGCCATAGACCACCTGCACGCCGGCGCGTTCCAGCTCGCTGGCCCAGCGGATATTCTGCTCCTCGTCGAAGCGCGCCTTGAGCTCCACCACCGCCGTGACTGATTTACCGGCCTCGGCCGCGTCGATCAGCGCGCGGACGATGGGTGAGTTCTTGCCGGCGCGATAGAGCGTCTGCTTGATGGCGATGACGTCCGGATCGGCGGCGGCCTGGCGCAGGAAGGCCAGCACCACCTCGAAGCTCTCATAGGGGTGGTGGACCACCAGATCCTTGGCGCGGATGGCGGCAAAACAGTCGCCGCCATGTTCGCGGATGCGTTCGGGGAAGCGCGGCGTGTGCGGCGCGAATTTCAGATCGGGCCGGTCTTCCTCCACCAGCAAGGCCAGATCGTTGATGCCCAGCACGCCTTCCACCAGGATGGTGTCGCGATCCTCCACGCCGAGCTGGCTCTTCACCAGGCTGAGCAGGCCAGGCGGGGTGGCTTCCTCCATGGCGAGGTGGATCACCTCGCCGCGCCGGCGCCGCTTCAGCGCCGTCTGATAG